>Ga0315310_10000484_pt1 | contig 25458 bp, 24 predicted proteins | sample TDP5_MG_FD_203630 | JGI IMG/M metagenome (GOLD analysis project Ga0315310, IMG submission 203630) | Freshwater sediment microbial communities from Lake Towuti, South Sulawesi, Indonesia - TDP5 | ecosystem: Environmental > Aquatic > Freshwater > Lake > Sediment | place: Indonesia: South Sulawesi...
TTGGCGAGCGAGGTGAGGGTAGGTGGCAGAGGTTTTCTTGGGATGAGGCTTTTGACATTATAGAGAAGAAGCTCAATGATATTAAGGAGAAACATGGTCCGGAAAGCGTCATATTTCTCCAAGGCACAGGTAGGGACGTTATAGAATGGCTTTACCTTCTTGCATGGAGCTATGGAAGCCCCAACAGGGTCTTTGGCCTCAGCGGTGTTGCCTGCTATACTCCTCGTCTTTTAGTGAACTGGGTTACGCACGGAGACTATTGTGTAGTAGACGCGTCTCAGTGGCTGCCTAAGCGTTACGATGACCCAAACTACGTTGTTCCGGAGTGCATTGTGGTTTGGGGTCAAAGCCTTCCAGCGACGTGCCCAGACGGATTTTTCGGGCACTGGATTGTTGACCTCATGAAAAGGGGTTCGCAGATAATCGTAATTGATCCTCGGTTTACCTGGCTAGCCTCCAGGGCTAAGATCTGGCTCCAAATCAGGCCTGGAACCGACGGTGCCTTGGCCCTAGGCTTTCTAAATGTGATAATAAATGAAGACTTGTATGATAAGGGGTTTGTTGAGAAGTGGACGAATGCGCCCTTCCTGGTTAGGGTAGACACCGCTAAACTTTTGAGGGAATGTGAAGTCGTTGAAGGGGGATCTCAGGATAGGTTCGTTGTCTGGGACAGTTCCTCGGATAAGCCTAAGTCGTGGGACGCCGCCACAATGGAATACTCCTCTCCAAACGTTAAGCCTGCCTTAGAAGGCCTTTTTAAGGTTACGCTGACTGATGGAAAACTCGTTGAATGCAAAACTGTGTGGACAATGCTTAAGGAACGCGTTGATGAGTATACGCCTGAAAAAGTCGCTGAAATCACGTGGATACCAAAGCAGAAAATCGTAGAGGCAGCCCGCTTCTACGCCAAAAGCAAGCCCGCAGCGGTACACTGGGGAGTGCCGGTTGAGGCAGTTACAGCAGCTACCCCGACCATACAAGCCATCACCCACTTGTGGTGCATAACTGGCAACCTTGATATACCCGGAGGCAACGTGATAGCTCGAGACGCATTCAACGTGTCAGGCTACAGCGCAACTGCAGGCATAATAGCGCTGCCGCCTGAAGCTGACAAAAAGAGGATAGGGGCTTCCAAGTATGGGCCGATTAGAGACTTTCGAAGGTCAGCTCATCCTGACGCGGTCTTGGAACAGATTTTAACCGAGAAGCCCTACCCAATAAAGGGCATGTGGATACAAGCTTCCAATCCTATTGCCGGCATAGGTCTTGATCCCAAGAAGTGGTATAAGGCCCTTAAGAAGCTGGACTTCGTGGTTGTAGTCGATTTATTTATGACTCCAACTGCTATGCTAGCTGATCTAGTGCTTCCCGCAGCCTCTTTCCTTGAGAAGTATAGCTTTAGAGGATGGTGGATCCCACTTCAAGCTATAAGAAAAGTAATTACCGTTGAAGAGTGCAAGTCGGACATCGAAATTAACTTCGAGCTGGCTAAGAGATTTAATCCTAAACTTCCTTGGAACAACGTTAAGGAAATGTTTAATGACATTCTGAAGCCCTCCGGCATGACCTACGACATGCTTTGCGAAAAAGTCTGGGTTTTTCCTACTGTCGGTCATTCCAGCGTTCCCTACAGAAGGTACGAGAAGGGATTATTACGACAGGATGGGAAAATCGGTTTCTTGACACCGTCAGGTAAAATCGAGCTTTACTCATCGCAGCTTGAGCAATGGGGATTGGACCCACTCCCATATTATGAAGAACCACCGTTCAGCCCGGTTAGCACCCCCGATCTCTACGAAAAATATCCCCTAATTTTAACCACGGGAAGAAGAACCTCTGTCTACTTCCATTCAGAGCACAGGATGATCCCATGGTTAAGGGAAGTGGAGCCTGACCCAATAATCGAAATCCATCCGGAAACAGCCAAACAACTTGACATAAAGGATGGAGACATTGTTTGGGTTGAGAACTGGCTTGGCAAATGTAAGCGTAAGGCCAAGGTCACTCCTATAGTGCATCCAAAGATAGTTATGGTAACTCACGGATGGTGGCTCCCCGAGAAGCCAGGCCCAGAACCATCGCTGTTTGGTGTGTGGGAAGTAAACATAAACCAACTCATACCTATGGGTTACACAGGCAAATCAGGCCATGGGTCCCCCTTCAAAAACATGCTATGTAGGGTATATAAGGCGGAGTAGGTGGTAAAGCAAATGCCTGAATACGGTTTGTTAATCGAATATGAATATTGTACTGGATGCCACACATGTGAAGTCGCTTGTAAGCAAGAGTATAAACTGCCAGCTGGGAGATGGGGAGGGATAAAGGTAATAGAGATGATTCAAGAGCTTCCAGGAAACCAGCTATACATTACTTACCTACCCTTCCTTACGAAGCTATGCATTTTATGCATTCCCCGCATTAAGAAGGGGCTTCCACCAGCCTGCGTGAAGCACTGCATGGCTGGATGCATGAAATTTGGACGTATAGAAGAGCTCTCTAAAGAAATGCTCAAGAAGCGAAAAATGGTGCTGTGGGTACCATGAAGGGTGAAGGGTAGCGCTGGGCCTCGAATAAACCAACCTTCCGTTCATGATGGTCATCTTCACCTTAATATCCTTAATCTTGCTTAGCGAAATTGCCCTAGGAGGTCACGAGACAAAACTTTTAAAGAGTCTATTTTGCTGTTTTTAGGCGTAAAGTTTAAGGGTGATGTACAGTTTTTGGAGGGAAATAAGGGTTTTCCTCGGTTGTTTTTTGAATATAACCTTCCAACAAGTTTATTAGTTTTGTCGGTGGCGCAAAAGGTGGTAAATTTTGGTTTATTATGTTACACTAAACTTTATATACCTCTTTGTACTACAGTAATAACCGTAGTTTGGGGCTAGATTTTGATTTAGACCCCAAATTAAGCCTATTTTGGGGAGTGATAAAAATTGGTTAGCGTGAGCCAGCCTGAGTATGGGGAGGATGTGGACTGTGTGAGGGAGCTGTTTGCAGATGGTAGGCCACACACACCGAAGGAAGTAACCACAATAAGTCAGTACGGCTACGCTCATATACTAGCGTTGTTTCACAGGGGCACCTTGCTAAGGACAAGGGATCAGTTGAACTATACTTACGTTGAAACGCACGGTAAGAAGGCTAAGTGGCGCAGGATTAGAGGATATATGTACATACTCGCTGGTAGTCCATTGCTTGGGCAGAATAACACCTTGGAATGGGAGTTTAAGCGAACTGAAAGGTGGACTTTAGTGACAACGATTGAAAAGAGGTTGTTGAGCTTCATAAACTATGAGCAAAGTAAACAACTGCAAAAAGACCACTACAAGAGGGTGTTATCTAGGAAACAAATAATCGAATTTTTTAAGAAACGTGGTTTAGGTGCCACAACGAGGATGATTGCAGAAGGCTTAGGTCTTGGAGTGGTTAAGGTTAGACTTAGCCCACTTCTAGCTGAGATGGTTGCACAGGGCGAACTTGTCCGCATGGGTAAGTGGAACCCAAAAATAATGCGGGAAACGATATTTAGGGGGAAGCTTCACGGTTACGTCTATGGACTTGACGATAAGCAGTGTAAGATGTTCATTCAATCGGGAGAAGTTTTGTCACAAGAAGCAAATGCCATGTTGAAAGAGATAATTAAGAACAGCAACGAAAAACGTCTGACACCTTTAAACACCTTTATAGATGCGCCGTATCACTTTGACTCATCAAGTGTAAGTTATCACGCTAACAATCTTGTGAACACTTTTGAAAACATCAAAAAAATTGAATCGAGTACAGGGCAGGTTTTTCTTTACATCAAAGACAAAATGACAGAAAAAGATGTGGAACAAGATGTTGAATATTGGAATAGAAAGTTAAGCCAAAAGGGGTCATTCAGTTTGGCAATTGGTGACATACATGAAAAATTATTCAAATTGTGTTGGATGAAATGGGCAACGATTTGGTCTTTGATTGGCAGTTTCAACGGGCAATAAGAGGTGGTAAGGAAAGTTTTCAGATCAGAATAAGTACTGGCAATGAAATTGACCGCATTCTGCTGGTTACTATGAATCCGCTGGGTGCGAAACACTATTACCCAATCGAGGCTAAATACAAGAGGTCGGGCATGATGTTACCAGACGTAGAAAAACTCTACAATGTACTGTGCAAAAGCAACGAATTTGGCTGTTCAATTGAGTTTGAAGGCAAGGAAGTGAGAGTCTTAAAATCAGACACGACGCCCATTCTGGTTGCGCCATATTTTAGTAGGGACGCACGGAATTGGGCACTACAACATGGAATGGTTGTCATACCGACATGGGTATTAACGAAATACTATGCAGAAAAAAATGGTTTGAAAAAAATAGAAATAAAGAAACTTGCCGAGGAGTATATTGAAAGGACAAACAAATCGCAGGATATAGATGATTTTCTGAAGGTGAAATTAGGTAGGCGTACAGCTGTACGTGGTGACAACGATGAGGATTGTAGTTACGAAGGTTCGCAACGCACGTGAGTTAAGCAATTTGCTACCATTAGTTCCGCAGGAAAGCATTGTCTTGGCGCCAGAAAACATATTTGCCAAAAAGCCAACCAGAAAGGCTATTGATTTAACCCGTGAGCACGACTTTATCTTGTTTGCTGGTGGAACTCTTAAGAAATTACCAAAGCCGTATAACGCCATCTGGCGAGTCGATAAAGGCGAAATAGTCACAGCCATTCGGAAGTGCGCCTTATGGAAGTCTGAAAAACGGCGTTACGCTAAGGCAGATGAATGGGAAGGACTGCAAACCGTGAATAACATGAAGATAGCGGTATTGAATTGCCATGAACTAACGAAGGCGGTATGGGTTCCACGGAGGGGAATTAAACCATTAGGCGAACAGATCATTGCACAAAAACCCGACATGCTATTTTGTCCAGCAGATTGGGTTAAGAATAAATGGATTTTAGAGGTAGGAGCACAAATACTGGGAAAATGGGCGAAATGTAAGATAGCTGGAATATCGAACAAGTCGGGTAGCGCATGGGTTTACATCTTCAAAAAAGGCGGGGTGATAAAAGAAAGGCAAAAATTATATGGGTTCATCACTTTTGAACCAACAACGCTCGAAATTGAAAAATTCATACGGGAAGGCAAGCGTACCGCTGTACAGAAGAAATTGCTTTAACCTTTGGTCTGATTGTAAAAACGAAAAAGAAACCTTAAATGACGAGTTGTTTAGCAACCTTCCTCAAAATCGTCTTAAACTGACTAAAAGTGAGCACAGGATATTCGCGGGGATTTGGTATTCGACCCATTATCTTCTTTAAATCCTTATCTGTTACAGATCCGCTAGGATACAATCTTATAGATTTGAGGTCAAACTTGATATATGCTGTATAGTTTTTATCACGTAACTTTCTTCTTTCTGCTGATGTTGTTCGCCTAGCCTCTTCGACAACAGCATCGCCTACTATTTCTCCCTTAAAACGAAATAGCACAACAGATCCAGCGGGAATGCTTGTCGGTAAAGGAAATGGAAGAAAGTCTTGTCTTCTCGGCCTTGGTTCTTTGCATCGAATGTAATACTCACCATCAGAGGATTTTAACCCCTCTTCGGGGTCGATAAGCCAGTGCCTAAGCTCATCGACTGTACCTTCCTTGAATATCTCTTCATCCTCACTGTGAGGGAAAATGTATGCAACGCGTCTTTTTCTAATACTCACTTAGACACCGATATTATAGAAATGCGCTGAACAATTATTTAAATAATTCAGCAATCCGAACCTTATTCATCCAAACGTGTTACCGTATTATTAGCGGGAGCGAGTTCATTTGAATAGCGGGTTAAACAGTGAAGATATCCGCAATGCTTCAAGCGCCAGCCGCCAAGGTTCTACTTTTCCTTTATGAAAAAGGTGAAGTAAGGTACACTGACCTAACGAATTTGATTTCAAGTCGTGGAACACTGTCCACCAATTTGAAGGAGTTAGAAAAGGAAAGACTAATACAAAGAAGAGTCATAGCAACAAAGCCGATAGAATCCTACTATTCACTAAGTGAAAAAGGACAGGAAGTCGCCAAACGATTCAATGAAATTCAGAAGTTAATATATGAGTGAAAAATGTAACTATCAAGCCTGCATCTCATTGTTCAAACATTTCGCTTTTAAGCAGGGTAACAAGCCTCCCCGCACAAAACCAAAATTTATTCAACAAAGATTCTTTACGAATTTTGGCGGAGAATTTTAACACCCAAAACCTTATAAACATATTTAAATAAAATATAACCCAAAATAGGGTGAAAAAGACAAAAGAAGACGAAAAATCGGCTTTTTTCCGATATACGTAGATGATAGAAGATTTTTGTACGTTTTGCTGTCAACGATAGGTTTCTTTGATGATAAGGTGATTCAGAGTGGCACTTCCAGAATCCTATATTGTTTCACGGAAAGTTAGAAAGGTAGGATACAAACCAACGGGACAGACTGTCTATCTTCTAACCTTACCAATCGACTATGGTGAATATCTAGCTGGAAAAGGTATTGATGGAGTTTCCGTTTTTGTTGGGAGATGGGGTGGTCTCTTTGTCTTTCCTTTAGTTAAGCCGGCGAAATTGAAAAAGATTGAGAAGGTCTTAATGAAAGTTGACAAAATTTTATACGATTTAATGGCGAGGGATTGATACGACTTACTATTCTTCTAAAGAAAAGTTAGAATCAGATTTTATTATTCATAATTTGCGGTTTAGCCTCTCGTTTATCAAGAAGATTTGCCGTAAACACATTGAGGTTGGAGAAACAGATATGCGCCCAGTTTGGGGGCTTTTTTACAGTTATTTCCGAAATAAAGGGCTCAGCCCTAAAACATCGGACAAAAAAGCGAAGGAAGAAATGCGGAAATTAATTAAGGTTTTCACTGAATCAAGCTAAAGTGTAGTGACTGAGAAAGACGTAAAATTATATTTACGTCTTTCTCCTGCCCAATTTAAATCTTTAATTTTATAACTAACCACCGGGTATAATTAGTTAACGTCGGAAGATGATGGCCTCGGAAGGGGAAACGATGCTAGCCAGAAATATCGAAAGTTTTTTTGAATCATTGAACGTAGATGAATCTTGGACCTATGAGAATCTCAAAAAAAATCAGAGAACGTACTTCACTCATAGTTACCATAGATATCCCGCAAAGTTTATTCCACAATTAGTTAGACGTCTCATCCTTGAATATTGTAATGAAGAAGAATGGGTATGTGACCCCCTTGCTGGAGGTGGAACAACCCTTATTGAAGGTTTGCTTAATGTAAGACGAGTAATAGGTGTGGACATAAATCCAATTGCGTATCTGATTTGTAAGGCGAAAACTCAACTCATTGATCCTTTGCGATTAAAGAAATCAAGTTCTCTTCTATTCTCAAGGTTGGAAAAAATAGACAAGGAAAATTATATGCTAGGAAGAATAGAGAATTCCGCTAACTATGAACGGATAAGATTTTGGTTCGATAGGAAGACGATTATAGAGTTATCTTGGATTCTTTCAGCAATAGGAGACTTTGAAGAAGATCTACAGCTCTTCTTCAAATGTGGTTTTTCACACATCCTTAAGAACTGTTCCAGATGGCATATGAACTGTATCAAACCACGGAGAGACAAACTCAAAAAGATTACAGACCCAATTTCCGTTTTCAAGAAACATATTGAACATATGAAGAAAAAGAATGATGCTTTTTATAATAGCGTTCCGTCGAAGATGAAAGAGAATTATTCAGAGTACGTCAAAGTGTATTGTGGCGACTGTCGAGAGATCCCTTCTAAAGATAATGAAGTATCTCTAATTGTAACAAGTCCCCCCTATATTACCTCTTATGAATATATTAACCTACATCAACTATCCCTACTATGGTTATACCCTGAATTAGACTTTAAGGAAATTAAAGAGAACCTTATTGGTGTAGAGCATAACAAGAGGATTTTAACTGAAAAACTCTCCAGTTCAATTGGAAACAAGATCGTTCGACGACTAATTGAAGAAAATGGAATCAATGGGCATGCGAAATCTGTTCTCACTTATTTCTCAGAAATGGAAGAGGTGATTAAAGAATTTTGGCGAGTCATTAAAACGGGTGGGATTGCATGCATTGTGATTGGAAATGCAAGAATGCATAACGTTAGAATTCTAAATGCAGAAGTTCTGACAGAAATTGCCCTTAATAAGGGATTCGAACTGAAAAAGGTAATAAAAAGAAGAATACCAACTAGTGGAAAGTTTCTCCCAACCCTAAGGGACCCTAAAACTGGACGTTTTATTTCCAATATTTCCAATAAATCATGTAAGAGAAGAATCTATCCTTCTGAGTACATTTTAGTATTACAAAAGTCTTGAGGTCCACAAACAATAACTCTTTCTTAGATAAATAAAAAAGGATTTTAAGAGCGATTGAGCAGATTTGATTAGGGATTAAATATCTGGATATTTGAAAGAGAGCTAGAGGGTAGCACAGTGGAGACAAAGGAGAGGCTTGAGCCCGTTCTAGAAGAGTTGGAACCAGTCCGGTTCCGATTCAAGGGCAAAATTGCGAGATTGTTAGGAAGAGAATCCGTGTCGAACGCGATAGTAGCATTGACGGAGCTTGTAAAGAACGCTTACGACGCGGATGCCACCTTAGTGGTTGTAGCGTTTGAAGGAGTTACAAAATCTGAGGGTCGAATCCGAATAATTGATAATGGAACGGGAATGACATATGAAGAATTCAAAGAGAGATGGATGGTAGTGGGGACAGATTACAAGGAAAGGAAGAGAGTCACGCCTTCAGGTAGAATCATGGTTGGAGAGAAGGGAATCGGAAGGTTTGCTGTCGAGAGACTTGCTAGGAGAGTTGAGATAATCTCAAAGGTCAAAGGAAAGGATACCCAGATCCGTGTTCTGATTGACTGGGATCAATACGAATCCGAAAAGAGCTTCTTCGACGCTATTGAAAACAAGGTGTTTTTGGAATCTAAGAAGGACCCTAGCGAACATGGACTTGAACTGATTCTTTCGGAATTGCGTGATAAATGGGATGCGTCTAGTCTCCAAGAGTTTATGAGACAGATGAACATTTTGATCCCGCCTGTCGAGTTTGCTAGGAAAGATTTCGTGGTGGAGGTTAGAACACCGGAATTTCCAGACCTATCTGGTGAAATCCAGAGCCTCATATTCCGTGAAGCATTTTACACATTGACCGCGACATTGGAATCTTCAGGTAAAGCAACATACGAAGTAGTCGATCGCGACGGAAAGAGATCGGTTGAGACGTTCATTGACACAGAGAAAACACCGCAATGTGGACCTATAAAATTCAAGCTCTATTTCTACCCGAGAGGGTTTGCAAAAGACGAAAAAGTCGATTATAAGGTTCTCGACCTTGCTGAAGTTCGAGCCATTCTTGACAATTTTCATGGCATTCGGATATACCGAGATGGATTTCGTGTAAAGCCTTATGGCGACCCTGGGAACGACTGGCTCGATCTCAACTCTAAGAGACTCATTAGACCAGGACGCCTTTTTCCAGACAACAGACAGGTAATCGGAATCGTAGAGATATTTAGAGACAAAAACCCCGATCTCATTGACACCACGACCCGTGAGGGACTGATTCGGAACAGAGCTTTTTCCGACATGTTTAATTTCTTGGAAAGAGCGGTTGAGTACCTATCCATACGGAGACGGAAGGACAGAAAAGAAGAGAAACCGCCCGTAACGGTAATTCGAGCTCAAGTAGAACGAATAAATTCAGCAATTAAGAGAAGCAATATCCCAATACCGATCAAAAATAGAGTATTACTAACACTTAAAGGTATAGAAGAATCCGCCCTAGGCCTTGTGATGGTTTATAGAAATTTGGCTTCTCTGGGAATAACGGTATTAGGAGTGGCACACGAGATTACAAACCCTATCTCTACTATTTTGAACTATTCAGAAGCCCTACTAATAATGGTTCAAACTGGAGAAGTAGATATTGATCAGCTTGAGAAAGCAGCCAAAAACATACGAAGTAACATACTGAGAATATCCGAATTCATTGATTTCGTCGTTGCGTATAATAGAAGGAAAAGGAGAAAACGGCTCAAGACCGACCTAAGAGAAGTTCTCAATGGTGTTTTAGATGGGTACCGGGCAATCTTCCAGAAGAGGGGTATTTCTTTGATTACAGAAATTGATAAAGAGCCCAAGGAGGTTTTTATTTATCGCGGCGATTTCGAATCAATCCTCATCAACCTAATTACTAATTCACTTGAGGCCCTGCGCTTTAAAAGTGGAAAGCGGATCATTAAGGTTTCATTAATGTTCGACTCGGAGGCCATGCATTTAAGGTTCAGCGATAACGGAAGGGGAATTCCGATAGAAAATAGAGAACTGATATTCGAGCCATTCTTTACAACAAAAGAGGACGGGACTGGTGTTGGCCTAAAGATTATTAGGGAAATCGTTCAAGAATATGGAGGGAGTGTTCAAGTGCTGGACAGCGAACTTGAGAATGGTGCTACCTTCAAAGTTGAAATAGCAACCCGGAGCATGATGTGAGATGAGTCAATCCAAACCGAAAATACTGGTCATAGACGATGAACGCGACTGGGCAGACTCAGTGCAGATGCTACTCCAAGATAGATACCACATAGACATCGTTGAAACTGGAGAGGAAGGTTTACGCAAAGTGAAGGAGATTGACTATGATATGGTACTTATGGATTGGCAGTTAATGGGCGCGAAGAGCGGGACAGATGTTATGGTTGAGATCAAAGAATTTAACAAGATTATACCTGTTATATTAGTAAGCGGAAAGATTGATGAACGTAAACCCATAATTGAGGCAATTCATAAAGGCATCGCAGATTACGTAGAGAAGGATCCTGATCTACCTGTTGAATTGCCGAATGCTATTGAGCGGCAGCTTGAACACAGAGACAGAATCGTCACTGCCCTTGACCGATGGTTTCGGGAACTCGAGAACCCCGACCAAGTTTTGATAAGAACACTTTCTGGAAAAGAATATACTGGAAGGCAGATAATCGATGAAATCAAGAAGGATAGCCCTATTGGACGAGAATTAAGAGAAGGGATCATAAGGACTACTCTGGACCTGATTCTAAGGGGAAAGGTCTCTGTTTGATTCCCTGTATATTAGTACATTCTCCTTACGATTCTGCCACAATATTCGCAAGCGATTGCGCAAGTGAAATAAGTGCACTGCTCAGATCACGGAGTCTTCAACTAATCGAACTGTTTGGCGCTGACGCCAACAAGAAGAAGCTGCAGGAGTATCTGCAATCTAATCTCTCCCAAGTCCATTGCTTTCTTGACTATGGACACGGAAATGAAACAGCTCTATTCGGCCACAATGACGAAGTTTTAGTGGAGATGAGATCAGCGGTACTTTTAAGGAAAAAGATTTGCTGCGTTTTCGCGTGTTCTGCTGCAAGACAGCTAGGGAAGGAAATCATAAGAAAAGGTGGAATTAGCTTCCTAGGCTTCGATGGGGATTTTATGTTTTTTCCACCACACAAAGAAATATTCAAGAAGTGCATCAATTCTAGTGTTAAGGCTATGGTCATAGACAAGAAACCCATTGGAATGGCCTTCGAATATATGAAGAAAACCTTTAACGAGATGATTGATTATCTCACTTCTATTATTGGCACCTCCAATTGGGTTGCTATTGTTTGTCTTCGTATAGATAGGGATCGCCTCGAATTGGTGGGTGACAGGTTAGCCTCACTCTGGTGAGTTGAATCTCAAGAAATTTTTAGAAGCCTAACCTTTCAGGAAAATGGAAGATCTTCCTTACTTCAGAATTAGGATTGAGGCAGAGGAATTATCGGAATCTGTATGAGGGACTCTAATAGTCATTCAAAAGGTAAAGTCGAAAAATAGGCTGTTGCAACAATTTTTAATCCTTGCAAATTAGGAAGACATGTAAATGCATGCTTGTCAAACTCTCCAAATGTGGATTTTGTCAAAAAATAATGGAAAAGTAACTTTCTAGAGAAGGTAAAAATTGAAACTAAGCTTGAAAGTCTCGATAATGTAATACTTTACATGGAATCGCCTAAGAACTACAAGATATAATGCGGACAATGCGGACAAGAGGGGTATTCACCGCTTACCGCTTTGAACCCTTCTAGCAAGGAATGCCTAAACCTTCCCTCTTTTTCACCTTGTGAAAGGTAACCAAACATGAACAACCAACCTCAAAGCGCGAAGCTAATGGGAAGATTAATTTTGAGTTTGGTACAGCGGTGTGTGATAAGCGACGAGGAAAGGAAAGACACATGCTTACTTGGCTCACAATCACAGAAAGAGTTAGAGTCTTTAATTAAAGGATTACAAAGCGCGCGCTTACTATAAATAGCTGGCTATAAATAGCTGGAGGACTATTTTTAATGTTGTGATATAGTAGCTCTCGTAATTCAGTAATAATTGTCTGTGAAAAAGGGGGATAAGCGCTTGAGCGAAAAAACCCTGTATATCCTAAAAAGGAAAGTTGCAGCTCGAATGCAGTATTACCTACAAAAGAACTTTGAACCAAACACCATCGCATACCAACTTTTGTCAGACTACCCTACCAGACCCGGTAAAGGCATTCGACCAGCCTTCTGCCTAGCGGCAACAGCAGCAGTAGGGGGCGAGATCAATAATGCGGTTAACACAGGGACCGCCATCGAACTACTCCACAACGCGTTCCTAATAAAAGACGACATCGTAGACCAATCCCTGTATCGAAGACGCGACCTCACATTAAACAGAAAATACGGCTTAGGCCTAGCTGCCAACGCGGGGGATGCACTAAAAATCCTCAGCATGTCCCCACTAATAGACAACCTCAGCGTAATAGGAGTAAGCAAATCCTTGCAGGTGATCCTAGAAGTACAACACATGGCTGCCCAAAGCATAGAAGGACAAATAACTGAACTCACCTACGTACGAGAAAACAGAATCGACCTAAAACCCGAAGACTACTTCAAACTCTGCGAAAACAAAACCTGCTGGTATACCGTGATAACACCATGCAGAACTGGCATAATCATCGGCAGCGACTACGCCACCCCAGAACAGCTAGATAGCATCACTCGCTTTGCACTGAATCTAGGGTTAGCATTTCAAATAACAGACGACACTCTTAACCTAACCGCATCCGAAAAAGTTTACGGCAAAGAAATCCAAGGCGACATTCTCGAAGGAAAAAGAACCCTCATACTAGTGCACCTCCTTAACTCATGCACCCCCACAGAAAGAAAAAAGATGAGCAAAATCCTCAAGAAATCACGAGAAGACAAAACTGAATCGGACGTAAGCTACGTCGCAGGTCTTATGCAAAAATACTCCAGCATCGAATACGCAAGAGAGGTGGCGAAACAATTCGCCATAAAAGCCAAAGAGATACTCGAAACCGAATGTGACTGGATGACCGAAAAACGCTGGAAAAAGTTCTTTCTCGACCAAACCAGCTACCTTATTCATAGGAAAAGATAAATAGGCAGACAAGCAAATTGATGATTGGGGAGGATTTTACTTGAGCAAGAAAAGTAAGGCTAGAACTCACGAGACCGAATCTGAAGGACTGCCGACAGCAAAACAAATCAAGATTAATCCGCGTGCAATTCAACGAGCGATAAACAAAATCGCAGGAACGATAAGCAATCCTGAATATCAGGAACAAATGACAAAACTAACCCAAGCTGCTGTTACAAATTCCCTCAAAACCCTGCAAAAAATGACCGAAATTTCCCAACGTATGACTAAACTAGACGAAGAAGGCTGGGAAAAACTCATCAACACCTCAATCGAAGACTTAATGCGCTCATACCTTCAATTCAATTCCGATTTAGTGGATCTTCTACAAAAACTTTCAGTAAAAACAACCGATATTCTAAATAGAGCATTGCCAGAACAAAAGCAAAAAGTATCGGCCGAGACATAAATGAAGCTCTACAGCATAGAAGACACAAAGCAAGTCGATGCTTTCAAAATACCCTCTATCTTTGAAGACCGCTTACCACTATACAAAGAATGGCATGACTTCGTATTTTTTGATAGAAAAGAAAACATTTTTGGCCTTCTGAACTTCGGAATTCACGGCAACCCCTATGATTCCAAACGTGGATACGGAACAGTCCTCTTATACTTCGTAAACCCAGAAGGAAAAATCCTGACAGAAAGAAAAGTCATACCCCTAAATGAATTGCTGGTATCCCGATTCAATCCTGACTATGTTAGTGATGACGCAACGGTAATATATCAAAACGACAACTCCTTCAAAATCAAAGGGAATCTTGAAAAAATATCTTTCAATCTTAAGCTGCCCGTCAAGTTACCTCCTAACACAAACAAAGGAATCGTACTGGACATTCTGGGCATACACAAAAAAGTAAACAACGGAATGCTCCAAGCAGCCACTGAAATGGGTAGACTTTGGGATAATTGGGTAGAAATTCCAAGACTCTTTTCCAGCGGAGAAATTACGTTAAAAAACACGACTTTTCCCATCAACACTCGAACAAGCTACCACGACCATGAAGGAGGACGCTTCGATTGGAGCAGCCCTTATGGCTGGGACACAGGAAACATTCTTTGCGACCCAATGAACAAAAAAGAACCAGAAACTGTAAGGTTTCTGTTTTACCGATATGGTCCATTTGACGAATTCTCATATGGCGGAATAATCTTCGAAACAAAAAGCGGCGAAAAGAAATATTTTGACAGCCAGAAACTTCGAATCACCCGAACAGGAAAGTTCTCTGGGGAAAATGAAACAGTTCCCGGAATAACGCGTCTTCTGTATCCAGACTACCATCCTCATATACCTGAAAGAATAGTTTTCTCTGTAGTCAATGGTTCAGATGAACTGGAGATTGTTTTTACCCCTAAAACAGTTTGCAGCGTAGTTGCCGCCAGCCTCTTAGTAACAGCAGAAATGGAACTGAATGAGATGTATTGCAGCGCAACCATCAAAGGCAAAGTAGGAGATTCAATATACAACAAAGCTATTCCATGCTGGTTTGAATCCGCAAGACCTCGGGGAGGCGTAAGCAATGCCATTGAAGCTTAGACGATTTCTGGATGACTTCATAGAGCTAATGGAAGAAGACTACCCACAGCAACTTCACGAAATCATACAAGAATCCCAAGGCATAGTCTGCCTCCAAAGCCTCGACACCGAAAAAGTAATCATTCAGATACAAAAGCGAAGAATCAGAATCACAAATGAAGCACGAAAAAAAATCAACGTCCGAGTAAATCTATCTAGGAACTGCCTCTTCAAAATTCTTGAAGGAGAACTTACTCTAGCAGAAGCATTTCAAACAAAGGAATTCGATGTCATCGGAGATCCATCAACACTGCTGCGTTGCCACCGTATGTGGATGAGAATCATATCCATGGTGCGAACTTCTCCACGATTTTACTTCTTAACATACAAGCTAAAATAGATGCGAAAATCTCTTCCCCTAACCTCTATGTTGGGGCATTGATTGTTAACGCCATTCAAGAATTGGCAGATTTCTTAAAGTTGCCGTGCATTATTAACTCTGTAATGAAATTTTCTTAATCACCGATTAATATATTAGTAACATGCGAGAAAATAGAACAATGTGCTGGTGTCTGAATTTGAGCAAACCTACTAGAAAAAGTAGGTCTTCAGAATCACCCAAAGCAAACCTGCCACAATCTAAAGAGCCAGTAATCAAACCTCTTATCAAGCCCGAATGTTTGCCCGAAATATTCCCAAAGTGCAGTTGTCCTCCTCCAGAACCACGCTGCCCTAAAAGAAAAAAAGTAACATCACGAATGGTTATGCCTACATCACAAATTGCTTTCAGCATAGGCGGTCCCGTCTCCATTGAACGGATCGAAGTTGGATCGGTATCTATTCCGAACCTCGACTTAAAAGGTTTCAATGGCAATTTTTCCTATGGCTCATGCAGAGCAAAAAACGTCGAACTGGAACTTACAATGTCCATTAAAACCACCTTCAATGGAAGCATAGATTTACCGTGGCCTCTATGTTGGTCTGACTTTTGTTATGATGTTTCAGGAGGCGTTGATCTTGCTGCTTCTACCGAAAAATATCAACTAGGCACTATTGACTTTCAAAGTGGCAGTTTTTCAATGAATGCCCCAACTACGAAGGTTAGTCCCTTTTCAATGATTCCGGAGCCAATCCAAGGAACCACAATTGAGGAAGTCACCACCGAGAATGTCGAGATGAAATGCACAAGCATACCATTAGATAACCCTATGGGCGTTAAAATCGGCCTCTGCATGCCAATTCAAAATATGATGGAACCTAATGACGTACTAACCGACGAAACAAACATCCAGAAAATGGAGTCGAAAAACATAAAAAGCATCCGGGTAGGAATGAAAAACATAAGCGCGTTAAACATCACGATTCCAACCGTCACAACCAAAGGATTTGAGGCGCAAACCAACACGCCTGTACAGGTGACAACAACTAAAAAGATGTACGGCTCAGGAGTGACACTTCACGGCGACGCGGAAGACGCCCACATCACAGGCACTGTAACGCTAAACATCCAAAAAATGATAATGAGAGTCAAAGGCGGATTAGAATTCAAAAACGTTAAAGGCACAGTTACAACCGATTCCGCGCTTTCCGACAAACTTGAAATGGACCTCGTCCTAACACGGATCAGAATCAAGGGACTTAATCTCTGCGGGATGAAAATTCCTGCGATAGAGGTGGAGATGTAAATGAGTGAAGTTCAGAAACCCAAAAAACCAAACTTGAGCATTAAAGAAATTGCAAGAAGCAAAGAGCTGCTAAAAACAATAATGGAGAAAAAAAGGGCTGGAAAAATCGACATCAAAGGCACTTTTGAGCTGATGTACCTCACCTTTTTGCCTCTACTTGAAAATAGAGAATATGTAGTGGATGACTTGAAGGAACTTAAATCCACGCTTGATTCCGTTGCAGACCGCATGCTGGCGATAATCGAAAAATCAAAACAACAACTTATCACATAACACTCCGGAAAAATACACCCCAAAGCATCTTCGCACTATTCTCCTTATGCCTTCGCATAGTGTGGCGAGTGCTTTTTCTATTCTAACCAATTAGTCCGCGAATTGCAGACATCAGCGTGGAGACTGGAAGCCTCAAGCCCGATTCCAATAAGAACTGGTCTGATGATATCTTTCCAAGTCCATAATCTATGGATATCCTCAGAAGACGTTCATCACTCTTTGCCAGTTTAACTGCATGTTCCATAAGTGGCCAAGTGTAAAACGCCTGCCTCTGAAGACTAAGAGCCAATTCGTGATCATAACCAAAATCTTCCATAAGCTCTTTCTGATAATATGAAAGCCCTGCCGACGTCGCATCCCCCTTCTCTAAAGCCTTCAAAATCGTCATAGACGCAATCTGCCCACTCGCCATAGCATAGTAAACACCTTCTCCATTTAAAGGACTAGGGGAACCTGCAGCATCCCCGCTAAGAACAACTCGATCTGCATATGCCTTCTTAATCACCCCCGAAACCGGAACCAAATGCGCCCTAAACTTGCCTTCATGAAGATCTTTTGGAACAAGCTTCATCTCCTTTAGCAATCGAACAAATCTAACAAAAATGCCCGCAATATTCCTGGTTTTCGAAGATAAACCACCGATTCCTATGTTAAGATGCTCTTTCTTGGAAAAAAGCCAGCCATAACCAAAAAGATCATCTAACATAAAAATATGCAATGGCCTTTGAGACCCGGAATATTCCTCAATGATGCTCTCCCCAACATAGATCTCGTCTACCGCACAAATTGCAACCTGCCACTTATTCCAACCAAAATTCAACCCAGATCTCCTAGCCACAATACTATTTACCCCATCAGCACCCACCACTACTCTTGATTCAATAACATGGCCATCATCAAGAATCAACTTTGCAGCATCTGGCGTTACATTCACATCTTTAACCTTGTTATGCTTTAACTCAGCTCCATAATCCAGAGCTAAATCAACCAAGACCTTATCAAACTCATCTCGCAAAACCATAAGGAGTTGAGGCTCAGAATATGTGTATCCCGCGCTATCAAGGGAGTCAGAATATATTTTCACACCATAAGACGGGCACCCACCAATCTCATCACTTTTACCATCAAGGTACCTGAACCTCTTGAGATGATGCTCACTCAACGCACCCCCACATGGCTTATACCTCGGCAGCTCCTCTTTCTCAACCAATGCGACTTCTAAGCCGCTTTTTGATAGAAATCTCGCCGCAGTTGCCCCTGCAGGACCAGCTCCAACCACGGCAACATCATACATCAATCATTCCATCCCCAAGTTTGCTAATCATCGTTTAGCACTAGAAGACAATACATTCATAGAATATTAAGCGAACTTCAATGATAATAAGCATTACTCATTATGGTTCTGTACGATTAAGGTACATGGATTCATATGATATGTAAATTAATGAAAAGACTTCGAGTTACTCTTCAATGTTTTCAATCCAGTTTTCAACTGTTTCCTCTGGGATCAGTTGGTAGCCAGAGCTGCGGATTATAGCTATTTTGATGGGTCCACCGACCCGCCTATCTACAGAAGCTGTTTCGGAAATTGCGTATGCCACAAGAGGTGCTAAGGTTTCCACTGTCAAGTCTTCTCGGTATCTCTTGTTTAAGATGTAGTTTGCAAGCATGGGGCATCTCATAGAAATAAATTTTCTATGAAAACCAGGCACAAAACCAGATTCGCTAAGTAAACTATACGTACGAGGAACTACGAACTCACCCGCTTGATTAGGGTCTAAACCAGATATTAAAAAGCCGAATCTAGGAAAGTACTCGGGTCGAACACCTGTGAGCCATTCGTTCCATTTTTCTCTGCAATGAACTCGGAAATTCTCGGCTACTAGCGAAACACCATCAAGACTACCAAGTGATGCTCGAAATCCCTGTAGTAGCATTTCTCCGACATCGCCAAAACCAAACATCAAAAATCCCACATGCGGTGCGACCTCTATTAGCTTTGATCGGTCGTCTAACCCGATAATGAGACCTTGCTCTTCCGTTCCTATTGTTCCTCGACTGTCTGCGCCAAGAATAACAAAGTTTGTGCCGTGAGCTGCTATTACAAGTGTCATAGTGTTTTCTCCTTTGTATCAAGCCAATCTTCAATAATTTTGCTACAAAGTTCGTGCAAGGAGATTTTCCGTTCTTGAGATTCTTCCTTCAGTTTTCGGTAATCTTCCTCGTCAAGTGGTATTACAACAACGAAGAGTTTGGCTTTCTCTGGTTTTGCTGTTAATACTCGTTGCTTGTATTCTTCAATATTAGCTTCTGGAAACCTTGTTATGAATTGAATTATCTCCCTTGCGTCGTGGGCCAGCATGCCAGAGATGACTTTGCCAACCTTGATCTTTTCTGACAAACGTCTCGGGAATGAAGTCGCAAAGTTGCTTCCGAGTGGATCCTCAGAAGTTCATGAGAATGGTGGGGTTATATGTGTACCAGTCCATTTGTCAAAGAAAAGAATCGAAATGTTAGTAAATAGGGCAAATGTCAATTTAATCCTAGGGCATACTACCTAAATGAGATTAGAATAAGTTTCATACAATCAAGAAGGGGAAATCTTCTTTCTAACTTTGTTCTCCCATTCGCTGTATTTGAGTTGACCTTTTTCTTCAAGCATTTCAACCAATGAAGAGATCATCGTATCATGGATGTCTAGCTCGACAGCTATCTCCTTATAAATATATCGTTTCTATATCCAAAGTGTAGCAGAAAACGACTCCATGTACCTAATCGTACAGAACCCGCTCATACAAATAATGATAAAGCAGAGAGTAGCATAAAAGTAATCATAAAAATAAGGAAAGCAGCAGCTAAAAGCCTAATGCAAAGTGTGCTATGCTAAAACGTTCCTTCTAGAACTGGTTGTCTTCCTCCTCTTTTGCGTAAGTGTACCCAACATGGCACATATTCAGGCTCATCTCTCTATCTGTGAGTAACGTGTTGTCGATCTGTTAGTGAGTCCCCCAGCAAAATTTAAGCCACAACATATTGGAATACCTATTCTCTTTCTAAGTAAAACCTTCCAAACAACATGATCACGGTGAATAGGCTAGTTCCGTAGATTTAGTTTAGGTCTCCCGCTAAGGAAATTCAAACGAAAGCACGCTATTAAAATATAAGTCCCTTTGATAATTAATTATCTGGGTCGAACAGGTTGTCCCTAGAAGTTCAACCTGAAGAACGAAAAGAAGCCTTAATACGGATTTCACAGTTCGTCGTAAGAGATGAAATAAACAAAATTCGCGATGATTTGCAAAATGATATCGTCGAGATGGCTCTATATTGGAACCCTGCAAGTGAACAAGGCGTATTAAGAGAAGAAATGAACGATCTAATTAAAAGGGAATTGTATGTCATCCAATTTCCCGATACTGTCTTAGATGTCATTCTTAAAAGATTGGTGGAAAATGAAAGGATTGAAATCAAAGACAGTAGATACTTTATAATAGACAAACGAAGAGAAAAGATTTCAGAGAGAGTTCAAGAAAATCGAGCTGTAGTTCAAGAAATAAACGATCTAGTTTTTTCCAAAACAATGGAAAAGCTTGGTGCAACTGAATTATCTGAAAAGCAAATAAAAGAAATAATAAATGGATTTTATTCATTTTTGGCCAGTGTATTCATTGAGAAAACAGAGATCGTAGCTAGACTATTGACAGGGGAATTAGAAGAAATCGGCAAGACTCGCTTGCCTCTTGATGTTCTTGAAAAGAGATTAAAGAGTATTAAAAATATACAATTGAGAGAGGCAGAAAGAGGAGCGATTCTTGAAATCTTCCAAAATCCTCCAAAAACGTTTGCAAAATTCCTTTTTTCTATAATTCAAAATCTAATATGTATAAAAATTCTTAACCTAGACCCTTTATGTCAAAAATTAGAAAGGGAGGCTTTTTCAGAGAAAATATTGTTCCTCGACACAAATGTTCTGTTAGGACTTTTGTGTCGAGAAAGTTGGCTTCATAAAATCGCGAACGATTTTATTAAATTAACATTCTCCTTAGGTTCGAAAATTATGGTAACCGAAAGAACTATAGGAGAATATCTAAAAGTTCTGGAAGACTCAAGCAAAGCGTATGAAAAATTGAATGTTCCGGATCGTATTCTCGAATCTGTTGATGATCCTTTCATTTCTAGTTTTTCTGTTGAGAAAAAAGAAAACCCGCAACAGTCATGGAAAGGATATTATTACCTTATGAAGCAAGTTGAAAGCATCTTAAAAAATAGGTATCAAATCGACATATATAAAGAGGCTCACGAAGACATATTGAAAGAAACTTTTTTCGAAGAAATTGCGAAACAAGTAGTTTACTGTTACGAAATGATCCAAGGTAGACAAAAGACTCAAGATGTGGCGGAACATGACGCTTTTCACTTATTGCTTGTGAGAGAACTCAGAAAGAATGAAAAAAGTACTTTTCTAGGTCCAAATCACTGGTTTGTCACAGCGGATACGACTCTCTACTGTGTAGATAATGAAATTAATAGAAAGCTAGACTATAAAGACAAAACTCCATCTAGTATGATGTGTGACATATGGGTTCAAATGATTTCACCCTTCTTATCCTATGATGTGCGAAACAGAACTCTTTTTGACATATTTACTCAATTGCTTAGTTCTCAGTTTATCACGATACCGTTCGGAGTAAGTGTTGAAGATCTATCGGAAATTCAGGGAGACTGGCTGAAATACGATTGGCTTACGTCAGAGGACATTGAAAGAATTCTGAGTGAAGAATGGGTCAAAAAATATACTCAAAAGATCGGAGAAGCCAAGATAGCAAGAGATTCGAAGGCTCTTGAAGAATTATCATTCAGTTTTGCAAATACATTAAATGCATACCTAGCTTCTATTAGTGATGAGAAAATAAAATATTTCCAAGGAGAGACCGTTAAATTAGCAACTAGGTTGGATGAACTAAGCAGGCAACAAACGGATTTAAGGATCGAATTAAGCAACCAGCAAAAGAAGGTACAGGAACAAAAGGAAAAATTGGAACAAGTTAGTGCGGAATTAAGAAGTGAGATAAAATTTAAAAGGTTTTGGCGTAGTCTATCGGGAGTGTTAGGATTAATCATAGTTTTTGCAAACCTTGTATTTATTTGGTTTAGAGTAATTACTATGGACTATGCTGCAGTTGGATACTTTTCAATTTCCTTTATTATTGGAGCTGTATTGTTATTTGTAGCAATTGCATATGAAAAAGTAAAGGTTTCACTCTCCGCTTCAACTCCAAGCAAATAATCTAATATGCTATCTAAGTATAGTATAACAACAACCATAAACTTTAAGGGTGATGGGATATTTCCACTTACACTGCCTAGGCTAGGGGTTTTAGGTTTGAGCGCTGAAACGTTGGAAGAGAGGAAGGCTCAGGTTCTTATTGGGCTTCGTGGTTACACACTGATTAAGCGGGAGGAGCAGAAGGGCATCGTCAGCTTTCTGGTGGAGTTGCCTGGGAAGGAAAAGAACGCGCTGATTTGGTGTATACCCACCCAGGGAACCGTGGGAGTTCAGTATATTAACCAGTTGAGAAAGGCCATGAGGGAGGCAGGAGTTGAAAAGGGCATCATCGTTACTGGCGGACGATACACTCAAGCGGCGAAGGTAAACGCAAAGAAAAGGGGGATCGAGCTAATCCCGAGGATATTCCCCTCCTTCAACATCTTCGAGCACAGACTCGTGCCAAAACATGAAATCATCCCTCCCGAGGAGAAGGAGAAAGTGCTGATGGAATACCGAGTGCAGCCCTACCAACTGCCACGAATCAAAGCTTCGGACCCAGCAGCCAAGGCAATTGGAGCCAGACCTGGAGACATCGTTAGAATTATTAGGGACAGCCCGACGGCTGGAAAATATATCTCGTATAGGTATGTGGTTGAGGGTTAGCTTCATTCCCTTTCTTTCGCCACCATGACCTCGGTTGCCTTTATCACAGCCTCCACGTTGTCGCCTAGTTTTATATCTAATTCCTCTACAGCTTCTTTAGATATGATTGCGGTTACTACAACAGGCACGCTAACTTCAATCTTGACCTTCGCAGTAATTACCCCCTTCTCCACCTCTCGGACAACGCCCCTCAACCGATTTCGGGCACTAATCTTCAACCCAACCGCCTCCCAATACTCTTCATCACCCAACATCTCACCCACATAGTCCTCGACCCGCCTATATTCCTTCAGCAAACTTTCTCCTAGGCTGGTTAGTTTGGCTCCGCCTCCGCCAGTCTTTCCACCCTTATAGGTCTCTAGGATAGGTTCGTTAAGGGCTTTCTCCATATTTGTTAGATAATTCCACACATAACGATACGACATTCCTATCTTCTTAGCTGCTTTAGAAATGGACCCTTCTTCTTTAATAGCCTCGAGAATTTCTGCTCCACCCCTCCCTAAGAGAGGCTCTCCCTTGAACTCTAGCCAGACTTTGGCTAAGGGTCTATGTTTTTTGTGAGTGATCATTTCCAATTATTTATTGCACCGTTATGCATATAAGTTTATATCGCCGATATATTCTTTTATGCATAACGATCCAGCGGGAAAAATGAAATCATGGTGATAAAAATATCAAGAAACCTCCTAATCATCTTCCTACTATTCGTTATCGCCCTTGGAGGAGCCCTTGCTTTCGAATATTTTCAACAACCAATGGAGCATTTTCGTTTGGCAACAACCACAAGCACCTACGACTCAGGGCTACTCGATTATCTAACGCCGATCTTTGAAACAAAGCATAATGTAAAAGTGGACGTAGTTTCTGTGGGCACGGGCCAAGCCATAGAAATAGCAAGGAGAGGCGACGCTGACATGGTTCTCGTTCATGCTAAGGAATTAGAAGAAGTCTTCGTAAGGGACGGGTATGGTGTGCACAGAGTTGGCGTAATGTACAACGACTTTGTCATAATAGGTCCTACGAGCGACTCGGCTGGCATTAAGGGGATAATGAACGTGACCGAAGCCTTCATGAAAGTAGCTGAATCAGGCGCTGAAGGTAAAGCCGTCTTTATTTCCCGAGCTGACAAATCCGGCACCAACTTGCTAGAGTTGAAAATATGGGCGCAGGCTGGCATGTATCCGTCTAACTCCACCTGTGTTTGGTATTGGGAGGCTGGGGCTGGCATGGGAACCGTGTTGAGGATGGCTAATGAAAAGCGAGCCTACACCCTCACTGATAGAGGGACATGGCTCTCTTTCAAGAGTCAACTCACCAACCTGGCAGTGTTGGTAGAAAACGACGAGATTCTGCTGAACCCCTACGGAGCAATACCAGTCAACCCAGAAAGACATCCTCAAAGTAACTTCAGGATGGCGGTGTCCTTCGTGAAGTTCCTCATTTCAGAGGAAGGACAAAAATTGATAGCAGATTTTAAGAAGGAGGGGGGGACCCTCTTCATACCCATGGCACGCAACTTTAAACTTGCTCAAACGCTTGGTTTCCCAAATCAAGAGCAAGAGGTTGCGTGGTACGATGCACAAATAGCATCCTCTGTCATGGACCTTTCTCATTCTTCTAATCCAGTTTTGGAAGGTTTCTTCAAGGCAATGGAGTTGATCATTTCCTTAAATCCAGAGGTTTTGAGCATAACCCTGCTATCCCTGCGGGTTTCTGGCACTGCTGTTCTGCTGGGCTCAATTGTGAGCGTTCCGCTCGGAGCTTTTTTGGGCTTGAGGGGTTTCAAGGGCAAGCGACCCTTACTCAACCTCATTAACGTGTTGTCAAGAAATATCGTCAACACGTTTATGGGCTTGCCCCCTGTCGTCGTTGGGTTGACCGTTTACCTGCTTCTCTCAGTGTCTGGTCCTCTAGGTCCACTCCAGTTGCTGTACACCCCAACAGCCATGATCATCGCCCAGTTAATAATGGTCATACCAATCATAACCGGAGTGACTATGTCGGCGGTTGGTAGCGTTGACAAAGCCGTCCGAGAGAGAGCCTTTTCTCTAGGCGCAACTGAGTGGCAGACAGCGCTGATCGTGTTAAGAGAGGCACGCATGGGTTTATTAACTGCGATAGTGGCGGCGTTTGGAGCTGCAATTTCTGAGGTTGGCGGAATCATGATCGTCGGCGGAAACATACGGTGGTCAACCCGAGTTTTAACGACGGCAATCGTGTATGAGACTGAGCTGGGAGAGTTCGGAGTTGCAATAGCATTGGGGATTATTCTGCTGTCTCTTGCTTTCGTGGTAAACTTTGCCTTGACCTACTTACAGTTGAAGGGGGTGGGAAGGTAGCGATGCCCTTCATCGAAGTGCAAAATCTATGCAAAGAGTATTCTGGGAAAAGAGTGTTGAGAGATGTAAACTTTAGAGTTCAAGACGAGGAAATTTTCGCGATCATTGGCCCTAACGGGGCGGGTAAAACTACCCTCCTTCGACTACTTAATTTGCTTGATGAGCCCTCTAGCGGAACGATTTCATTTGACAGAGCAG
>Ga0315310_10000485_pt1 | contig 25438 bp, 26 predicted proteins | sample TDP5_MG_FD_203630 | JGI IMG/M metagenome (GOLD analysis project Ga0315310, IMG submission 203630) | Freshwater sediment microbial communities from Lake Towuti, South Sulawesi, Indonesia - TDP5 | ecosystem: Environmental > Aquatic > Freshwater > Lake > Sediment | place: Indonesia: South Sulawesi...
ACCCGTGGCATCGGTTGAGTTGGCTAAGTACGTATACTGGGTCGGCGTTATAGACTGGGATATCAGGGATTTTCACGGCTACGAGACTAAGAAAGGCACTACGTACAATGCTTACCTGATCATTGACGACAAGACTGTCCTAGTAGACACCGTGAAGCACTCGTTCAAGAAAGCTCTGGTTCAAAACATCCAAGAGCTAACCGATGTTGGAGACCTTGACTACGTGATAGTCAACCATGTCGAAGTGGACCATTCAGGCTCGCTAAGCTCCATCCTACAATGCGCCAAGAATGCTACCGTGATAGCGACGCAACGGGGCAAAGACGGCGTGGCAAAATACTTCGGAACGAACGACTGGAGATTTGAAACAGTCAAGACGGGCGATGAGCTGAAGACTGGCACCAAGACCTTGAAGTTTGTTGAAGCCCCTATGCTGCACTGGCCTGACAGCATGTTCACATACTTGAGAGAGGACGAGATCCTATTGCCAAATGATGCTTTCGGGCAGCATCTAGCGACTTCGAACAGGTTCGACGACATGGTTGACCAAGCCGTCCTAATGGATGAAGCCGCCAAGTACTACGCCAACATCCTGATGCCCTTCGCACCGCTGATACCAAAGAAGATAGAAGAGTTGCCACGGTTAGGTATGAAGCCGAGGGTCATCGCCCCAAGCCACGGAGTCATATGGCGTGCAAACCCACAGAACATCATCAAGGCCTATTTAGAATGGAGTAGCGGCATAGCCAGAAGCAAGGCTGTTATCGTCTACGACACTATGTGGGAAAGCACACGCAAGATGGCGTATGCAATTTCTGAAGGCATCGCAGAACACGGCGTCGAAGCCCAAGTCTTCCGCCTAAGCACATCAGACGTTTCCCAAATCCTGAAAGAAATCCTGGAAGCGAAGGCCGTGGTTGTGGGTTCATCCACGCTTAACAACTCAATGCTGCCGACCGTAAGCCGCTTTCTCAACTACGTGGCCGGGCTGAGACCCAAAGGAAAGATCTGGGCGAGCTTCGGCTCCTATGGGTGGGGAGGAGGAGCTGTCAGAGCCACAAACAAGCAGCTCAAAGAGGCTGGATTCGAGGTTCTAGAACCGGGTCCACAAATCCAATACGCACCGAACCCAGAAGAGCTACAGCGGTGCAAGGAATTCGGGAAGAAGATAGCCGAAAAGATCATATCCTAGAGCGCGCTACAGCAGTCTCACTAATATTGGGATTGCTTCATACAATGGAACGGAGTTCTGGTGGACTGCAAGTGGTAAACACGCCTGATAAGCTCTCAGACATCATAATCATAGGAGGCGGTCCAGCAGGGCTTACTGCTTCAATATACGCCGCCAGATTGGGCTTGAAGACCCTGCTTTTCGAGGCTGCAATTCTGGGCGGCAGAGCTGTCCAAGCTCCGAAAATCTGGAATTTCCCCGGCTTCCCTGAGGGGCTTACCGGGATCGAGCTTGCAGATCGGATGGTCAAGCAGGCGGAAAAGTTCGGTACAGAAATGAGGATTTCCGAAGAAGTTCTCGACCTCAATCTGAACGAAGCAGTGAAGACTGTGTCAACAAGATTCGGGAAATACCAGTGTCTTGGGGTCATAGTCTCCACTGGAGCTCAAAGAAAGAAGCTTCTGCTGCCCGGCGAAACGGAGTTTCTTGGCCGAGGCGTCTCGTATTGTGCCATCTGTGATGGTCCTCTGTTCAGGGGCAAGACGGCCGCGGTGATTGGCTCAGGCAACGAGGCCTTCGAAGACGCCCTTTACCTATCTAGCGTTGCGGGCCGGGTATTCATCATAACGCAAAGTGCGAAGATTGAGAGTGCAAGGGCTCTTGTGAAAGAATGCAAAGGCAAGCCTAACGTCGAGATTGTCAAGGCAACTCTGAGTTCAGTGGGCGGAAACGACTTCGTCAACTCAATCACGATCCTCGAACTAGACAGAAACAGGGAGAGACCCCTACCCGTCGACGGCGTCTTTGTTTCGGTGGGGGAGGTGCCAATGACGAATCTGGTCAAGAAAGCTGGAGTCAAAGTTGACGATAGAGGCTGCATTAAGGTTGACCGCAGCCAGGCAACCAACCTGGAAGGCGTCTATGCTGCAGGCGACTGCACATGCGGAGGCATGCAGATAGTAACCGCGGCCGGAGAAGGAGCAATGGCAGCCATGCAGGCATACCGGTACGTCCAGAAAGTCAGAGCATAAGTGGATCATTTGCTCTAACTAGTGACCTACGCGATGACCTATCAAGGATGGACAAGACGCTGTTCTCTCTCGCCAGTTTTCTGAGCTTGGTCGTGTTAACGCTGCTGCGCTTCATAGCCACTTTGACGTCGTCCACATCCTTAAGAGATCTTTTCCAAGGGATTGTTGCTTTCGCCATACGGAGCTTTGCCACAATCAGCTCTTCAGCCGTTTGCCAGCAGGTTGGCAAATCCAGTATCGTTCCCTAATTCTTTCGGAGGCTTCTGCCCGAAAGGATGACGTCTGCAGCGTAAGCCGATGCTTGGTCTATGAACGCAGCAATCCTGAGACCAGACTTCAATCTGCTTAGAGAGGGCTCGCCACTTGTCTCGGAAGACATATGCGCGCTACCGGCTTTGTACTTCCTACGGGATCTTCGATTCGCAAGGGACACGGGTTTGGCATAGCCCGCAACAACCCCCTTTAACCCCGTAGTTCTTGGAAACGTAGTCCGCGGCTTCTTTGCCCAAGAAGTCTCCGCACTTGGCTTTGTCATGCCCCATCTCGGTTATGGCTCTGACGGGGCAACGGCTGATGCATTCTGCGCATTTGCCGGTTCTATAGAAGAGGCAGTTTTCCAGATGAGTCTTGTACGCTCTCGTCGTCGGCTCAAGTTCAAGGTTCGTCACTATGCTACCGCATCTCACGGCGATGCCTTTAGGGGTTATGAACCCGTCACTCAAGCTGAAAGTGCCCATGCCAGCTACGTAAAGAACGTGCCTCTCAGACCAAGATGATGCCAAGCCGGTATTGCCAGTGTAGCCGCTTCCGTAGTGTTGTGACAGTATCGGGGCGACCGCTAGGTAACCTTGGCTGGCAAGCTGATCGACTATTGTCTGCCGAAGGTGATCGTTGAACTGTTCTCCGTAGAGTCTCGTATGAGCCCACCTTTCAGAAGGATACGTTGACTGGGAAGCATTGCTTCTTCTAGTCTCTTCAGTTATGGGAAGAACCCAGCAGACAACGCTGCAGGAGTCTTCTTTGTCGTTCCATTCTGGGAAGTGCATCTTAAGCATCTCTCTGGGCGTCCAATGGAACTCCCCAATGATTCTCTTGTAGTCATCAAAGAGATGGTCGTCTCCGCGGGCAAAGCCCACGAGTGGAGGGTCATAGATCGGGCTTTGGTCAAGTCTCTGAAGACGGTTCTTCTCGCTATGCTTGACCACGTTCTCAATGAAATACGTGAGTTCGTTCTCTGGATTTCGCGGCAAGGCTAAGTCTCATCGTCATCTTTATCCGATTGGGATAATATACCTTTCATCGGACCGCCGACTGGGTACTGAAAGCGCCTAGTCAGATGCACTGAAGACATGATAGGATATTGAAGGCTGATGAATTTCCCAATGATGGCTGTAAGCACGTTCATAATCACGACGTCATCAGGGTTTGAGTTCGAGGCCGGGAAAGAGATAGAGAGAATAATGCCCCAAGCGAAAGTACGGAGCATGTTTTTCAAGGGTAATCTGCTAGTGGAGTCGTCTCATGAGGAGAACGAAGCCATTGCCAAGTTAAGGGAAGCGCAAACCCTCCACGTTGGGCGGGTGTTCCCAGTGGACGCAAAAGCAGAGATCTCTTCAAGCAAAGAGAGCATCACCAAGCTCACTGACCAAATTCTCCAACTCGAAAAGTTGAAGCCCCACGACACGTTTGTTGTACGATGTAGAAGAAGGGGAAGACACCAATTCACCAGCCATGATGTCGAGGAGACCCTTGGGGCAGAGCTAGAGCAAATCACACGAGCCGCTGTGGACTTGAGAAACCCGCGGAAAGTCGTGAACGTGCAGATTTTTCAGAATCAGGCTTTCATCGGCGTGACTGATGTTGAGAGCATTCTCGTCAAGCCTATCCGTGAGTCCAGGAAGTACAAGAAGGGTGAGAGGCCCTTCACGCGGGCTGAACATAAGATCAGAGAAGCAATAAAGGCCTTCAGCTTAAGCATCGAAGAAGACTTCGAGGTCTTGGATCTCGGTGCAGCTCCCGGCGGATGGACTAAGGTGTTGTCTGGACTGGCCAAAAGGGTGGTTGCTGTTGACCCCGGCAGCCTAGACCCCGCCGTAACAGCGCTCTCCAACGTGACTCACATCAAGTGCAGAGCAGAGAGCCTCTCGGAGGACATTGGACAGTTTCACATGGTAACAAATGACATGAATCTGAGTCCCTCCGAGTCAGCTAGGATTATGGTTGATGTCGCAAGCCGTCTCAGGAAGGGCGGGATTGCCATCATGACCGTGAAGTTTGTGACTCATAATAGGAGGAGACACGTCAAAGAGACAATAAAAACCCTGAAACCTAAGTACAAGGACTTCCACGTAAAGAGACTGCCTCACAACCGCTATGAAGTCACACTTTACATGCGGAAGATTTGAAGTCATGCGCGCTTTCATGTGTTTGCCGAAAGACTTATGCTCGCAGTCGGACGTATACTAATAGAGGACTATTCTGCAACGGAGGCAGACTCATGAGCGGCGAAGGCAGGCTGTTAACGTTTCTCAAGGAGCAGATCAGAACCGAAAACCAGATCGTAAGTTCACTGAACAAAGCCTTGGTCGAGATCGAGAACCCACCCGTCAAGGGAACCTTGAAAGGCATATCCTTGGATTCAGTGAAGCACGCCGAGATGTATACGTCAGCAGTGGCACTGTTGACTGGAATGCCGAAGGCACTTACGCAGGAAAACCTTGACAAGCAGAGAGAGTTGGTGGAGAGGCACATTGAGCTGGAGGCAAGGCTAATAGGAAGAATTAACAATGAACTGCCTAACGTCAAGAACGACAAAGTCAAGCTTCTTCTGAATGCGATTCTGTTGGACGAGCAGAGGCACCACGCGCTTCTGAGGCAGGTCCTAGAAATACTGGTCAAAGGCGAAACCATTACTGAATCGGAATGGCTTGACATCATGTGGAAAAGCGTCCCATTCCACGGGGCACCGGGAGGATAGCAGCGGCAGGAAACACTCTTGACCCGAAGCATCACAGAATGACTCTCGGCCGCAGACCAGTCTCTGACTCTTGCTGAAGGTTTTTAAGTGCTTGTTCCTTTTGGTGAGGTGCAAAGCAGAGGCTAACATCTATGAGCGAGATGGTTCCTTTCAGGCTTCTTGTATCTCGGGAAGAAGCGCTCAAGACAGTTTTGGACTCAGTGAAGCAAATAGAGAGGACTGAGCAGATACGCATCGACGAGTCCACAGGACGAGTATTAGCCGAAGATGTAACAGCAGATAAGGACGTTCCGCCCTTCGACAGGGCTGCCATGGACGGCTATGCTCTCAGAGCCGTGGACACCTACGGCGCATCTGATCTCAACGCCCGAAGCTTGAAGCTTACCGCAGCATTGCACGCGGGAGAGTCAACAACCGCATCAGTGAGCAAGGGTGAATGCATTCGCATAGCCACAGGGTGCCAAGTTCCTCCAAACTCCGACGCCGTAGTCATGGTTGAATTCACTGAAGAAAAGGATGACCAAGTACTAGTTCTCAGACCTGTCCATCCCGGAGCGAATATCTCTCGTCGAGGAGAGGATATGAAGAAGGGTGAAGCGATCTTGAGGAGAGAGGAGGTTCTGACGCCGGCAAAGATCGGAGTTTTGGCTGCCCTGGGAAGGAAGAACGTGTTGGTCTATCAGAAGCCCCTTGTAGCTGCGATACCGACTGGAACCGAGATTGCCGAGGTGGGTTCTAATCTGGAGGAAGGACAAGTCTACGACGTGAACTCTTACACCTTGGCTTCTTTGTTGTTAGCGAATGGTGCTATTATAACCAGATCGCCAATCGTCCCGGACTCCCTAGAACGTCTGAAATCAGCAGTTGCTCGTTTCCTTGATCATGACCTCATTGTGTTCTCGGGTGGAAGCTCGGTGGGCGAACGGGACCTGCTTGTCAAAGTCGTCGAGCAAATGGGGAAGCTTCTTTTCCACGGCGTTCAAATCAAGCCCGGAAAGCCAACTCTTTTCGGGCTTGTCAAGGAAAAACCTGTCTTCGGCATGCCGGGTTACCCCACTTCATGCCTAAGCAACGCATACATCTTCCTTGTCCCAGCCATCCGCAAGATGTCTAGGCTTCCACCGCAAGAGACAAAGACTGTCAAGGCGAAGATGGGCAGGCGCATTGTCTCTGCCTCGGGAAGAGAACAGTTTCTGCCTGTGAAAGTGACAGATGGGGAGGCGTATCCAGTCTTCAAGATGTCCGGAGACATAACAAGCTTGGCCAAAGCTGACGGATACGTCATCTTGCCCGTCAACTTAGACGTGATAGAGGAGGGGCAAGAAGTCTTGGTGATCCTTTTTGAGTAATGTTTGACCTACGGGTTCTGTTGTGGTCAAGCCGAGTGTTTGGCAACAGAGCTGTCAAGAGCCATTGAGCCATAGCTGCTGTTTGCTTGGGTGGGCGGAAGGTAATAGCCGAGGATATCGTAACAGGACAACGTTTGCTGACTCCTTGGACATCTAGATTGCGCGTCGCGGACAATACACACCAAAGACAGCGCAGAAACTTCAGCTTCCGGACAAATCCGTATCCGTTAGCCTTAAATCATATGTTGTCGAAATCATCTTGCTTGAGGTGAGAAATTTGGTTAAAGTCGAGGACTTCGAAGTTGCTGAAGGACTCTACTACTCAAAGGATTGGATGTGGGTCAAAAAAGAAGATGGCAAAGCCAAGATCGGGATCACTGACTATGCCCAGAAACAGTTGAACGAAGTAGTCTTCGCTGAACTACCAAGCGTCGGCGAGGTAGTCAAAAAAGGCGAGACTTTCGGAACAGTTGAATCGGTCAAAGCCGTTTCAGACCTCATCGCTCCTGTAAGCGGGAAGATCGAAGAAGTCAACAAGGAGGTCGCCGACAACCCAGGAATCCTCAACGAGGATCCGTTCAACAAGGGTTGGCTACTTATCGTTTCTCCAACCAGCCTAGAAGAAGACCTCAAAACCCTCATGGACTTCCAGGCAGCTGTAAGTTGGCACAAGGAACTTGCCAAGGAACGCTAAGCATCATGCCTAGGAAAATAGTCATTGTGGGAGCGAATGCGGCAGGTGTTGATGCCGCAGTTGCTGCAAGGAAGACCGATCGAGAAGCTGAGATCATGCTGTTGACCAAGGATGATGTCGGCGCATACTCCCGCTGTGGTCTCCCTTTTGTCCTCTGGGGTCAGATTCCGGCCTTTGAAAACCTTGTGGTCTACCCAGCCAACTTCTATCGTATGATGAGGTTTGATCTAAAGCTGGGGACGACAGCAACAGAGATAGATACGAAAGCAAGGACTGTTACGGCTGAAACAAAAGATGGAAAGCAGCAGATTCTTGAGTATGACAGCCTTATTCTTGCGACGGGTGGCCAACCGTTTAGGTTACCAATAGAAGGCATTGACAAGGAGGGCGTCTTCACCCTTCACACGTTGAAGGATGGTCAGAGAGTAGCGGCAGCAATGAAAGAGGCGAAGTCAGCCGTCGTGATCGGTTCAGGTCTTGTAGGCTTGGAGACGACGGAGGCCTTCGTCGAGAAAGGAGTAAAGGTAATCATCGTCGAGATGCTGCCCTGGATACTTCCTAAGCTCTTGGACAAAGACTTCGCCGGAGAAGTCCAGAAACAGTTCGAGAGGAAAGGCGTCACCTGCATCCTAGAGAAGTCAGCGGGAGCGATACTTGGAGACACTAAGGCCCGGGCAATCTCGGTAGGCGGAGAAGAGATCGCAACGGACATTATCATCAATGCCGCGGGAGTCAGACCCAACGTTGAGTTAGCCAAAAAGGCAGGCATAGCCATCGGTGACACGGGTGGCATAAGGACCAACATCCGAATGCAGACCAGCGTCGACAATGCTTATGCGGCTGGAGACTGCGCCGAAACAACTAACATGATAACTCACAGACCAGCCCTGCCTCTTCTGGGATCAACAGCCGTTAGAGAAGGCAAGGTAGCAGGCATAAACGCTGCTGGAGGCTATGCGGTCTTTCCTGGAACGTTGTCCGCTTGGGTTTCAAGAATGCTGGACCTTGAGGTTGGAGCCGTGGGGCTTACTGAGTTTTGGGCTCAAAGATCAGGATTGGATATTGTTGCGGGCAAGATAACTGCCAAGACCAGAGCAGCTTACTATCCTGGAGGTAGCCCGCTAAGGGTGAAGGTTATAGTTGAAAAGGAGACCAAGCGGATAGTGGGAGGTCAGATCGTCGGCGGTGAAGAGGTAACCCAGAGAATCAACGCATTGTCGCTAGCTATCCAGAACCGCATGAGCGTCTACGAACTCTCCAAGGCTGACACATGTTACGCTCCCTCAGTGTGCGAGACATGGGAGCCCATCGTCCTAGCCGCAGAACTGGCGATCCGAAGCCTCTAGGTAACCACAAAGGACTCATTAACAGAGAGCATACAGGACAGGACCTATCAGTCGACGCAAGTTTCTCTCTATTTGGCCAACAGCTGATAGCGAAAGAGCCGATAGCAGTCAACCTAGGCTTCTCGATTTGGGTGGAGTACGAATCCTTCCCTCTGCCACGAACGCCTTAAGAGCCTCCTTCAATTCTTCGTCGGTCAGTATCGCCTCCCTTACTTCAAAATCCTTAGCCAAGTCGATTCTTCCGAACCGAGTACCCCAGTCTTCTTCGACCGTTTCTAGGACCCAGCGCTCTCTGTCGTACAGAGCCAATAGAATCATGCGTCCGTGTTCATCTTGGATGCCTACGAATTCTGGTGTTTCCCTTTCGATGTTTAGAGCTTTGAACCGTGATATCTCTTCCCATACTCTGTTAACGTTGGAAGCGTCGATGACCCTTCTATCGCTTGAGAACAAGATCTTCAGCACACCAGACCCTCTCACTCAAGCTTATCTGCATGTTTGTTAAAAGTCTTATTGGCGCTCAGCTATTGCGTGGCACATTCTGGAGAGTTACAGAGTTGGTTGACAGGTTCAAACTTGTCTACGTGGGAGCTTGCTCTCACAGGTTCTCGATCGGCCTTTTTAGGAACATTGTTGCTGCTAGGCCCTTGCACCCAATGGATGTCGTCTTGGTCGACATCGATGAGAAGCTGCTGAGGTTTGTACGCAAGATCTTGGAGAACATGGCGGAAAAGGCTGGTGTCGACATTCGGGTCGAGAGCACAACCGACAGACGGACAGCTTTCGAGGACGCGGACTTCATCTACCTTTCAATCTCAGTTGGAGCGCAAGAAAGCGAGTGGACAGACATCTATCTTCCGCTCAAGTTCGGCATTCCACAGAATACCGGTGACACTGTTGGTCCGGGCGGAATCTTCCGTGGGCTTAGATGCGTTCCAGTGATTGCAGAGATAACCGAAGACATCGAAGAAGTGTGCCCGAAGGCCGTTTTCCTTAACTACACGAACCCCATGTCCGTGCTGATGTTGGCTGCAAGAACAGTCGCGCCGAATGTGCAGAGCATAGGTTTATGCCACGAGCTCTTCGGCGGCATGCACACGATCCAGGAGCTAATGCAGCTGAAGGGATATGACGTGAAGAGTTGGGAAGACTTGAACATCACCTACGGGGGGGTTAACCACTTTGCTTGGCTGATGACCTGCAGATACAAAGGAGAAGACTTGTATCCGTTTCTGGTGGAGAAACATGCCGAATGTGCCAAGACTGGTTTCGGTGGAAGAGGCTTCAACTTCTACCTAATAGGCAAATACGGCTTGTACCCCTTCGCTGGCAGCCGACACATAGCCGAGTTCATCCCAAGATACTACAACTACTTTAACTATCTTCAGTCGCCCTTTGGCATCACTGTAATCCGTGATGTGCAGGGCCTGGACATTAGTCACAAGTGGGCTGTCCTCGGGTTCGTGGCTATGTCAAGGGACTGGTACAAGAGCCGCTTGCCAAAGCCTGAGGAAGGAGGGGAGAGGGCGATGCAGATGACTATTGACTGGAAGTCTGGGGTTCCGACCCGCTATGTCGTTAACATTCCGAACGAAGGGCTGATCTCGAACGTTCCTCGCGACTGCATTGTCGAAGTTCCGGGCTATTTCGACAACGGAAAGATGCGCGGAGTTCCCGTTGGGTCCTTGCCTGCGGAGATAGCTGAGATTGTTAGCATCCACGCTGGGAACCAGCGACCCATAGTCGAAGCAGCCTTGAAGGGAGACAAGGACACGTTACTCAAGGCTCTGCTGAACGATCCGATGTGCGCATTTATCGAAGACCCCGATGTTGTGGAAGACATGATGAACAACATGCTCTACTACCAAGGAAGATGGCTTCCGAAATTCGAGGATCTACCCACTGAAGAAGAAGTGAAGAAGCGACGTTGGGTGAGTGCGAAAGATCTATCGACTAAGGAGAAAGCACTGAAGGTTAAGTATCCGCCAAGCAGGAAACTCAAAGCGAATGCGTGGCCAAGCGTCGAGTAATCTTTTCGCATTGGTACAGACCAGCGCACAGATACGCCTCCCCCAACCTGTCTTCTCTGTGCTATGCGGAGACATTCGGACCTGGTCATCTACGTTGCACGTATGATATGGTCAGCCAATTGCACTCTTGAAAAGATTAATAAACAGTGGCTGGTTGTTAGTAGGAACCAGACCCTAGAGAGAAAGGATGGGAAGTTTCTTGTCGGGTAGACTGAAGGCCGCAATGGTCGGATGCGGCGGAATGGCTCGGTCTCACCTCAAAGCCTATGGGTTGATCAAGGAGAAAGAGCCCGATAAGTTCGACTTCGTAGCCATGTGCGATACCGCGACTGAGGCTGCGAAGGAGTTCGCAGCTTTGGTTGAAGGTTTTCAGGGCTTCAAGCCCAGAGTCTATTCAAGAGTTGAGGACATGCTGGTTCATGAGAACTTGGACGCGGTTGACATCTGCACGCCGCACTCGGACCATCACACTGTCGGAGTGTCGTGTCTCAATGCGGGGGTTAATGTGATGATTGAGAAGCCCTTAGGCGTCACGATCAAGGCGAGCAAAGCCATAATTGAGGCTGGAAGGAAGAATGGGAAGATTGTGGCCACCGCCGAGAACGTTCGAAGAGGACTCAGTCAAAGAACCTCTTACTGGCTCATCAACGAGGCAAAGGTCTTGGGAACCCCGCGTTTCTTCTACTCGCAACACGCGGGTTGGCAGAACCCTTCTCAAGAGAGAGCTTGGCACTGGAGGGTCGACAAGTACATCAGCGGAGGAGGCATGGTCATGGACAGCGGAGCCCACTTCTGCGACACAATCCGGTACTTGTACGGAGATCCTGAGACAGTCTACGCCAAGGTTCAGCAGATCGAGAAGTGGCCTCACAGGAAAGGTGACGAGATAATCATGGATGACCGGGAAGATACGTGGGTTGCAACGCTCACTTTCAAGTACGGCGTCGTCGGCGTCTGGAGCTGGACAATCTCAGCGCCAGGGTACACGTACACAAACGTCGTCCACTACGGGAGCAGAGGGTGCATCCTCGACCACGGCGACGCCTTTCATGGTCCATTCGGTAACGCAGAAGTGATCGTCCAGGATGGCCCCAGTAGAATCGTCACACCGATGGATGAGATGCAGAGACGGTTCATGGGTCAGCTTCACGAGTCTAGGAGAAGTGCACTTTTCCCTCATGGGTTCACTGAAGGCGTCGTTATCGAGTGCTACGACTTCCTTGACGCGCTAGAGAAAGGAAGAAAGCCCGAAGTGGACGGCGAGGCGGGATTGAAGGCTAAAGCAATCTGCGAAGCCATATACGAGTCAGCCTACATCGGCGAAGCAGTACGTTATGACGATGTTTTGAACGGAAAAGTCGAAGAGTACCAGAAGCCCATCAATGAACGCTGGGGGCTCTAAACGCTACTACCCAGATCTTGAGCCGTCGTCTCCCAGAGAAGATAGTGATCGACCCTCTTGGTGTGACATAGAAGACCAAACTGTCTTTGAATACTTTGTCGAGCCCTGAATCGCCTCGTCGGGTTCAGTTGGCGCCATAGGAAAACCGTGAGACCGCTCCCGCTAAAGTTTCCTGCTCATCATGTATGCGCTTTCGCCGTCTGAGTAGTATCCTCTCATTGTTCTTTCGATCTCAAAGCCCGCTTGTTTGTAGAGGCTTAGGGCGTTTGTGTTGCTCACACGGACTTCGAGGTAGCAGGATTTCACTTCGTAACAGGTTGCCATGGCCTCTAGGGCTTCTTCTACCAAGGCGCTTCCCACGCCCTTGTTGCGGTACTCGCGTAGGACAGCGACTGAGATGACATGTCCTTTCTTTGAAAGGCTGAAAGGTTTGATTGTCAGTCCCGAGAAGCCAGTTTCAATCCTGCACATAATGTAGCCTATTATTGTCCCGTTTTCTTCAGCGACGATGAAAGTCTCGGGAAACCTCTCATAAAGCTCCATAAAGAAGGCATGACTGTAATTCTCGGGCAGGCATGTCTCGTTTATGTAAGCTACTCGGCTAAGATCTGCGGGCTTGAACCTTCTGAGGCTGTAGGGCGACTGCACATCAAACCCATCTAGATGAGATAATCATTCAGAGCTGATCTGGCGGATTTATCCTTTTTCCTAATCTAGGTTCCGCTCTGCCGCCTTGACCAAAGGGATGACTGAACGTCCTTGGGGGATAACAGACACCTTCCCATTCTTTCCGACCTTGTCGCACGCAAGGCGGAGAGCCTCATTCGCTGTCCGAGCAGTCCTTAACCCAGGAATATCAGAGACTAGGTAGTCTGGAATGATTGAAACGAGGATTAACTCTGTGTTCTGAAGTGCCGTCAGCAAGCGGTAAGCCATAAGGCCGCCTACGCCAAAGCTTTTCCTTAAGGCTCTCTGTAGAGTCTTTGGGTCTTTGAATCTGGAAAGGGCTTCGGTGAAACCCACATTACCGCAGCCGTTCATGCATTCAGCCACCAAGACCGCAACCTTGCCCTTTCGGACTAGGCTGAGGGCGCTATCAAGCCCTTCGCAGGCCTCGAAAAGATTCGAGTCAAACTGAGTGCCGCCAGCGCTAGTGAATACGATGTCAGCTCGACTCTCGACTGGAATCTTGTACATCTCGTCCGCGACCTTGACCGCTTCAGCGAAAGCGCTGTCAACCCCGCCTGCGAAGGCTCTCGCGATCTCAAGCTTTCTGTTTCTGACAACAGCCAAGGCGAAGTCTACTTTGGCGAGATGAGCTGCCTCAACCATGTCTTCATGAACCGGGTTCCCCTCAAGATTCCCCCGAGAGGCTCGAACTAAATCCAGTGCCAATAGCAGATTGCGTTGTACGGTCTCGGCATCGGCGACGCCGGGAAGCACTCCCTCACTTCCGCCAGTATACCCCATGATGGGATGTGGCTCAACAACACCGACCAGAACCTTCACGTCGGTATCCATAAACGTCTTGCTCAAGCGCACATCTGTTCCCCGAGTAGTAGTCCCAATTTGCACTGAGTCGGTTCCTTCGGGCATGTGGCTCAGAACCTTAATTCTAGTAGAGAACTCGCTGCTCACCAATGATCTCGTCTCTTGTGCCGAAAAGGGGCGGAAAGGATCGTAGGCGACTATGAGGGTTACGTCTTCGTCTCTCACTCCAACCGAGTTCAGTTCCTTCAGGACCCCCAAAACCGTCAACTCGTTAAGGATGTCGCCAGAGTCTTTCAGGACGATGGAAACTCTGTTTCCGGACTTCGCTATCTCTGCTAGGCGACTTGCGTCAATAGGGTTCATCAAGGCGCTCTCGATCTCAAGCTGTGGATTCTCCGCGCGAGCTTGGTCTTTGGGTTCGATAATGTCCTGCAGGTTCCTGGTTGGGATGCTTACGCAGACCTCGGTTTTTCCATATGGCAGCCAAACTTCAACCAAAAAGGAGCCTCTCCGTTGAACGGCTAATGTCTTTTGGCGAAACCACATTTAAGCGTAACGAAGCAGAACAGAAGCCCAAGACTTAAGCAGGCTGGTCCCTGAAGAACTGGATGATCTTCTCAGCAAGCAGGATGGAAGCTGCCTTCTGCGCCTCCTTTGTCTGTGCTCCGATGTGCGGCGTACAGACCATGTTTGTCAACTTGACTAGTTCAAGGTTTCTGGGCGGCTCAGATTCATAGACATCCAAACCGGCTCCACCTAGCCTATTGGATTTGAGCGCATCTAGGAGCGCATCTTCGTCCACGATGCCCCCTCGTGATGTGTTGACAAGAAAGGCTCCTTCCTTCATGAGGCCGATCTCTTTCCTGCTAATCATCCGCCTTGTCTGAGGAGTTAACGGAACGTGGACTGAAACGATGTCGCTTCGTCTCAGTAGATCCTGCAAAGGGACGAACTGGGCTTCGAGGGCCTCAAGAGTCTCAGGGCTTGGCGGGGTTCTCTTTGTGACGAGTATCCTCATGCCAATCGCCTTGGCGAGCTTTGCGACTCTAACACCGATGTTTCCTAACCCGATCAAACCCAAGGTTTTCCCTTTCAGTAAAGAGCCTTCCAGTTCTCTCTTGAGCCAATTCCCGTCCTTTATTGCAGTATCAGCGAAAGCGATTCGGCGAGTAAGGGCAAACATCAGCCCAATCGTCAGCTCAGCAACCGAATCAGCCAGTGCTTCAGCAGTGTTCAGAACCGTGACCCCGAAGCTGTTTGCGGCTTCAAGATCGATGTTGTCCAGGCCAGTTCCGGCTCGACCTATGACCCTGAGCTTCTTCCCAAGCTCTACCATCCTTCGCGTTACCCTTGTTCTGCTCCTGACAACGAGCACGTCATATCCCGAAACTGTCCTCTCAAGCTCCTCGGATGTTATCGAAGGCTTCACATCAACCTCGAAGCCCTCTTGCCGAAGCTTCTCTAGACCTTCTTTGTCAACCGGGTCACAGACAAGAACCTTCACGGGCATTTCCCATCTCTCTACTTCGATGCTTAACACCCAACTAATATCCTTTTCCACGATTCCAAGCAGAAAAAAGAAAGCAGAATACGCATTAGGCCCGAAGTGCTTTTCAATCGCTGGTTGAGCTGGTTCCAGCTCTTCAGTCCTTGGGTTTCGTGTTCACTCGGCTACTGAACAGTGAACTCAGAGTGCCCCACGACTTGGAGGGTGCTGTTGTCTTCTTCTATCCATCCCGTAGATACTACTCGATATTGTCCAGGGGTGAAGGGGCGGTCTTTGCTCGGTTCAACAGTCAGCTGTGTCGCCTTTTTTGGCTCTAGGGTGACTATCACCTCAGCTCCAGCAACAGAATAGTGGAGCATCCATCTGTCTTCCTGCCATTTATCGAAGCTAACGCCGTAAGCCGTGCTGCCGAACTTAACTGTCTGGTCTGTAGTGTTCTTGATTGTTACTGTTACGTTATCCTCCTCCTCATACATGGTTTTGTCAGTAGTGACTTTCAAGGTAGCCAGCCATATTTGGTTGAGTTCGTCCCAGACATCATCGATCACTGCGCTTTCTAAGACGCCTTTCTGCACAACCAACGAGATCTGATGGTTTGTCAAGACCATTAGCAGAATCATTCCCGTTCTGTCGCCGTATCCGGCGTGCCTGCAAGTGAAGCCTAGCTCTATCCTCCAAGTTGATGGCCTATCTAGTGTGTTCGCGCTAACAATTTTCACTGAATCAGCCAAGCCATCGAACCTGAAGGTCGGACTGTTCATCAGGAAGTCTTTCGCAACCTGAACCGCTTCTTCCTCAGTGAAGCCAAAGCCCAGCTGAACTACGCCACTGACACCAAGCACTAGGCTCAGTGAAGCTACAGCGATTATTACAGTTGCCAATCTGAACCTTGGATGTAGAGCAAACCGCTGCATCCCTTCACCCGCTAACACACTTGCTACTGATTCCTTTATTTCCAGCTATTAGAACAAGTGTTCGAAAGACTGAACGGTCCGCAGCCGAACCTTCAGCTTCATTGCTCCCGAACTCAGGACATGTGGACTGTAAAACCTTCACGGAGATGAGGGAAACCGATAGATAGACAAGTGCACGGCTGTTCCCATCATACTTCGTGGAGAGGAAGAAGAGTGAAGCGGTTCCGAATCGCACTAGCTGGCTGCGGCGGAATGGCTCAAACATGGGTGAAATACGCTCTTTCCCGTGACGACGTCGAGATCGTCGCCCTGGTCGATGTAAAGGAAGAGAACGCCAGAGCGACGGCGGCACGCCACGAGTTGACCTGCAAAGTTTACAGAGACATTGCTACAGCAATCAAGGCATCAGACGCGAACACTGTGTTCAATGTCACAACGCCTGAAGCCCACAGAGATATTGTGATAACCTCACTGAAACTAGGTTGCGATGTCTTTGGCGAGAAACCTATGGCAACCTCAGTGAGAGAAGCCCAAGAGATGGTTTCCGTCGTCAAGAGAACTGGCAGAACATACGCTGTTATGCAGAACCGAAGGTACAGCAGAAACATTAGGGCGCTTAGAGGCTTGATCAGTTCAGGCATCATTGGGCATGTCGGCTTCGTATGTGCCGATTTCTTCCTAGGTCCGCATTTCGGCGGCTTCAGAGACCTGATGGACAGCCCATTGATTCTGGACATGAGCATCCATACTTTTGACCAGGCACGATTCATCGCAGGGGCAGACCCTCTGTGGGTGTACTGCTGCGAGTTCAACCCGCACGGTTCATGGTATAAAGGCAACGCCGCTGCAGTCTGCACCTTTGGACTCTCAGACGGCTCGGTCTTCAGTTACAGAGGGTCATGGTGCTCAGAAGGAGCGCCGACTTCATGGGAATCCTCATGGAGAATCATGGGCGCTAAGGGCACAGCCGTCTGGGATGGCACGAGTCCGCCATACTGCGAAGTCGTCGCGCCTTCTGACAAGCTGCAGTTCCTGAATGACTATGAAAGAGTCGAGGCTCCAATCACATGGAGTGGCAGAGAAGGCCACTTCGGTTGCCTTGACGAGATGTTCACAGCTCTCTTGGAAGGCAGAAAAGCGGAGACAGACTGCACAGACAACATCAAAAGCATGGCAATGGTCTTTGGAGCACTCGAAAGCGCCAAGAAACAAAAGAGAGTCGTATTGAAGTACTAGGTTACGCTATAGCTTCTGGCTTCTTTCTCGATGCTCAGTCCCATATTTCGACGGGTGGAGGGCTTTTGGCTATTGCTAGAATCCTAGATGTCAGAGCCCTAGGCCGCATCCAAACCTAGAGCACACTTCTATACAAGTCGAGTCAGTACCAACCCAAGGTTCCTTCACGCTTTGATCTTGCCAGACCCCACTTAAACATCCTGTAGCCAACAGGAAACAGTATGGCCGCGAATATTGTACCCGTAAGGAACTGAACTTGGACACTTGGATCCATAAGTGAAGCGTCCGTCAGCATGGCTAAGCGGCAGAGATGGTAGACCCATGTGTGAGGAAGCAGCCAAGAGATCGTTGAGAACCCAGGAAAGAATATGGTGTCCAAATAAACAACTGGAAAAGCTATTCCCGAAAGTAGGTTCTCAAGCACGTTTATCGCCCACGTGATTGGGTCGGTTGATTTAGTCACGATTCTAAGTCCTGTCGAAACCATAGCCAAACCCAGCAGTATGGCTGCGGAGATGGCGAATGCTAGGACTGTGGAAGGAACGTTCACGTTCAGCCTTACGTTGAACACGTAGATGCCGATGAGAAGGTATGGTATGAATGTGAGTGCTGAAAGGACGTATCTCCAAGTGACGTTGCCGACCACAAAAACTGGGGTGCTTATCCCCGTCATAAGGACAGTTTCCAAGACCCAGGGGTTGATCTCCCTTTCCACTCCTTGGACAAGGGGCATTATGAGGTTGCCAATGGCGATTCCCACGACAAGGAAGGAAATGTAGTCGCTGCCGTACATCTCCTTTACTGGCTTCTGCACGTAGGTAGCCCTTATCCCCCATGAGAAGACCCCGATGAAAATGTTGATGAGCTGCGTGACCATAGCTGTCCTGTAGGTGCTCCAACTGTAGAAGTCCCTTTTGGTGAAGGCAGCGATCTGCTTCAGGGCTACTGGAATCTCCATTTTGCGTGACTCCCTTGCCCGCCTAGTTCGGGATATCGTCCCGTGATGGCCATAAACGCATCTTCGAGTGTTGGTTCCAGAGTGTTTGCCGTCCTAATCTTCAAACCTGCCTTCATGATCGTGCTCAGGATGCTGGAGAGGTCGGTGCTCTTGTCCAAGCGAATGGATATCCCTTCAAAGGTGCCGTCGGGTCTGATATCCGGAGTGACGCCGCGAACCCCCTGTATATTCTCAAGCTCGTCTAGCATCCTTTCGTATGCGCTGTTGAAGAACGCGTCGTAGAAGGTGATGTTGAAAACCTTCTCGTCGAAAATAGTGTAACGAATATTATCTGGAGTGTCGCATGCAGTTGTCTTTCCGCGGTCGAGAATGGCGATGCGATGACACATGTCTTGGGCCTCATGGAGGTTATGTGTGCTAGCCAAGATTGTCTTACCTTCTTCCTCAGCCAGTGTGCGCAGGAGATTTCGAAACTCAATCGCCGAAGGTGGATCAAGACCTGCAGTTGGCTCGTCAAAGAGCAATACAGGAGTGTCTCGGAGCAATGCTCTGCAAAGCAGTAGCTTGCGCTGCATGCCCGTTGAGTATCGCTGGTATCCATCGGTCATACGTTCAGTGAGCCCTGTGAACTCAAGGAGGTAGTCTATTCTCTTCTCCGCCTCTTTCCTCGTTAGCCCGTACAGAAGCGCGTAGAATTCGAGGTTCTGTCGACCTGTTAATCTCCAACTGAAGCCTCTACTCTCTGGAAGGACTGCTTGAAGGTTTCTCAGGACCTTGCCTGGTTCCTTTTGGATATCGAAACCATTGACGTAGGCCTCACCTCCATCATGGAGCACCAGGGTACAGAGAATCTTGATCAACGTTGTCTTTCCGGCGCCATTAGGCCCAAGGACGCCGAAGATCTCTCCCTTTCTAACCTGAAGGTTCACACCGCGAAGCGCTTCTATGAAAGGCCCTCTTGTACCTCTGATCGCGTCGAGTATTCCACGAAATGACATAACTCCGCCACCGCCATAAGCATGAAAATGAAAATGCCTCCGATCGCCGATTCCGGCGCTTGTGGGATACCTTTTGACCAAATTGACGGTTTCTATGGCATACTCCGCGGTCATTGTTCATGCTCCGGGCCCTGTGGTACTTTGGTATGAGCACTACCGACGACATCTTATTCGTATCCCTTCTCAAAAAACCTTCTGTAAGATCATTTCGTCTCATTCACACCCCCGCCTACCTACGAAAACGTTGTTAATGTTTTCAATAAAAGGCAGAGTAAATAGTTGCGCGATGGATTCTGTTTTTATAGTGTTCACGCATCCTATAGCTGGGGTCGTTATGTACGAGTTTGACACAATTATCATTGAAGATGAGACTGGTGGATACGTGGCCTTCGTACCTGCATTGCCAGGCTGCCACACTCAGGGAGATACATTGCAAGAACTTATGGAGAACGCAAAAGAAGCCATGGAGCTTTACTTGGAGACCTTGACCGAAGAGGAGAAGAAAGAGCTTCAGCGACAGAAAGTTATTGGGATACAGAAAGTGAAGGCGCTTGCCTAAGATCAGACCCTTACCTCCTCTTGGGCTCATGAAGATTCTTGAAAGGGTCTGCTTCAGAATTGTTCGTCAAAAGACTCATACATCATCATGGTCAATGATAGAGGAACGCGAATAGTGATACCGGTTCACCTAGGGAAAGATGTCAAGCCAGGATTGGTGAGAGCGATAGTAAAGGAGGCAGGGTTGAGCAGAGAAGATTTCTTCAAGAAGCTCAAAGAATAGCCTTCTCTATACCTAACTATTTCTTATATGTGTAGAGTTGGAAATGGATGATAATGCGCCAATGTGGCGTGGAGAGAAAATTGTTGCCAAGACAGTATGAGGATCAGACGCGAATCCCAGCTCATTCTAAGAGCCCCGGGCGGGATTTGAACCCGCGATCCACGGCTTTCCCCGCCATGGCTTACGAGGCCGTTGCTCTAACCGCTGAGCCACCGGGGCGACTAGGCATAACTACGTGGAACACTCAGATAAATCTGTGTTTGGAGAACACTCTTTAAGGAGTTGAGCCTACTAGTCTTACCCACCAGTCTTCTGTGCGGGGAGGCTTCTGTTACGAAAGCAATCAGCGAGCTGGGCGAGAAGAAAGTGATAGAACTGATACTGGACTGTTTAGACGTGATGCCGGAAATCGCTGTTTCTTTCGGCGACGATGTCTCAGCAGTGAGTCTTGAAAAAGACCGTCTGGCGGTTGTCAAAACGGATATGCTTGTAGGAAAGACTGATGTTCCTTCAGGTATGAGTTTGAGGCAGGCTGCACGTAAGGCTGTTGTGATGAATGTCAGCGACTTCGCCTCGAAAGGCGTCAAACCTCTAGTGGTCCTATCCTCACTGGGGTTACCGAGAAGCATGACCGAAGCGGATGTCAAGCAGATAGGCTTAGGCTTGAATGATGCAGCTCGAGAATACGGCGCCTATGTCATCGGCGGCGACACGAACGAAGCCTGCGACCTAATCATCAGCTGCTCGCTTCTAGGGTTCAGCGACAAGAAAACACTTGTTAGGCGAAGCGGAGCCAGAGCCGGCGATATCGTGGCCGTCACAGGGCATTTTGGCAAGACCGCGGCTGGGCTCAAAATCCTACTTGAGGGTCTTCCCGCGTCCAGGACAATATGGAAGGCTCTCACAGATTCTGTTCACACACCCAAGGCAAGGCTTAAGGAAGGCTTGGCTCTAGCCCAGACTGGAGCTCTGACCTCATCTATAGACTCCAGCGATGGTTTGGCTTGGAGCCTTCACGAACTCTCAGAAGCAAGCAATGTTGGCTTCACGATTGACAATGTCGCTGTCGCAGAGGAAGCCACAGAATTCGCAAGAGAGCATGCTCTTGACCCATTCGACCTTGCGCTCTATGGAGGAGAGGAATACGAACTGGTCATGACCGTGAACCCCAATAACTGGGAAAAAGCGAGGGAAGCCGTTGAGGAACTTGGGACAGCATTGACAAGGATAGGCAGAGTTACCCTGGAGAGACGGATAATGCTCGAGACGAATGGGGGGACGAGGCCTATACATCGAAGGGGATGGGAACACTTTAGGAACTGAACGCAATGCTTCTATGAGTCTGATTCTAAGTTCTTCAACACGTCAAAGATGTCGGAAACGCGTTCCACCTCGTATCTGGCCTTTGCCTCAGGTGACTTTGGCTCCTCAACTGATGAGTCGCCTTTCCTCATCCTAACAGTCGACACACCTGCTCTGTTGGCGCAAAGAATCCCCTTGTTTGGCTTGCTACTGATGTAGAGGGTTTCTTCTGGTCTAACGTTCAGATCTCCTAGACATTTCTTGAAAAGGTCGACGGTGAATTCTTCGGAGCCCAAGTCTTCCGAGATCGCGACCGAATGGAAGAGGTGATGAATTCCGAGTTGAATGAGTTTCTGCCACTGTTTCACGGAAAGGCCTTCGGCGGCCACTCCTAGCCTGTAACCTGAATCCCTAAGTCTGACTAGTGTGGGAACAGTGTCCGGAAAAGGTTTCAGGTAGGCTTCACTTGTCTCTCGGTAAGCTACTACGCCGGCGGCTATGACCCTTGGGTTCCAGTTCAGCCCTAGACGTTCCAGAAGGCCGTCGAAGTGCCTCGTGTAGTGCGGCCCGTAATGGGCCACTATTTCCTCTAAGGTTTTATACGCCATCTCCAGATCGGCTGGAAGCCCCGCCTCAATCATGGCTCTCAAAGCATTTAGCCTTGTCATTCTCATCTGGAGAGAAGAGTCGAATAACGTGTCATCGATATCGAAGATGACAGCTCTCACCTGCAATCTTACTTCACCACCTTCGTGAGCTTCTCAGGCTTGTCGGGGTTCAACCCTCTAAACACTGAACTGTAGTAGGCGAACAACTGGAGAGGAACTATGTAAAGCATTGGAGAAAAGACTTTTGGTAACCCGGCGGGAACTAGTATGACATCGTCTGAGTATTCGCTGAGTCTGGCGGAGTTCGGGGAGCTCTCGGAAACGAAGACAACCGGTGCACCAAAGCTTCTAAGACTCTTGCTTAAGCCAAGGCATACGTCTATCTCGTCCGGGCTGGCAATCAACACCACGAGAGTCCTCTCGTCAACCAGCCTCAGGGGACCGTGAAGGAACTCCCTCGCCGCAAACCCTTCCGCGAAAATGGTGCAAGTCTCTTTAAGCTTGAGCGCCGCCTCTAACGCCGTCGCGTAGTTAGGTCCACTACCGAGGAGGAAGATGAAATTCTTCCGTAGGTGGCTCTTCGCTAGGTCGCGGATCTGAGTGCCCAAGGATCTGAGGGTCTGCTCAAGAAGCAGTGGTGCCTTGTTGAGTCCCTCTTTGAGGTATATGATCTCTTCTGTTGCCGTGGGGGGATGTGCGAGCTCGACTGAGAGCATGAAGATCGATGCGAGTTGGGTGACGTACGTCTTTGTTGCTGGAATTGCGACTTCTCTATGAGATCTCGGCCGTATCAGATACTTTGACTTTCTGGCAAGACTGCTTCCAGCTGTATTCGTAACTGCCAGAACATCCATATTCCTCTTCAGAGCAACCTCAACCGCTTCGAGAACGTCTAAGCTTTCGCCTGATTGGGATATGGCCATCAGCAAGACTTTCTTCTGGAATCTTGCAGGCACCCAGCGTTGGAACTCCGAAGCCGGGATTATGCTCGTCATGAGATCCGTCAGATTCGAAAGCGCGTACTGGCTTGCCATCCCCGCGTGATAGCTGGTTCCGCTGCCCGTAATGTAGACGATCTCGTAGCCTTTCGACTTGATCTCTTGAGCTACCTGTCGAGTTCTCTCAACTTCCCCCTCAGTCGTTTTCCTAACAACAGTGGGTTCTTCGAAGATCTCCTTGAGCATGTGATGCGCAAACTCGCTGGGCAGCATGGTTTACTAGGAAGACACGGCGGCAGCTCTAAGATTCAGAGTAGTAGATTAACTCCTCAGTTTCCAGTCTTCCGTGCAGCTTCTCTACGGCTGCGTAGACATCCCCCTCTTTCTTTGCGCCAGTACAGACGAGCTTTCCGCTGGCGAAGAGGAGGATCACGACTTTTGGATCGTCCATGCGGTAGATTAGTCCGGGGAACTGTTCTGGCTCGTACATGGTCTTGCCTAATGTGAAAGCAGATTTTTCCAAGTCAATCATCCCGCCCAGATTGGCTGAGGCGACGATGTTCTGTATCTTGAGCTCGGGTTTGCTGATGATAACGATCCCGCTTTTTTTCAGCTCCCTGATAACCTTCATGACTGCGCCCCGGGCTTCCTTCTCGGACTTTGCGCCGGTGCAGACCATCTTTCCCGAGTTGAAGATCAGTGTAGCGGTTTTCGGCCTTTTCAATCTGAACACGAGACCGGGGAATTGTTCTGGACGATACTCGACCTCTGGGTAGCTTTTGACTACGGCTTTCAGATCGATTGCCTGGTTCAATGTTGCAGAAGCAACCACATTTTCTATCTTCACTTTGGCTTGGACTTTGGGCATGAAGCCATCCCTCTGATGGAGAAGCAAGTTCTGGGTTTATATACTTTATAAAGGATTTGACAGGTGCCATTTATACTTAATGGTTCAACCATCAGAAGTTCTTGCCTTACCAGGTTCCTCAATCGACTGGGGCTTTTTCGCGGCTTCTGACGAACCCATGAACTCCAGAAGGAAGAAGACAGCTATCAGAGAGATTATCAATGCCATTCTAAGGGTGATGCTGTAGGCGCCTATGTAGATCTTGGTCTCGTCAAGAAGCCTCAAAGCATATCCGAGAACGGGGATGGAGACCATCACCTTGCCGACAACGTCTCCTTCAGGAATCTTCCATCTCCACAGTTCCCAGTCGTTGTGGGTGTTTGCGTCTCCTTGGGTTACGAAATACCATGTTCCCGCCTCTCGAGACTTGTTAACAACCCTATGTACGACGTACTCGTCTGGGCTCCCAGGTTTCTTGAATACTACTACGTCGCCTACGGGCTTGGCTCCAGCGACTACATCGTTGCCGTTCAGTCCGCCTTGCACGATGAGCAGGTCACCCACTTTCAAAGTTGGTTCCATGCTTCCTGAAATAGGAGTGTGAAGAGGTCGGTTAGTCTTCAGGATTAACACAAGGGCTGCTTGAAGAACAAAGTTTGCCACGAGTACAAGCACGAGGAGTAGAACAGTTCTGATCATGCCGTTCTTCAGTAAGTCTCTTACGTCTTTGATCAAGGCGTCCTTCTTGGGTGGGCTGTTCATTTCTTCTGGTACTCCTAGTGTGACTTCATCTGGGCCGTTCGCTTAGGGACTAGACATGAACCCTCTTTCTTATTTAAACGTCTTGTGCTCTATACCGATTTTGGGTTACTCTCTTTTTATTCCAATGAAGCTGAGGAATTGTAGTCTACCTTAGAGCCTTTCTAGCGAAGGTCACGTAGCCAGTGTGCCCAGTCATCAACGTCTCCGGGCGGGTCTTTCCCCTTTCAGTTTGGATTCCTCTCAAGAGGCATTCGACTGTTTCGACGTTCACGAAGTTGTTCTCTCTCAGCGCCTCCGCGGTCTTGACAACCTGATCGATGGTTGGGCTGAAGGAGACTAGGCTTCCGCTTCCCTTCAACGCGGAGTACGCGTGACCGACGACAAGCCAAGGGGTTGCCATGTCCAGCACGACGGTGTCTAGGTCCTTCTCTTCAATCCCTTGGGTTATGTCCTTGTTCTTGAGTTCCACGTACTCGGCTATGGCCGCCTTTTCGATGTTCTTGGCTGCGGCTTGGACGAACTCTTCTCTGATCTCGTAACTGTAGACGCGACCTGACGGCTTCACGTAGTTAGCCAAGGCTGTCGTTAGGGCACCTGTTCCTGTGCCTGCTTCAGCTACTCTGCTTCCGGGCTTGATGTTGCCGAACATGATGATGAGAGCGATGTCCTTGGGGTAGAGTATCTGGGTTCTACGAGATGCCTTGAAGACGTAGTCCCGTATGTTGGGCTTAAGGGCAACGAACTCCACTTCCATATTGCTCTTTACTCGTGTGCCATATTCTTTCCCGACGAGGTCGCCGAGGCGCACGAGCCCCTTGTGTGTATGGAAATCCTTCGTCTTGTCCACCTTGACTAGGTAGCTTCTTCTACTGTCAAGAAAGAGGAGTACGTTGTCTCCTTCCCCAATGGTTTCTCCCAAGGATGCTCTATCTCCGAGTATGGTCCATCTAGTGAACGTACGTCAACCTTGTGTTAAGCCTTATGGTATTCGAAACTATTCCCCAGTTCTTTACGTAATCCATTAGATTTTCAGTAATCTAGGAGACGCTTCAACCGTTTTATGTTTGCGTTTCTAAAGGTTAGTGTATGCTTGTGT
>Ga0315310_10000486_pt1 | contig 25425 bp, 12 predicted proteins | sample TDP5_MG_FD_203630 | JGI IMG/M metagenome (GOLD analysis project Ga0315310, IMG submission 203630) | Freshwater sediment microbial communities from Lake Towuti, South Sulawesi, Indonesia - TDP5 | ecosystem: Environmental > Aquatic > Freshwater > Lake > Sediment | place: Indonesia: South Sulawesi...
TAAGATTATTCTGCAGAGACAAAGGATAAGGCATATTAGAAAACAACGTCAGGAAGCACAGAAAGTTACTACTCAAAAGCATAAGATATTAGGAAAGTTATCAGGATTTAATATATCATTATTACGAGTGCCCATATCCAGTTTTACATGGCAAGAGAGGATCCAACAATTGGTAATGTGGGGTGTTCCTGCCGCATTTGTTGGCTTTGCAATGGGTAAGTCTATAGCGGCTAAGGTGTTAGGAACAGTAATCGTCAAAGCAACCGGTATGAGTATGTCTAGGAAGATATTGAAGATTGGTATACCTGGTATTGTGATTACTGTCTCTTACAAAATTGCGGGATTTGTAGTAAATCGGATTCCACGTATGAGAAATGCAGACCTTAGAAAAAAGGCAGCTGATACTTATCTTGAACTTATGGATGTTGGGGATGTTAAGGCAGTGGAAGATATAAGAGACAAACTGTTGAAAGCTATATCCGCCAAAGGCGAAGAAGTAAAGATAGCCATGGAAGATGCAGCAAAAGCTCTTGAAGAAGCGAAAAGTAAACTTGCGGAACAACAAGCGCAAGTATTAAAACAAGTAATAGAAACAAAACAACTTATAACTGATTTAAGAATAATAGCAGATGACTACCGCAGGCAAGGAAAGGAGCCTTTAGCTGAAAACTATGATGAAAGAGCCAATAAATTAGAAAACAAAATAGTATTGGCTTTGAAATATAATTTGATTCCCAAGGAAGGAGAAACAACAGAAGGGTATCAAGACAGGATAGAAGGCATCAGAGAGAAATTATTAGATGAAACACTTCCTAAACACTCTGAAGAATATCAAGTAGTTCAAAAGAGATTTAATGACTTTGTAGAATCATTAGAAGAAAAATATGACAATTCAATACAGGAATTATATGTGGGTGAACAACTGACACCACAAGAAAGAAAAGAATATGAGAAATTATGGCAAGAAGAACACGATACTTTTGAGAAGTTACAAAATACACAAGAACGGAAAGAAGCATCAGCTGTTCGTGACATAGTTTCAGAATTAGCTCAATTCAAATATGATTTTAATGAGACATTTTTGGCTAATATAGAAGCCGTACATAGGAAAGCTATTCAAATACTTAAAGAAGGGAACCTTATAGGGAAGCTGTTTAAGAAAGTGGATGGGGCATACGTGCAGATAAAGGAAGGTATTGTTGCCAGAGAGAAAGGTGGCTGGGTTGTATTTTATGATAGAAGTGGTAATAAGCTTTATACCAAAGATGGAAAAGAAGCTGAGGTAGAACTGGTTGGTACAATAACTCTAGAGTCAGGGCACAAAGTAAAACTAATAAAAGATAACATTCATATAAGAGGCTTTGCAGATAAAGATAATGTTTATATTGTAGAGCCACTCTCCGAAACTGCTATAGCCATTTACCATGAGCAAAAGGAATCATATTACACTACTCATCCTGAGGCACTACCTAAAGGAGTGAACTCCCACACATTCCTTAGAGGGTGTGGTAAAGATATACGAAATCTCATAAGAGGCAAAGACATATCCAATTTCACAGCCAGTCAACTTATAGCCTACCTAAAAGTAAAAGAGAACCTTCCAGAAGAAAGACACAACGAAGCAGAATTTGCCCTTATAGAATACAATGCCAACCAGGGCAAAAAAGGAATAAACCTTATCTATGGAACCCAGGATATATTATTTACTGAGGCTGTTAATGAAAAGTTTAGTGAAGCAATAAGAACTCTTCCTAAGCCCGCCGATGAAGCCCAACCGCCCATAAAACAACGAGAACAACAACTTATTAAGAAAATCGGCCTTGATACAATAGTAAATTATCTACAAGTTTTAATTATAAGTCTGAGCGAAGATGTTCCTATTACTGCTCCGATGGTAAGGATTAATGTTCCGAAATGGATTTTACAACAAGGAGGCAAAAGTAGTGACGCTCTCGCAGACAAGATAGCACCTTTGGTTAGAGACCTATTGGGTGAGCTCAGAACAAACAAGATTAAATTTGAGGTAGTTGAATCCGAAGTACCGTTCCTGTTTAAAGTTGAGTTAAAAGATGTGGGAGAGCTTTTAGCAAACGGCTTTTATAGAGCGTTGAGTAGAAGCCAAACTCCGATGCAGAATTCAGAACTATCTGAACGTATCGCCAGGAATACCGGCCGTATTCTAGCTATTCTTCACAACAACGGTATTGTTGCAAAGGATACACATTGTAAGCAATTTGTTGTGGATGAAGAGGGCAATGTAAGGAGAATAGACCCGGGTAATATCGATAATTTTAATCGTAAATTTGCAGTAAAGCTGGGATATTTTGGAAGTGAAGAAAGTTATAATCTTTCTGAGAAAGAGATTGAATCTATGCATATTTATGCGGACAACATTCCTGTTGATTCTGTCATTGCTGAAATTTCAGGATTATTAACGCGACCTAATGACCTTTTCCATCCTCTTTTTGTTGTTCCTTTCGCCCGAGCTTACTTAGAACATGCGGAAAATCCTGACTCCAGAGTTCAGGAATATTTACAAAATTTGATACAAGAAGGAGAGAAAACTCTTTCAAAACTAAGTTCTAGAAGTGGCCAACAGGGACCAGAAGAAGAGAGGCCTGGAAGAGGACTATTCCGCAGCCTGCTGATGATATTTGCTGTAAGTCCAATTATTGGGCTGGTATTGCCGGCGATAAGTAAAGCGGGAAGTTCTCCTGTGGTCAAGCAGGTAGTTGACCGGGCTAGTCAGGGGGATATAATCAGTGCTGGAGTTTTGATGCTTGAAGTTGCGGCGATTGGGCTTGGGTTGATTGTAGCGGGTATGGCGGCTAAGTATGGGCTGGATGCTCTTAAGAAATGGATTGAAAGAAGGGCAGAGCTAACTACAGAGATTGCCTTTAGAAATGGTGAGGAGATAAAGGCTGAGTTGGTGAAAGCTGTAGGGGCGGAGTTAAGTGTTAGGGAGATTGGCACTCTGAAGAGTGCCCGACCAGATGGCATCATAAAGAGTGCCCGACCAGCGAGGGAGATTGTTGAAGGATTCTTGAAAGGAGTTATTCCTCAGAATAAGATAGAGAGAGAAGCGCTAATAAGGGCGATTACTACAGTTGAGATAGGAACTATGGGAAAGGAGCCTGTAAGCTTCAAAGAGATGGCCATAGGAAAGGGCTTGGGAACGGAAAAGATAGGAAGGGCGCTCCTTGAGGAGAGAGGTCCCAAGTCCAGGTTGGAAGAGCTGTTACATGAAGTCTTAAGGAATAGACCAGAATATATGCGCGAGGTGCTCTATTTCTATCGCCGAGTTCTAATTCCTGAAAGAGCTGTTCTCTCTAAGTTGGAGACGAAGTTCCTGACCCAGAGCTTGGTATTGAGAACTTTGCAACTTCTCCGCGAAATTGCTCCTGAAACTGAGGCGAAAGAGAAGAAAGAGCAGACTTCTTCCAGAATCTCCATGAGAACGATATGTGGGATTTTCGGTGCGAGTAGAATTATTGGGCCGGTATTGCCCGCGGTAGGCAAAGCGGCAAGTTCTCCTGTGGCTGAGGAGGTCAAGCAAGTGGATAAGGAGGCCGGTGAGGGGAATATAATCGGTGCTAGAGTTTCATTGCTTCAAGCTGCTGGGATTGGGCTTGGTCTGGTTGTGGTGGGTATGGTGGCTAAATATGGGCTTGCTATTCTTAAGGGATGGGCTGAGAGATGGACAGAAGCCGCGGTTGCGGAAAAGACGCAGGGAAAGATTAGACTTAGAGATATTGAAAAGATAAAGAGAGAGTTAGTGGAACGTGTTGGGAAGGCGTTAGTCGTGCCGAGTGGCAGAGGTGAGGTTGCACTCGCTCCTGCCCAGGTCGAGGGAAGGGCGAGGAGGATTGTCGAAGAGTTCTTTAAAGGAACTGTTCCCAAAAATGAGTTAGAGTGGGAAGCCCTGGCGACAGCTGTTACTGAAGTGAGGGTGGCGAGCATAGGAGAGGTACCTTTGAAGTTCAATGAGATGGTTCTCAGGAATATCCCGGGAAGAAAGCAATTGGAGGAGGCGCTTCTTAAGGAGAGAGGCTTAAGATTAGGAGAGCTGTTGCAGGAGCTCTTGAGACAGAACCCAGGCTATATGCAGGAAGTTGTCTATTTCTACTTAGGAGTTCTGATTCCTGAAGGAGTGGTTCTCTCCGAGTTTGAGAAGACGTTCCTCTCGCAGAATCTAGTATTGAGAACATTGCAACTCCTTCATAAGAAGGCTTGTGAAGCTGGGTTCCGGGAAGCTGGATTCGGTGTTGCTGCTAGACAGTGGGCCGAAAAAGTTGAGAACCTGAGAGAAGAGTATGGTGCAGTGTTGTTGAGGCAACTGGCTTTGCCAGAGAAGATGAAAGAAGTGGAGCGGGCAGTTCGAGAAGAGATTAGAAGTCAAGAAGAAATTAAGGGCGTAGGGGTGGAACTCCGTGTCCACCTGATTATTGAAGCTATTCGGGAGAACAGGGTTGAAAGGCTGACTCTTCCTGAAAAAGGGATAGTGCTCAAAGCAATTATGAAGGCCGGAATATGGAATCACGGCTCATCTATCTGGCAGGTCCTGGAGCAGGTCTTTGGAGTGGGTGGTGGTCAGGTTATTCCGTCAAGGATAAACGAAGAGGAGATTAAGTTTACCTATCTATCACGGAGAAAATACGAAAAGTTAGAGGAAAAGATAGCCAGGGACAGAGGGAAGGAAGTCTTCATAAAGAGTCGGGCAATGTTGATAGTAGGAGAGACTAAAGCAGGAAAGTGGCAGGCTGAGGTTATGTTGAATGGCGGCTATAACACGCTCAGTGGTATGTTCTATCGGGCTTTCCACGAGTTAGTCTATGCGATGATTCTGAATGTCCAGGGAAGATTGCCAGCTGCTGAAACAGAGGTTAATCGAGAGCTTGCTGGCTTAATTAACTACTATTTGACTGCTGGCGGTATCTTTGAGAGACTTGATAAGGGAGTGGAATATACTTTAAGCCCCGCAATGGTTAAGTTGATAAAGCAAGTTCCAGAAATAGGATTAACACAAGAAATCGTTCCTCTTCTCGTAAGAGCAATGCCTGCTCTGGTTAGTGGACCTTCTGAAATTTCTGCCTTTGAGCCAATTGCTCGTTATGAAATCCGTCCCAAGACGGATTTTAAAGGCACTAATGTCATTGTTTTCGATATACAAAGCCTGTTTGATGTGGAGGCCAAATTCGGAAGGGTGTCGGTTGTGCCAAGGGGTCGCGCAGTATTCAAACTGATGGAGAATATGGTAAAGATTTCCGAGAAAGAGGGGAAACTTGCTAAGATTAAGTTTGCCTTTGTTTCCAGTGTCAGGGGTTTGAGTAAAGAAGTAATCCATCAGATGCTTATTGACTATATGTTGGATTATGGGTTGTCTCCAGAAGTTGTCCGTCAACAAATCATAGATGAGGACTTGATACTGGATAGAGATGCTGTAAGGCACATCGGTGAACGGATAAGCGCAAAGGACGTGTACAATAAAGTTGTCGGCGCTCTGACCAGAGAAGGGGCTGAACTTGTCAGTGGAATAGAAGTTACCATCCTCACAGATGATCCGAATAGGTGGATGAGGGAAACGATGGAAAAGGTTCTGTGGGTGATTTTAGCCCAACCCAAAGAGGGAGAGATGCTCTCCACAGGCACTGGTCTTGTGGTTGCAGTCGAGGGTATAGTCTCTTCGTGGCTAAAGACTTTCATAAGAGAGAACTGGAGTAATGAAGAAGCAGAAAAATTGCTAGGAATACTCCAAGAAGAAAAAACATTCGTGGTACCGGCGACGCCACTTAGCGAAAAGCATAGGGAATATTTAGATCGAATGGAAGCGGAGAAGAAGATATACCGCGTGCAGGCATAAACAAGCGACAAAATGGTAGCCGCAGGTCAGACAGGACTCGGAGAAGGTGTCGGACTCTTTGGACCTTTTTGGCCTGTGCATATGGAAGCGGAGTAAAACTCCGCTATTTTTATGCGTCCATTTCTGAAGCGTGGAAGAGAGTGTCGGATGAGTGTCAAACAAAAGTTTGATGCCGTTGTCGGGCCGTTCAAAATTTATGTTGACCTTCATAGGGAAAATATATAAAATTTAGAACTAGATTTTCTTGCTTATGGGCCATTAGTTGTAGGTCTAACTGGGAGCAAGCTGATGGAAAAAGTCCCATTTATTTCTATTATTGTTCCTGTGAGGAATGCCGAGAGAACATTGGATAGGACCTTTGAATACTTGTTGGATATCGACTATCCCAGAAACAGACTGGAAATTGTGATTAGCGATGGTGGAAGCTCTGATGGTACCATTCCGGTTATTCAAAAATGGCAGAATATGTACCCTTTTATAAGACTAGTTGAGGTCCCGGACTGTCCGTCTCCCGGATTTGCCAGAAGTAAAGCAATGGAAGTTGTGAGCGGCGAATTCATCTTTTTTACCGATGGTGACTGTGCCCCCTGTAAAGAGTGGGTCACGGAGATGTTGAAGCACTTCCAAAAAGACCCAAAGATAGGTGCGGTGGGAGGAGAAATATATACTTTGCGGGTTGAGCCGGATAATTTAACCGAGGCTTACTGTGAGAATTTCAGGTTTAACATGGTTTCCCCCCGCTATGGGTTCATAGGCGAGGGGTACTTTCCGCCCATTTCGGATATGTCTCCATCACAAGTAGCTGGACACAGGTGTTACTTTTTCGTCACGGCTAATGTTGCTTATAGGAAAGAAGCGATAGATAGGGCTAAGGCGCGTTTCTGGGACTTGCCCACCGGTGAGGACATCGATTTTTGTTTAAAGATACAGAAGGATGGCTGGAGGCTCTATTTTGCACCCAGAGCCAAAGTTGACCACATGCATAGAACAACTTTTAGAGCTTTGAGGAGGGTATGGATAACCTACGGAGAGGCACATCTTCCTCTGATAAGAGAGCATTCTTGTCGGACAATGGAGATAATATTTCAATTTCTAAAGAATAAGCCACGTATTAAACTCCCCTTCCCTGGGAGGGGGTTTATCTATTTGGGAAATTTTCAACTAATGCATATATTCGGATTGCTATTTATTTTTGGTTTGGCTGTGAGTCTTATTTTTCCTGCTAGGGCGGGATGGCAGATATTTACAGTCGTGTCATTCCTTCTCGGGCTCTACTTCACTTACAGGTTCTTTCTCCAGTGCTTCTATATGGTTCCCAGGAAATACTTCTTCACCTGGTGCAAGATGAAATATTTGACCAATCTAAGTTTCACCCTGGGCGGTTTGAAGGACATACGGAAATACAAAGTCTTATGTGTAGAACCCAGTTTCTAAATAAGGAGCGTCAAACGGAAGTTTGACCAAGTAAAGCTCTCGCTTTACGCTCCAAAATTATTAAATCCTCAAGGAAAAGGTAAGCAGAAGTGAAGTATGGACATTTCAGCGACAATGGATTAGAATTTGTCATAACCGAACCGATAACTCCCCGGCCATGGATTAATTATCTTACTAACGAAGATTATTGCGCAATAATTTCCCAATGTGCTGGCGGTTACTCATTTTATAAGGACTGTCGCAGTGGAAGGATTCTGAGGTGGGCTCCTGAGAACTGGCATTTCGACCGGCCTGGTCGATACATTTACATACTCGATAAGGATGAAGGAAATTACTGGAGTCCTACCTTTCAACCGGTCAGAGGAAAACCGCAATTTTATCAATGTCGGCATGGCTTGGGCTATACTCTAATTGAAAGCATATATTATGGGGTAAAAGCTGAAATTACCTATTTTGTTCCTCTCAGTGACCCCTGTGAGATGTGGCTGGCAAAAATTTCGAATCTTTCCGGAGAGAAGAAAAATTTGCAGTTCTTTCCCTATATTGAATGGCTGATTGGTGACTACCACCTGGAGTTGAGATACCGGAATATTATGAATCTCTACAACCGCATCTGGTTTGATGATTCTATGAAGGCAATATTAGCGAGGAAGACTGCAGATTGGGCAAAATCGAATATACGTCCTTTCCCCTGGCTTCTCTTCTTCGGCACGAATCTCCCGATAGAAGGGTATGCAACGAGAAAAGATATCTTCCTGGGTAAATTAAATACTGAGCAAAGCCCGGCTTTTATTACTGGCAAAGGAGATAAAGATTTTGGTTTATGTTCCGGGGAGGATGGAATTGCTGCTTTTTCCCATTCTCTTGAGATGATGCCTGGAGAAGAAAAGGAGTTTGTTGTTTTCCTGGGACAGACTGAGAACAAGCGTGAGGTCAGAAGAATTCTAAATAAATATAGAGATATTGCCAGGTCCAAGAAAGAACTGGAGGTAGCGAAAGAGTTTTGGCAAAAAAAGATATTGAACAACATTGAAGTTGAGACTCCGGACAGTGATTTCGACAATATGGTTAATGTGTGGGTAAAGTATCAAATGTATATTTGTAACCTCTGGTCGCGCTCCCCTTCCTATTATCACGAAGGTTCTGGGGGTAGAGGATACCGCGATTCTTGTCAGGATGCAGAAGGGATTGTTTCCATCGACCCTGCACATAGCCGAAAGAAGATAAAGACCATTGCTTCGGTCATTCGCCGGGACGGGTCAAGTGCACCCGGCTGGTCGGAGATGCGGGGTCCTGCCACCCATGAGCCCAATAAAGACCATCCCATCTGGCTAACCTCTACTGTTTCTGCATATATAAAGGAGACTGGTGACAAAGGCATCCTTTTAGAGAAGGTTAACTATCTTAAGGACCACTGGATTAAGAAAGGAACTAAGATAGACCCTGCCTGGCATAGAGGAAGCATCAGTGACGGTCGAGGGACAATCTTTGACCATTTAGAAAGGAACCTTACCTCTACCTTTGAGGATGTGGGGAAGAGAGGCTTACCCCTTATCGGGCATGCCGACTGGAATGATGCTATTGATGCTGCCGGGATTAAGGGAAAAGGAGAGACTGTCTGGTTGGCAATGGCTCTGGTTAGGTCGCTGAAGTTATTAGCAGAGTTGGCTGAGCTTATCAATCGCCGGGAAAAAGCCAACGAACTTAGGAAAAAAGCGGAAGTTATGACCAGGAGAATTAATAGATGGGCATGGGATGGAAACTGGTATGTAAGGGGATTTACAGATTATGATACCGTTTATGGCTCTTCTAAGAATAGGGAGGGCAAGATATTCCTTAATACTCAGTCATGGGCTATTCTTTCGGGAGTAGTTGAAGCACAAGATATTGAGGAACTAAAGCAGAGTGCAGGAAAGAAAAAGTTGAAGGATAGTAAGCTTGCCAGAATTATGAGGTCTATTGACAGATACTTAGACGGCGAGCATGGTATAGCCATGTTTGCTCCAGCCTACACTAGATTTGACCATAAATTGGGCAGAATCACTATGTTTTCTCCCGGGACAAAAGAGAATGCAGCAGTATTCTGTCATACAAATACATTTATGATTGTGGCATATTGTATGGTTGGTTGTGGAAACAAAGCGTATCAATCGATTAAGAAAATTCTTCCCAACTGCCAGAAAGATTATGATTTGTACAAAACCGAACCTTATGCATTTGCAGAATACCTGGTAGGTCCAGACCATCCTTATCTTTACGGTGAAGGCGCTTTCACTTGGATAACGGGCACAGCAGCATGGGCATTTCTGGCTGCCACAGAATGGATTTTGGGTGCAAGAAGAGAGTTTGCGGGTTTAAGGGTTGATCCCTGCATTCCTTCTAACTGGAAGAGATTCAGGATAAAGAGACCCTTCCGGGGAGCTGTTTACGATATCGAGATTGAGAATCCCCGAAGTAAAGAAAATGGGGTCAACTCTATTTTCGTTGACGGTAAAAGAATCGAAGGTAACATAATCAGACCCCACAACGACGGAAAAGTCCACAAGGTCAAAGTCCTGATGGGTTAAGAAAATAGGTAATTGGAGTGTAAAGCGAGAGCTTTACCTGGTTAGTTAGTCAAACCTTCGTTTGACACTCCAAACGAGTAAAGATTTGGGAGTGTAAAGCGAGAGCTTTACCAAAGTAGCTGAAATGGCTCGGTTCAGATCCCATCATCCACCTCATCTTTTTATTGATAATTGTGTTTACTTTATAACAGCGGGGACGCTAAGGAAACTTCGTGTCTTGGGTAAAGATAATCAAAAAGAGGTATTCCTGGAAGTACTGAATAAATCAATTGACAGGTTCCATATTGATTTAATGGGCTGGATTCTGCTAGATAATCATTATCATATGCTGATAAGGTTGGTCAGAGGGCAGCTTATAAGAAATTTTGTTCAAAATCTTCATTCTAATAGCAGTCGCTTACTAAATAGATTGGAAAAGGCGCCGGGTCGTAAACTTTGGTGGAATTATTGGGAGCGATGTATGAGAAATGAAGCTGACTTTTATACGCATTTGAACTACGTTCATCATAACTGCGTTAAGCACGGATATACAGAGCGAATGGAAGATTATAAATGGTCAAGTTACATAAATTATTTGAAAAAGCACAGTAAAGAATGGCTTGAATCCTGTTTTGCGCAATATCCAATAAAAGATTTTACTCCTCAAGGTGATGATTAAATAATCTTGGAGTGTAAAGCGAAAGCTTTACCAGTCAAACTTTCGTTTGACACTCCGTTCATTTGACACTCCATTCGTTTGATACTCCAAAGAGGGAGAAAATGAGATGACGAGAAGAGCAGTATACCTGTTTTGTGTAGCAGTTTTTCTTTTGTCTATTTTTGTTTTTTCTGGTTGCGCAAGAAAACAGGAGAAAGTGACTGGAATTACCGTCTGGCACTGGATGACTGATCGGCAGGAAGCATTTAATCAGCTGGCAGAGATTTATGAAAAAGAGAAAGTCATAAAGATAAATTTTGAATTGTATGCTCCTTCGGATGCTTATACTCAGAAGGTAATGGCGGCAGCTCAGACTGATACTCTCCCGGATATATTTGGTATTCTGGGAGAGAAGAGGATTTTTGCCAGTTTTGTCAAAGCAGGTCATGTGGCAGACCTAACAAAAGAGATGGATGCGAAAGATGGAAAGTGGCGGGATGCATTCTTCAGTAAGGCTCTGGATGTGAACAGGTTCTTGCCCGGTAATCAGTTTGGCATAAAGCCGGGAATTTATGGAGTGCCTATTGATGTCACAAATATCCAGATCCTTTATAACAAGGCTCTTTTCAGAAAGGCGGGTCTTGATCCCGACAGATCTCCTTCCACCTGGAAGGAGTTTATCGAAGCAGGAGAGATGTTAAAAGCTGCCGGTATACCTGTACTGGTCAGTGGATGGGGGGAAATCTGGTTGATCGACTGCTTTGCCAATAATTACGCTTTTAATATAATGGGTAAGGAAAAAGTAATTGCCACCATTAGGGGAGATGTTCCTTATACTGACCTTGACTGGATTCGTGTGTTCACTATTTTTAAGGAATTGAGTGAAAACGGATTGCTCGCTCAGGGCGTAGTTACCATGGTGAACAAGACAGCAGAGCAAATTTTCTCTAATGAACGCGCGGCTTTTGCTTTTAATGGTTCGTGGTGCGTGAATGTGTATAAAGGAATGAATCCGGCGCTTGAGTATGGAGCTATGCTTCCTCCTAAAATTTCTGATAAGCATCCGATGGCAATCTGGGGAGGAGCAGGGTCGTCATTTATGGTTAACGCAAAATCAGAAGACAAAGAGCAGGCTATAGAGTTCTTAGAATGGTTAACAGATAAGGAACAGCAGGTATTTCTCGCAAAAACCACGCAGAATTTACCCTCCAATAGATACAGTCTAGCCGAGATTCCGCCAGTTTTGGCTGAATTTGCCGACGATATGGATAGAACTACTCATCCCAGCATTCTTCCTGTGGCCGAGTTTCCCAGGGTGATAGAAAGTTTCGACAAAGGAATCCAATCAATTATTACTGGTGAAATGACGCCAGAACAAGTAGCCAAGGAAGTGCAGAAGGTAAAAGATAGAGAAATAAAATCACAAAGGTTGGAGAGGTGAAAACTTGGAGTGTAAAGCGAAAGCTTTACCATAGTCGGTCAAACTTTCGTTTGACACTCCATTCGTTTGACATTCCCAGTTTGACACTGCACAAATTCCAGGAGTGTAAAGCGAAAGCTTTACTCATATATGTGAGGTATGAATGGCCGTTAAAGAAAGCTCCAAAAATATTTTTGGAAACTATTTATTTATTCTCCCTGCCTTGGGGATGTTCCTCACCTTCAGTGTATATCCTTTCTTTAAAGTATTTCAATTGAGTGTCTATCAATGGGACGGAATTACGCCCACAATGAAATTTGTCGCGCTCTCTCATTTTAAGGATATCCTATTCCGCAATCCCATATGGTGGAAGTCCGTCTGGCATGGCGCTTACATTACTCTCCTTGCCCTTACCTTTCAGAATTGTCTGGCTTTCGTTCTGGCTCTTCTTGTCGACAGGGGAATCAAAGGCGGAAAAATTTATAGAGTGGTATTTTACCTCCCTCCTATTCTCTCGGGGATTGTGGTCGGATTAATCTGGAACTGGATATATAATGGAGATTATGGACTTTTAAATTATGCTCTTAAGTCTTTAGGACTGGCAAATCTTCAGAAAGCCTGGCTTGCAGAACCTAAAACTGCCTTAACTTCTGTGGCAGTCGCTCATATGTGGCAGGGGTTTGGTTGGGGCTTTATTATTCTCCTTGCTGGTCTGCAAAATATTCCACGGGAACTGTACGAGGCAGCGAGAGTGGACGGAGCTAATAAATGGCAGGTACTCACTCGAGTAACTATTCCCCTTATGGTACCGGTCTTTGTTTTGGTTTCTATTCTCACTATTTTAGGTTGTATGCAGATATATGCTCTAATTGTTGCCACAACAGGGGGTGGTCCTGGGTACCATACGGAAGTCCCTGTTACGCGTATTATATCCAGCATGCTTGGTCAGTCTCAATTTGGCTATGCCTGCGCAATGGGAATACTCTTTGGCCTTATCCTTTTGACAGCTTCGACGATTCAGATTCGCATTTCCAAGCGTATAAAACAGGAGTAATAATACTGTCCCAATTTATCGGGTGGTAAACTTGTGAGCAATTGAGGCAGTGGCATTAACCACTGGAACACTATGAAAGACTCGGTGATTTTTTACAAAATAGAAAAGATTCTTGGCTGGATTCGCGACCATTTCTTTCTCATACTGGTCTCTCTTAGTTGCATCTTCCCGTTAGTGTGGATGTTCTCTTCCGCTTTAAAAACACAGGCTACCGTCTTTTCCGATATGAGTCTCTTTCCCGCTCATCCACATTGGGAGAACTTTTATCTTGCTTGGACCAAAGGTGGCTTTGGCATCTATTTCTTTAACAGTCTCCTTTATACGGTCGCTGTAGTTGTTGGAGTGGTCTTTATAGCTTCTTTAGCTGCATACGCATTTGCTCGTTTGGAGTTTCCAGGGAAGAATATCTTTTTCTATATGTTTCTGGCAACCTTGATGATACCTCTTCCTGGTGCATTTATCGCTTTGTATGTTCTGTTAATGAAGCTCCATCTGGTTAACACTCGTTTGGGATACATATTGATACAGATCAATGGAGGTTTAGCATTAGCTATATTTTTATTGAAGACTTTCTTTGAGAAAATGCCCAGGGACCTGGAAGATGCTGCCAGAATTGATGGATGTGGTAGGTTTGCCATTTACTGGAGGGTTGCTCTTCCTCTGGCAAGACCAGCCATAGCAGTGGTGGTAATCTTCAATGCCCTGACAGTCTGGAATGAATATCTTTTGGCTATGTTACTGCTTAGTAATAGATCCCTTATGCCCCTACAAAGAGGATTGATGGTTTTTCAGGGAGCTCACGTGACCCAATATCCTTTATTGATGGCTGGCATTACTATCACTGTTATCCCTATATTGGTGATGTACATAGTTATGCAGAAATATATTATTGCAGGTATTACTGCCGGAGCAGTCACCGGCTAAAAAGGGGACAGGCTACTTTTTGCCCGGGAAAATTGGCTGAGGTTGAGGATTGCAAGAAGTTTCGTCGATGGCTTTGTTTGCTATTTGCTTAACCGGGGAAATCGTAGGCAGTGGGGTTTCCATAAAGATTAATATTGAGGGAGATGTAAGAAGAAGCTACGCAAGGAAGAGAAAAAGTAGCCTGTCCCCTTTTTTACACAAGGAGGAGGGAGATAGTGGTTAAAAAGATAGTTGTTTTAGAGACTTTGTTCTTGGTGCTGTTTTTTTGTATCTCGGGTTGCGTCTACTCTGATTCTAATTCTAATTTTTCTCTTTTCGATCCGGGAGAGGAGAAAATCGTCGATTATGCGAAGTATGGAGATTTTTCAGGCGTAGGTACAAAGGATTATAAGTACGTCATTAAAGACCAAAAAGGACTGGCAAAAGCAGCGGGAGAAGGAATATATCCCAATACTGAGAGCATGCTCAAGGACCCTGCCTATCAATCGCTCAAGTCTGCCGGGAAACTGGAAGGCGATATCTGGTCATTTGTGGAGACAGAAAATTACCAGGCAAACTTTTTCAAATGGGCAACTACGGAAGAGACAAAGATACCGGGGCTGAAACTCTATTTTACTGGCTTAGCTCTGGAGAAGGCTGGTCTTTTTGCGCATGCAATAAAAGCCTACTATGCCTTGGTGGTAAATTTTCCCAGGACGATGGATTGGACTTTCTTTCATACTCCCTGGTATCCTGCAAGAGTGGCGATAGATAAGATTATAGCCATTTCCCGCAACCACCCGGAACTGGGAATGAAATTAGTCGATGCTGAAATCAGGATAGAGAGTGGTTACGATAATGACCCTAATAACGATGTATTCATAGTGAATCCTGGAAAGATAGTATCCTGTCCTCCAGATAAAGTTAGAGATAAAAGGACTGACCTCAGTAAATTGAAAATTATAAGGACAATAGGGGAAGGGCGTGTGCAATTAGTGCAATTTGAGAATCGCCACTGGGAACTACGCATGGATGGCAAGCCCTTTATTATCAAGAGTGTCGCTTATACACCAAATAAGGTAGGACTGACACCAGATAATGGCTCTCTGATTGTATACAAGGACTGGATGGTAGCCGACTTTGATAATAATGGAAAGATAGACGGACCTTTTGACGCTTGGGTGGACAGAAATAGAAATAATCAGCAGGAGCCCGATGAACCGGCGGTGGGAGATTTTGAGTTGATGAAGGAGATGGGGGTTAATGTAATCAGGGTCTACCATCATAGTTACAATAAGGATTTGCTAAGAAGTCTTTATGAAAATTATGGCATTATGGTTATGATGGGAGACTATCTGGGGGCATATGCTGTGGGTTCAGGAGCCGCCTGGAATGTGGGCACTGATTACACTGATCTCGAACACCAGAGGAATATGATAAACAGTATTAAAGAAATGGTGATGGAATATAAGGATGAGCCTTATATTTTAATGTGGGTTTTGGGGAATGAGAATAATTATGGTGTTGCTAATAATGCCAACGTGGAACCTGTAACATACCATAGATTTGCCAATCATGTTGCTAAATGGATTAAATCTGTTGACCCCAACCACCCTGTGGCAATTTGCAACGGGGATGTGCTCTTTCTGGATATTTTTGCAAAGTATTGTCCGGATATCGATATCTACGGTTGCAATAGTTATCGGGGCAAGGATGGTTTCGGCAAGAGCCTCTGGGAAAGCGTCAAAGAAGAGAGTGATAAGCCGGTTCTGATTACTGAATATGGCTGCCCTGCTTATACCCAAGCGAAGAGTCAGGAAGTAGCTGAACAGGCACAGGCGGAGTACCATGAAGGTTGCTGGGAAGATATCATGTTCAACAGTGCCGGCCTGGGGATAGGCAATGCTATAGGCGGAGTTGCTTTTGAGTGGGTCGATGAGTGGTGGAAGGATGGCAATGCCTGGGAAGCGGGAAAACACGGAACAAGAGGGCAGTTCAAAGGTCCTTTTCTTGACGGTTGGCTGTATGAAGAATGGTTGGGAATATGCAGCCAGGGAGATGGCGTTCAAAGTCCATTCCTCCGCCATCTCCGTCCAGTCTACTACCTCTACCAAAAGCTCTGGAAATAAAGGAAAAAGGGGACAGGCTACTTTTTCTAAAAATTTTACAGATATTTTACAATTCTTTTACATATCCGTAACATTAACAAGATATACTATGTCTAAGATATTCCGAAAAGGCAAACTCCGAGCAATCGGAGGGCGCAAAGCCACGGAACCCAAAGGGCAGACTAAAAACCCACGGATACTTTTTTACGCTCTTAAGGATTTAGGTTGGTTTCGTTGGTCAGCCGGGCTGCCGATAACGAAAGTTATGTGACAGGTCGGCTTTTTTGTTATCATGACGATGATAGCTTGGAGTGTAAAGTGCCCCGAAGACTCGGAGTGCTCAGTCCCGACATGTCGGGACACTCCAAAACCTTTCTTTGGGTGAAGTTCTTGCAGCGGATAATTTTTCTGATTTTTTCTATGCTTTTTCTAACGAACGAATTTCTGGCGGAAGAGATTCCCGTCGGCTATCTATCTACAGATGCCATATTGAGTGTGGAAATGATTAGCAATAAAGTGAGGCCGCACTGGCAAGTTGAGGATAGTGGTTTAGCCAAAGACTTTACTTATGATGAAACCACCACCTTCCCCAACAAATGGAAAAGCAATGACGGGGAATCGCTTTTTCTCAATCTCGGGTTTCGCCCGCTGGAGAAAGTTGTCGGCGAGCTGGGAGTGGAAGTTGTGGGGAATTATGCTGATACTCTGTATCAGCCCATTAACGATGAGCATCGCTTAGATTTTAATGACGAGAGGTTTAGCTGGGTAAAGGGAGAACTGAAATATCAGGGAGACTGGTTAAAAGCAAATATTTTTCGGGGAATTGGCCATTACCACTGGGGATACGAGGGAGATATCTTTGGACTCTATCCTGAACAGTATGATATTGAGACCTATAGAAGGGTGAGCGGAAGACCTATCCCCCAGGGTGGAGAGATTACAATTAGCCGATTTGTCGGCGGTAAGGCAACGGTGGTAACAGGTCCAGAATTGGTCTGGGGTAGTGACTGGTCAACTTATGCCAGATATAATTTCTGGTGGGGTCCTCTGGCTTGGGCGATGATTTATAAGAATGAAAAGATAAAATGGGGCAAAGAAGACGAACATCTCCAGGCAGGAGAGATTAGCACACATACTAAGCTTTTGGATATGTTTCCGTTCCAGTTCGGTTTACTTTATCAGCCATTCCGTGTAGGTTACAAATATACCTATGTAAAGGCGAAAGCACCTTATGACGCAAATGATATAAAAGAAGGAGAGACTGGCCACTGGGATGCAATCGGCATGAAAACAAGAATAAGCACGAGGCAGATTCCCTGGCTTAATGAGGCTACCCTTACTTACACCTATGCTGGACTGGTGGCAGGAAATAAGCATGAGATTATCCTCCAGTTGCAAAAGGCTCTCCTGAGTTCTTTGAGTTCCACTCTGGAATTTACTTACAGGCACCCGGTATTAGGTCCCGTCCCTTATATCTATGAGGGCACAGAAGATAATCCGGGACCGCCCTTAGCTCTCCCCAGGGGAGAGAATGACCCCTTCTGGGTAAATCAGGATAATCGTGAAGCAACTCTTCTGGCTCTCTTTTTCACTTATGACCCCACTCCAGGAACCTGGTTTTATCGCTGGCAGCCAAATATTTTAGAGGAATGGAATCTCAATCCCCAAGAAGATTCTAAAATCTCTTTTGCTCTTGGCTACTTTCTTTCGTATTTCCCCACTACCACTGACTTACAGACTTACTACAGTAAGGAAGGAGAAATAGTCTGGGAGCCGAGTTATAGTAATGGTATGTGGGCAACTAAGAGGCCCATCCATTCTTTTACGCTGGTTGCAAAAGTCAACACAAAGGGACCCGACTTCCTTTTCAATATTCGCGGGGGAGAGTCGCTCGCCACTGGCGGAGTGGCATATACTACCAGCGAGGACAAAGAGAAGCCAGAGACAGACTTCTTTTCCTTGGGGATAGGAATAAGCGAGGGACCCTACTACTTAGGGTTCAGTTTTGGAAGCGCTATGTGGGGACCTGAAGAGTGGCACAGGAGATTTGGAGAGACAGCGGATAGGTCATACAAAGCCTCCTTGAGCCGAACCATCGGCAAATATTCTACTGCGGGTATAGAGTATATTGGTTATAGAGAAAGGGATGGTAAATACATAGCCCCTGAATTGGGCGCTTTTGATGAGATAAGACTCTTTTATAGCCTCCACTTTTCAAGTTTATTACCCATCGTCAGGCAAGAATAATACCCTCTCCCCTTGGGGAGAGGGAAAGGATGAGGGGGGACCGGAGTGTCAAACGAAAGTTTGACACACAGACAAATAGACAGGAGAGAATGGTGAATAGAATATTTAAAATAATGGTTGTTTTACTTGTTCTTGTCCTAACCAGCTGTGATCAGAATCCATTCGATAAACTTTTCAACCCCACAGGAGATGGAGCTCTGGGTGGGAAATGGGGATATTGGAAAATCTACGATGACCAGTTGAACACCCGCGGGGGAGTAATGCTTTCTCCCACTGACGAGCACCAGACTTTTGCTGAAGTATCCGGGACTCCTCATAGCGGTGAAAGATGTATAAAATATTCATGGGATGGGACAAGGCTATGGAGCGAAAAAGATGGGAAGCTCGTCAACTGGACAGCAGCTATTTTGATTGTTGCCCCTACCTGGCGGGAGTACGGGCAAGAGAAAGACCTGACGCGTGGGAGTTATACCAAGATTACCTTTTGGGTAAGAGGAAAGCTTTGTGGAAATGCAAAAATCAGATTTGAAGGCCCTGGAGATTACGAGACCAACAAGTGCGACTGGATCGAGCTGAGTGAGCTGCTTGCAGGCTGGCAGAAGGAAGAACTACCGTTGATCAAGAAGACCGAGCTCTTGCAGGCAAAAGAGTTTTTCAAAATTGTTTTTGTTGGAGGTGGTGGAACAGTATATGTGGATGACATAACCTATAGTAAGTAACCTCAGTGATTCACTGCCTCTCCCTTTCGGGGAGAGGGTTAGGGTGAGGGGAAGAGGTCAAACTCTCGTTTGACACTCCAGAACCCGGGGGCGGGAGTCCAATCAAACTATCGTTTGACACTCCAAGTGGTTGAAGGTTGTGGAGTGTAAAGCGAAAGCTTTACCAAACTTTAATAGGGCTTCACAAAATTCGCTCTTTTAAAGGTTAGGAATGAAGGATTTAACAAAACGAACCTTGTCTTTATGGCCGGTTTTAACGGCAGCCAAGGCGATAACCAAGACCGTAATATGGGCAATGGTACACAGGTTACGAGTAGCATTAAGACCTATTACAGATGGCCGTTGCATTAATATACTTAAGAGTCGAGAAAATATCCTCTCGGTTGAACCGCGAAGATTATATAGCTTTTTGAAAGTTTGAGATCCGTAATCGATATTTTGCCTAATAGATGTATCTACATCTATCCTTAAATTGGTAGTACATCCATATCGGTTACTGAAGAACTTGGGATGGTTCCAAGGGCAAAACCACCCGAGTTTACGGGCAAACTTCTTGCCTGCCTTGATAGGGCAGACAAATTTATGTCTCATACGATTTTGCTCTTTGTCATAGAATTTACCTTTAGATACCATTTCAAAGCCAGCGACACAGGTAGGAATACCTTTAGGTGATAGCTTTATATTGGCGTCTTTAGAGCGCCTTGGGTTTTTAGGTATCACGGGTTTTGCCCTTAGTTTTTTGACAATGTATTCAATGATATCGTATGCATCAAAGGCAGAATCGCCTATCACAGCTTTTATGGGCAGTTTAAAAGCCTTTTTGATGTGCTTGAGCTGTGGAATGATTAGATGTTGTTCAGGTACATTGGCAGGGTATGTGACTTCGGCTACAGGTAATTCCGTAACAGCATCATTTAAGATGTGATTGCGATATCCCCAGAACCATTGAGCCTTTTTCTTATCAGGGAATATGACATATACGCCCAGACGAGCTTCTGGATCTCCTTTAGGAATTTTGGCTTTATTAAAGCGATCAGCCACAGTTGTTTTTAGATTGTTCTCCTTAATGTTAGCTTTGATAGGGCAGGAATCAACTGATATGTATCGGCCATCGATTTGGCCAAGTTTAACAAGTTCTTCTATTAAAGTCTTTAGAACAGTTTGCAGGATTTGATTTGGTGTATCTTTTAAAAACGATGAAAACCGTTCTATAGAAGGGAAGGAATTAAATCCACAGATTTGAGCAATTTGAGGATAATTTTTAATCTCAGATGTTAGCTCTAATAACGTTGGTATAGAACGGAGATTTTTATATATGAGAGCGTTAAGCAAAGCACATTTAGGATGTGGAGGTCTACGTTTAGGCTTAGAATACTCTTTAGGAAACCTTAATAAAGAAAAAAGCAGCTCAAACTTTTTAATATAGTTCTTAGACAGTTCTTTGGTTAATAAGAGATTTGGTTGGAACATGCTACCCCCTTGAATTTTGTGAAAGGCATGAATTTTAGGCCGATTTTATCATATTAAATTCAGGGGTGGAGGTAAATTCTTATAGACGAGAAAGGATTTAAAAACAAGATGTCTTCACAAAATTAAAAATTGACCTCCTCCCCTTCTAAAAAGGCTAAAAAATGGCGGTTTTTGGAGGAATCAGTCAAGTTCTCCGACGAGAAAATGACAGGAGGTCAAAAAGAAAAAGGGATTTGAAATTCTCCGACGAGAAAATAATTTTGTGAACGGCACAACTTTAAAGAAAGGAGGAGGAGATGAAAAAGAATCTGACATTAGCGATTTTGCTGACAGGGGCACTGACACTTGTTTTGGGTTGCACGAGGTATTTAGCAGAAGAGCCTATAAAGAGGGAAACAGAAGTCACCGTGGCTCCCAAAGAAGAGGCACCAGAACTGAAGCCTTTGGTGCCGATTGAACAGGCACCAGAACTGATACCCCTGGCACCGATTGAAGAGGGTCCCGCGGAGGTTGAACCTTCAGAAACTAAGGAGGTGGTTTCCAAACCGGCCAGAAAAGCGGATTTCAAGGGATTTTTCAATGTCTACACGGACAGGGTAGCGCGTGATAACCATTATGTCCCTTCAGGATGGATGGGTGATTGGGGAGATTTGAGGCTTGTTGAGAACTGGGCTCAAACGCCACACTCGGGAAAGACTTGCATAAGAATTGAATATTCAGCCAAAAAGTCACAGGGAGCTGGATGGGCAGGTATCTACTGGCAGAACCCACCCAATAACTGGGGAACAATAAAAGGAGGCTACAATTTAACTGGAGCAAAGAAACTAACCTTTTGGGTGCGAGGAGAAAAGGGAGGAGAAGTCGCGGAGTTTAAGATTGGCGGAATTACTGGTGAGTATGCAGATTCCACTTCCGCAAGTGCAGGTGTGATAGAACTGACCAAAAAGTGGAAAATGTACGAAATGGATTTGGGGGATAAAGACCTCTCTTATATCAGTGGGGGATTTTGCTGGGTTACCAGTTCTTATGATAATCCCGAAGGATGCATCATCTACCTGGACGATATAAAATACGAGTGAGGAGAGTGTAAAAGCCCAAGAAAGAAGTGTAAAGCATCCCGATAAAGAGGGGTACTGGGTTTCGACTTGTCGGGACACTCCAAGCTCCCTTTCGGGAGGACTCCAGAATCTGGAGTCCCTGCGAAAGCAAGATCCAAAAAGTAGCCTTCCCCCTTTTTTGCCTGAAAAAAATTTACATTTTTTTTACAGTTTTTTTACACATCCATAACATCAATAGGGTATACTATTGGCAAAAGAGATTTCCGAAAAGGCAAACCTCGAGAGATTGGGGGGCGCAAAGCTCAGGGACCAAAGCATAGAGAGGGGAATTTGTAACCTCCTGGAAGTGATGGTTTCCGTTGAGTCCGCCGGGCTGCCGATAATGTAAGTTATGGGACAGGTCGGCTTTTTTATTATGCGAGTTTGAATGGAGTAGTTCTATGGCTGGAGTCTTCCCGAAAGGGAGGTATGACCCCCGATTTCACCGGGAGGCTCCAACTGACAGTAGTCACCCTTCAGGCTGACGCAAAAGAAATGAGGGGAAGGTGATTTGGATGCAAACTAAAACTGATAGAAAGCAAAAAATTATTGAAAAACAGGGAGGAGGTGAAAAGAGATGAAGATAAGGACTTTAGTTGTTTTTGGTCTGGCGATGGGAATGGTGATAGCTTGTTTAGGGATAGCCGGTGCTCAATTTAACACAGTTAGCAAGGAGACTGTCGCAGGAGGAGTTGTATTTACCGAGGTTCCTTCTGGAGAGATGTCAGTAGCTCTCAAGAACATTAGCGATAATAGCTCGGCAACCGAGCTTTCCTGGTCTGATGTGACCGCGGCTGTAACTGAGTGGAAAGCAGCCAACCAATATATTGAGGTGACCAACGATTACAATAGAACTGGCTGGGGTATCCAGATTTACACGGACAACTGTGCGGGAGATGCCAATCCTCGATTTTACATCGTTAATCCGAGTTCGGTCAATCCTGCTGGTTTGTTAGCGACCGACAATAAGAAAGACGTGCTACCCCTTGCCTGGAGAATGATGGGGGACACAACCACCTATGCTCACCTCGGCATACAAGAAGTTCCCGATCTTCTTGAGCCGGACAAGCATCATCTCGAATCCACGGACCTTCCAGGACTTGGTTATTATCCCTGGCTGTGGATGAAAGATGCCGAGACGCCAGAGATTCCCGAGCTTTATACGGCGGCGTTTGTAAATGGAGAGGATTATGTGACCATCTGGAATGAGAACGGTGTTCACCACGCTGAGGGTCCGCTTGACTATTACACTTCTCCTTCTCCAAACTATGTATATATTGGAGCGAGGTTCACAACGGCTACGACACCAAGGACCTACAGGACAAGTAAACTGACTGTAGAACTATTCTGGCAGTAATCAAATGTCTGTCTATTTGTATATAGGGTGGGAGTTGAACTCCCACCCGTAGGAGGCCTAGTTTAGAATCGAAGTCCTCCCGAAAAGGAGGGCAAGCAGTGAATAGATAGGTTACACAACGAACAGTATGAACAGAAAAAATCTTATCATTCTATTCTCTCTGTTTTTAACAGGGATAACCATATCCGCAGTTACCTCCGTCCGGGCCGACGTATATAATGTTTATAATGATGCCGGGATTCTTGGAGATGCTGAAGTCTGGACCTGGGACCAAAGCGACTGGGGAGGACCACCGGCTACTTACAATGGAGATTATCTTGACAGTACTGCCCCGGAAGGTTCGGAATCTTTTAGAGTGGATAACCCTGGAACTTATGCAGGCTGGGGGGTCTTCTTAATTAAACCCGCCGAACATACGGTAAATTTATCCAATTATGATAGTTTAAAATTCTGGATAAAGACGTCAAAGACTGGAACTAACCTGATAAAGGTCGAAATTCAACAGACTAATTCAAGCGGACCAAAATCAACTGTCTACTTCAGTGGTTCTACTGTATGGCAAGAAATTACCGTCTCAAAGAGCAGTTTTAGTGGGTTGGATTTCAGTCAAATCTTTTCACCATTTATGGTGACAATGGACAGTCTGGGGACATTCTACATTGATGATGTTCGCTGGACAACTCTCAATTCATCACCTAATCCACCCGGTTCACTTGGACCTACGCAATATGTGAACGGGAGCTGGGGAAGCGACAATACGCCCACATTACAGTTCACCCAGTCGGACCCGGACACTTCAGACACATTGAAGTATACGATAGAGATAGATAATAATTCCAATTTCTCATCACCGGAAATTAATTATACATCAGGGTTATTAGCTCAGGGAGTAACGAGCTATACTCCATCAGCCTTAGCCAACGGGAGTTACTACTGGCGGGTAATGTCGACAGACGATAAAGGAGCAGCGAGCAGTTGGACAGTTGCCAATGGAGGGAATGTGGCATTCAGGATAGATACGAGCAATCCATCGACTCCAGTGGTGACCGATGATGGAGATTACACATCATCAACGACAGAACTACATGCCACCTGGAGTGCAAGTGACTCTGAGTCAGGGATAGTGGAGTATCAGTATGGTATCGGGACAACAGCAGGAGGGACAGATGTAGTTGGGTGGACATCGGCAGGGACAAACAGTTCGGTGACAAAGACAGGATTGAGCTTAGTTAATGGGGAGACATACTACTTTACAGTGAAGGCGAAGAATGGGGCAGGACTCTGGAGTGATGCAGGAAACAGTGATGGGATAACAGTGACCATAAACGTTCCAGCATCTCCTCAACTGGTATCGCCACAGGATGGCAGTGCTACCAATGATACCACGCCGACATTCGACTGGAGTGATGTTACGGACCCTTCAGGCATAAGTTACCAGATACAGGTAGATAATAGCGGAAGCAGTTTTCCCTCGCCGGAGATAAATGTGAGTGGACTGACATCATCAACTTATACACCGACGACAGCATTAGGAGCAGGGACATATTGGTGGAGGGTGAGAGCCACAAATGGGGTGGGCATTGCCAGCGGATGGTCGGCAACCTGGCAGTTGATTATAGACACAACTGCACCGGGCAATCCAGGAACTCCGAGAGACCAGGGGACAATAGCGACATCTACAACAATAGAGTTTGAATGGACAGCTGCTAGCGACCCTGAGAGCGGGATAGAAGGTTACTATCTACAGGTGGGGACGAGTCTGGGAGGAAGTGATAAGTTTAATGATTGGGTAGGAAATGTATTGAGCAAATCGATAAGTAACTGTGAGAATGGGAAGACCTATTATGCCCGGGTAAGGGCAAAGAACAAGGCAGGGATATATGGTTCCTATTCCAATGACAGCGATGGTATAAAGGTGGATTTAACATCATATGTAACCTACAATGTATATAATGATAATGGTCTGCCGACAGGAGTGACCTCAATACCAGTTATGCCAGCTTCAGGTGGTCCCACTCTTACAGAGCCTAACGGATTACCAGGGACTCCAGAAGGGACGAAGTGTTTGGAGTTAGAGGTAGGGAGTGCTGGATGGGGAGGGTGGTGGATAGAGTTACCATCAACGGAGAACCTTTCCAATTACACAGGAGGGAAAATAAGGTTCTGGGTGAGGACAGGGAAAGATTTAGTAGTTAAGATAAAGGGAGGAGGAGTAGAGTCTGGAGATAAGAGAATAACGAGCTATGGATATGTTCTGAATAACAATTGGCAGCAGATTGAGATACCATTGAGTGCATTTACGGGTGATGGAGTGAATCTGGGGAGTATGAAGATAGTCTATCTAATTTCGACTTACGGTTCCCCTGGCAGTGGTACTACCTATTATGTGGATAATGTGAGATGGATAGGTTCCAACCAGGTGCCCAATCCACCCGGTTCACTTGGACCTACGCAATATGTGAACGGGAGCTGGGGAAGCGACAATACGCCCACATTACAGTTCACCCAGTCGGACCCGGACACTTCAGACACATTGAAGTATACGATAGAGA
>Ga0315310_10000487_pt1 | contig 25361 bp, 30 predicted proteins | sample TDP5_MG_FD_203630 | JGI IMG/M metagenome (GOLD analysis project Ga0315310, IMG submission 203630) | Freshwater sediment microbial communities from Lake Towuti, South Sulawesi, Indonesia - TDP5 | ecosystem: Environmental > Aquatic > Freshwater > Lake > Sediment | place: Indonesia: South Sulawesi...
GACGTCGCTTGGACGAATATGGGTACAATGAGTTGAAGGAGAGGAAGAGAAGAACAGCCCTTCAGATGTTCCTTGAGGAATTCAAGGACATATTCATCCTCCTCCTTATTGCAGCTACGGCGTTCTCGGTTGTAATCGGCTATTACGAGTTATCACTCAATCCTGAGTTAGGGTTCCTCGAAACATACGCAGACGCCATAACAATAGGCATCATCGTCGTGCTTGTCGCCGTCGCAGGTTTTATCCAAGAATACCGTGCGGAAAAGGCCATAGAGGCCCTAAAGAGGCTTGCTGCACCCAAGGCTCGCGTTCTCAGGGACGGCAGAGAAGCCATGGTGTTGGCAAAGGACGTTGTGCCCGGAGACCTGCTACTCGTTGAGGCTGGTGACACTGTTCCTGCGGATGCACGAATCATTGAGACGGTTGAACTGAAGACAGATGAGGCTGTTCTAACCGGGGAGTCCACGCCTGTCGACAAGAACTTAGGAGTGCTCAGACCTGAGACGCCAACAGCTGACAGAAAGAATATGCTCTTCATGGCCACCCACACTATCTATGGCAGAGGAAAAGCTGTTGTAGTCTCAACAGGCATGAGCACGGAGTTTGGCAAGATCGCTGAGCTTGTTCAAGCCGCTGAAGAAGAAGAAACTCCTCTTCAAAGGAAACTGGACAGTTTTGCAACGAAAATAGCCAAAGTTGTCGTACTGGTTTGTGTTATCATTTTTGCACTAGAAGCCTTCGACGTAATAGTGACAGGAATCTTGGAGCTGGAGGGATTCATTCAGGCATTTTTGTCATCAATTTCTCTGGCGATTTCTGCCGTCCCCGAAGGACTCCCGGCTATCGTAACAATTACCTTAGGCTTAGGTGCACGCGAATTCGCCAGAAGAAACGCAATAATTAGGCGATTGTCTTCAGCCGAGAGCCTAGGCGCCACCACGGTCATATGCTCAGACAAAACCGGCACCCTGACGAAGGGCGAAATGACGGTTCGACGGATGAATATCAGCAACAAGATTATTGAAGTCACAGGTGTTGGATACGAGCCAATAGGCGACTTTCATCAAGGCGCCAGCTCAGTCAACGCTAAGGATAGTCAGGACTTGTCCCTACTGCTACAAATAGGCGCGTTATGTAGCAACGCACAGCTCGACAAGAACGAGAAAGGCTTTTGGAGCATAATTGGAGACCCCACGGAAGGAGCGCTGATTGTCTCTGCAGCTAAGGCGGGATTCGAAGAAAAAGAATTAGAGAAGAACTATCCACGCGTTGCTGAGATTCCCTTTACGTCGGAAAGAAAACGGATGACAACAGTTCATTCTACACCCAATAGGGAGCGTCTTGCCTACATGAAGGGTGCTCCAGAAATAGTCCTCGACCTATGCAATTATGTTCTTGAGGATGGCGAAGAAAAGAAGCTCACCACGAGTAAAAGGAAGAAAATTCTTGAGATCAACGAAAATTTTGCCAGTGATGCCCTTCGTGTGCTTGGAATGGCTTACAGGAGGCTGCCAGCGAACCTGAACGAACTCAACGAGAAAACCGTCGAAAGTGACTTCGTTTTCGCGGGTTCACAGGGAATGATTGACCCGCCCAGACAAGAGGCAATTGCCGCTAACCAAACATGTCAGAAGGCTGGAATAAGAACCGTCATGATAACTGGAGATCATAGGTTAACAGCTATTGCCGTCGCAAAGGAAATCGGAATCCTGAGAGAAGACAGCATCGTACTTACTGGAGCTGAACTGGACCAGACGAGTGATGAAGACTTCAACAGAGTGGTGGAGAATGTGGCGGTTTACGCAAGGGTTTCGCCTGAGCACAAACTACGCATCGTCAAGGCATTGAAGTCTAAGGGCGAGATTGTGGCCATGACAGGGGACGGTGTAAACGACGCTCCAGCGGTGAAAAGCGCCGATATAGGCGTGTCAATGGGCATCTCCGGAACCGACGTAACTAGGGAGGCTTCAGACCTAGTGCTGACCGACGACAATTTCGCCACAATAGTTACGGCTGTGGAGCTCGGCAGGGCAAGTTACGATAACATCCGCAAATATGCAAGATTCCTCATAGCCTGCAACTTTGACGAACTGCTTGTTATTGGAACATTTGCCATACTTGGCGGATTATTCGGCCAGTCCTTGTATCCATTGCCACTGCTGCCTGCGATGATACTGTGGATAAACTTGGCTACAGACGGCGCGCCAGCTGTGGCACTGTCAATGGATCCACCGGAAGGAGATGTTATGGCGAGGCTTCCGCGAAAACCAAACGAGGGAATACTGCATGGAATGGGCGCTTTCATACTTGCTTCGTTCATTCTACAGTCAATCGGCACCATTGTTGTCTTTTCTTTGGAATACTACTTGTTTCCAGCCCATGGTTTTGGCACTCCCGAGACACTGGCTGAGGCACGAACTGCTGCTTTTGTGCAAGCAGCCTTCTTTGAGCTGTTTGTTGTTTGGAACTGTCGCTCTGAGACACGTAGCGTTTGGAGAATGGGTCGCTCCAGCTTTAAGAACAAAATCTTCGTTATCGCAGAAGTCATATCGATAGCTGCGACGCTTGGAATATGCTACATACCAATTACAGCTCAAATGTTCGGTCTTGTTCCTCTGACTCTAACAGACCTATCCTATGTGTTGGCGGTGGCGAGTTGGGGGTTATTCGTGTTGCCCGAATTCTTCATGAGAAGAAACGTCTGGAAATGGGAGTGACATAAGCTGGTTCCCGATCCCCCGGCTAACTGACTTTCACAATATTGAAGTTCGCAGCCCTTCTTAGCCTGTTCATGACAGCCAATCCCAAGCCCCGAGGAACAATTCCCTCTGCGATAATTAGATCCACTCTGTCTTTGTCGAATTCTCTAAGAAGCCTAAACAGATTCCTAGCGATTGTTGCTGGATCTCTGCGGCTTCCAGATGATTTGACCACATCAGCAGCGTAGGCTGATTTGCTTTCATCCGTTGCCAAGATTCCGACTCGCTTTCCTTCGTTTATATACAAGGATGCGAGCTGTTTTACCCTTTTCACGATGTCGTTAAACGAGCCTTCAACCAAAATCATCTGAGCCTCCGGAGCGTAATGCCGATGTTTCATCCCCGGCGCCTTTGCCTTAGAAAGACGCATCCTTTTGTTTGCCATAGCAATAGGATGCAGCTTGACCCTGCCTAGAACGCTCTTCAACCTCTCATAAGGTGTCCCTCCAGGCCTCAGAATCAGGGGTACCTTAGTTGTGAGGTCAATGACTGTTGATTCAACTCCGATTTTCGTCGGTCCAGCGTCAAGTACAATGTCGATTTTTCCGGCAAGGTCGTTTATCACGTGTTCAGCCTCTGTTGGGCTGGGTTTGCCGGCCAGGTTTGCACTGGGAGCAGCAATCGGAGTGCATGATTCGCGTATCAGATCAAGCGCTACCTTGTTGCTAGGCATCCTTATGGCGATGGTGTCTAAACCAACAACTGTTATGTCTGGCACAATGCTGGAACGCTTCAGTATGAGGGTTAGGGGTCCAGGCCAGAATTCAGCCATCAGCCTCTCTGCGGCTTCTGGAACGTCTATCGCCAACTTGTGAAGGTCTTCTTTCGTGGCAACGTGCACTATTATTGGGTTGTCTGGTGGGCGTCTTTTTGCCTTGAATATCTTCGCAACGGCTGTCGGATTTAGAGCGTCAGCGCCAAGACCGTACACGGTTTCGGTGGGAAATGAGACTAATCCTCCTTTTCTTATCACGCGAGCGGCAGCTTTGATTTTGTTGGTTTCTGGGTTATGAGGATCTACTTTAAGCCAGATGGTGCCCTTTACCTTCTTCAGACGATCTGACATGCTTTCATGGGTTCTCCGCAAAAATACTATGTCGCAGTTATGGATATGATCTGCGTGTCGTGCGCGGGAACGGAATCGCATCTATGATGCTCTCTAGGTTGAGCATCCAGACCAGAAGACGTTCAACTCCCATTCCGAAGCCCGTGTGCGGCACGGTTCCATAACGCCTGATATCTATGTACCATTCGTAATCTTCGGGACGCAGGCTGAAAGTTTGAAGGTTTTTCAACAACTCTTCTTTGTCGTCAACCCTAGCACCGCCCGTAGCGAGCTCTCCCACTCTCGGCACAATCAAATCAGCTGACATTACAGTTTCTGGCCTGTTCGGATAGGCCTTCACGTAAAAGGCCCTGATTTTTTTGGGGTAAGCGTACACAAACAATGGACCAGCCAAGTCTTCTGCGAGCGCGCGTTCCTCGTTGAAACCGAAGTCTTCACCCCACTGCATCTTAAACCCTTTTCTGTGAAGCCGCTCTATGGCTTCGTCGTACGTGATCTTTGGAAAGGGCGCCTTAACCTTGGCTAATTCCTTTGGATCTAGCCCCAGAGCTACAAGGTGTCTCCTGCTTTTTTTCGCCGCGTTCTTGAAGACATAACTTACTAAGCGTTCTTCGAGGCGCATCAGGTCATCGAGCGCTGTAAAAGCTTCTTCGGACTCAACATGCCAGAATTCTGTGAGATGTCTCATTGTTCGACTCTTTTCAGCTCTGAACGAGGGTGCCACACAGTAAACCTTATCTAGAGAGTATATGAGCACCTCCAGATGGAGCTGGGCACTCTGCGTCAAATACATGACTTCGTCTTCGAAGTATTTGAGGCCGAATAATGTGGCGCCGCCCTCCACTGCGCTTGAGATGAACATCGGCGGCGAGACCTCATAGAAACCCTGTTTGCGGAAAAAATCATGTATGAATTGGAGGACATCGCTTCGTATCTTCATAACCGTGTTCATCTTTCTGCTTCTCAACCATAGATGCCGAACATCTCGCAGAAACTGTTCACTCTGGTCTTTGGCTATTGGAAAAGTCTCTGATAAGCCTACTATTTCCAGCTTTTCAGCTATGATTTCGAAGCCGCCAGGCGCACGCTTATCCTCTTTCACTATACCTCTTATTGTCAGAGAAGATTCAACTGTGGCCTTTTCGGCGGTTGGCCATGCCTCGCTGCCTTTTTTGGTTATAGTCTGTATGACGCCGGTTGCATCTCTGATGACCAAGAAAATGGTGTCTTTGCTCTCACGCTTGCGATACACCCAGCCGTGAACGTCTACTTTCTTGGCCTTGAACTTCCCAGATTGGATGTCCTCTATGGTTGTGAACACCATCGTTGACTCAACCTTTCATATGCTACATTCCCTTAACTTTTAAACCCTATGTAGAGGTTCTGAACCTCAACCCTTAAATCGGGACGGAAAGGGGTTTATCACTGATACCCATGACTGCTAGGGGAGGCCTTACCAAGGTGAGGGTGCTTCAACTCTCACTCATTGCCATAGCCAGCGTTGTGGTCTTTGAAGGCGTCGTTGGCTTCGTGACAAACAGCCTAGCCATACTCAGCGACGCGGCCCATGCCGCATTCGACACCATAACCACTCTCATTCTGCTCGTTACAACCGGGCTTTCATTGAAACCACCAGACGAGGAACATCTTTACGGGCATGGCAAAATAGAGCCCATCGGCGGACTAGTTGGAGGAATCGCACTGATCGGCTTGGCTGTTCTACTTTTTTATGAGGCGGCGACGCGAATCAGACTCATGAGCGAAATAGGTCAAGTTGTCCACCATGATATCATTGGCTTTGGAGCAGTCGGTTATACGTTGGCGGTTGACTTCTTCAGGATGGGCACCACATGGAGTGCTAGGGGAATCGGCGTGACCGTCAAGGCCAGCTTTTATCACGCTCTTTCAGACTTTGCGTCCACGGTTATAGCGCTGATCGGGTTCGGAGTCACGTATATTGGAGGCGACGACCGAATAGATGCTACAGCCTCAATTGTTCTAAGCTTCTTACTAGTTTACTTAACTGTGGGATTGATACGCAGTAGCGTTGTGGAGCTTAGTGACCAGATATCGAGAAAGGTTGTTTCAGACATCAGAAAGGAGATACTTGACACGAAAGGTGTCTTAGTATGCAAGGATCTCAAGGTTAGAAAAGTGGGTGACAAAACGTACGTTGAGACGTCCATATGTGTTCCAAGCTCGATGGGGCTTGCCCAAGCACACGATGTTGCCTCTCGGATTGAGGCAAGAATCAACAAATTGTACGGCCAATCCTCAGTTACCGTCCACATAGAACCTGTAGGCGCTGAGAAACCTGTAGAGAAGCAAATTGAGAGCTTGGCAACGGTTGTGGATGGAGTCAGAGGTGTTCATGACTTGAGTAACGTCTATTCTGGAGGTAAGCTGTTCATCACTCTACATGCCCTAGTTGATCCAGAAATGCCGTTGGAGAAGGCGCATACAATAGCTGAGAAAATAGAGCAGAACCTGAAAAAAGAAATCACTGACATAGAGAATGTGACTGTTCACATTGAACCGTACGCGCCGAAGATGCGCCGCGAGTTCGCAGTTGAGGATGCTCAAGTGCAGCGGATGATCAAGGAGATTGTGGCCTCTCACTCCGATATCAGAAGCGTGAGAAGAGTTGTTACGTACGTGAGTGAAAGGCGCCGTTACATCAACATCGACTGTTCATTTGACAAGGGAGTCTCTGTTGAAGCCATGCACGATACAGTTTCGCATATAGAGAGCGAGATCAAGAGAAGGTTTAAAGAGGCAGTTGTCACAATTCACGCAGAACCTGCCCCATAGAGACCTGTGTTTCGAGAACTCCAGCTTCTTGGCGTTAACACCTAGAGCTAGCCCAACCATCTGTGACAGATGCATCACGGGAAGATTATTGGAATGAGAGCGCACAGGGTGCAGCTTGGACAAAACAGCGACATCGGCGCCCTTCTCGCTAACCTCGATTGCAGCTCGCAATCCAGCTATCCCAGCACCTACTACGACCACACCTTGCTTTATCATTGAAAACCCATTTTCGCTCCAAAAGTATAGGAATCTCTTTCAAAAGTATAACAGAAAACAAGAATGCGTGCTCAGCATGGAGATTAAGATGAAACCCATCGGTTACGTCAAGCGCCTGTCGAAAAAGGAAGATGTGAAAAACCGGGAACTAGTTACAAGAATCGCGGTTCGGAAGGATCTAGTTCAAGCGTTAGATGGCCTTGAAGATTTTTCACACTTATACGCTATCTTCTACATGCACAAAGTGCCAGAGAACGAAAGACGACAGCTAAAGGTGCATCCGCGGGGCAGAATAGACTTACCCTTAGTCGGAGTCTTAGCAACTAGAACCGCCTTCCGCCCTAACCCTTTAGGCTTAACCTTGGTTGAACTAATCGAGCGCAAAGACAACGTGTTGATCGTTAAAGGCCTAGACGCGTTTGATGGCACACCAGTCTTAGACCTGAAACCAGCAGACAGCTTAGACATGGCTGCAAGCATCTCTATTCCCCAGTGGCTGAAACTTCTGGAGGCTGAGAGACGGGCTGCTTCGCATTCTAGAAACATTGATTTGAAACAAGATGCTAAGAAGGGAATGCAGAAGGCAGGCTGATTGACTTGAGCGAGCACAAATTGACAGAAGAAGAATCTCTTGAATTGATCATGTCGGTGTTGAAAGCGGCCGGCAGGCCTTTGACGACTAGAGATGTTGAGGGTGAGGTCAGGAAGCGCTTGGTTACTTGCCCTGACAATCTTCCCGTGCTCTTAAACAGGCTGAGGCTAAAGGGCCTAGTTAAGGGGCAACTGTCACCGGAGCGAAAGGCCTGGGTCTGGTGGATAGAAACCAAGCCCTAACTAGTCCATGAGACAATCTTATCGTGGCCAGTCGTAACCAGCCTAACCCATTGCTTATAGTCGATTAGTTCTACTCTTGCGCTCACCTTTCGGGTTAGTCCTCGCGCTTCACAGTCAGCTTTCAAGGCGTACACTCCGATGTGCTTCTTGGCAAGTCTGCCGCAGAACCTAGCTATTGTGGCGGCTATGCAGGCGTCTTGAATCAGGAGAACGTCCACCTTCCTGCCTTTACCCACCATGCCCCCTGCCACAGCAAGCACTGAATCGTAGTTTTGTGCCCAAGGAGACTTGTTTAGGATTATGAGCATGGGCTACTCTCTCCTAGAACGTGATAACTGAGTCGCTTCGAGAGAACAGGCGTACAGTTTCATCCAAGGACAAAGCCTTGACTTTATGGTTCTGGTTCAGGTCGTCTGGCTTTAGCTTTCTTTGATGTAGGGAGTCTGATAAGACGGAAAGCCCAACTAAGTCGGCAATTGTCTTGAGCCTCTCCTGAAATGACGGGAGTCCTGCAGCCTCTGGATTTTGGTTTCTGAACAGACAGTAGACACCGTCGTCTATGAACAGGATTTGGGGTAAAACGTCCATGGCTATCATAGCGGTTGCCATTCGTAATCCTTCATCCGCTCTCCCGCCACCGTAAGGCGGACTCTTTATGACCAAGAGAATCCTATTGACCAATGTTGGATTCTGCCCTCCTCATCCGAACGCAACGACTCGGTCACACCGCTCCATCAACTCGGCCAGTTTGCCCAAACTGCTCTCAACAGCACCCTCTATGAACTCAGTTTTGACATCTATGCCTCTCACCCTGGCACTTTCTCGGCATGCTAACAGGTGAACGCCCTCTGCAACAAGCTGAGTCATCTTGCCAGTCGGCGTTGTCTGACCAGCTTGCAGCTGCCCTTTCAAAAGGTTGTAGGTTGCGTCTATATCGCAGAAAACCGTTACCTCGTGTCCTTCTGCAATTGCCGCCTTAGCAAACTCGTAGACCGTGTTCGTGTTCTCAGACTGCCAAGGAGGTGTGAACAGAATTATGAGGAGCCTGCCCATATTTGACCCAACTGAATGGTGAAGACGCAGCCTGTTCTTATGTTTAACCCTATGCCCCATATCTTCTCACAATATTGGTTAATCACAATCTATTTGTCGTGCAATATGAAATGGAAGTAGAAGGCATTAAGGGGTCAGTTCGCCTTCTTCTTTAACACAGTTTCTGCCGCAGTCAGCAGACACAGCGTGATGATGACACTAGGAGCGATTTGTCATCAACACGCATAGAGCCGCACCTGCACAGCCGACATAGCCAAACATTTCACCAAGAGTCACACTCAGAAACCTGCTGCGAATGGTTAGAAAAATGGGAGGGCGGAGTTTCTATTTGACCCGTTTCTTAAGCACGGTTTCCCATTTGTCAGCGTGTTCTTCTTCTGTCGTCAGGATTTTTTCAAGCATCAGTCGAGTTGTTGTGTCGCCTATCTCCTTCGCCATCGCAATCTGCCCTTTATACAGCCTTATGGCTTGATACTCAAGTTGTAGGTCGTCTTCAACCATCTGCTTTAAGGTGCCGCCGACCTTGATCGGATTGGGCTTTGTTGTGGGAACACCGCCAAGATACTTGATCCTGTCAGCGAACTCCTCGAGATGCTCCATCTCTTGAAGAGCTACTTTCTCAAACATCTCTGAAAGCGCCGGGCTTTCCATGCCCTCAGCCATCACATGATGATAGGAATACTGTATGATAGCTGTTATCTCACGCGCCACGCCCTTGTTTAATTCATCAACGAGTTTCTTTCGTTGTGCCTTGCTCAACAAGATGCTCATGATTTCAGTCCTCAATTTCTTCTGTCATACGCTGAATGCGAATAAAAATCTTGGCATATATACTACGACTATGGCCACGCTTTGCCAGCAATTGGAACAACTGCCCAGACACTTAACATTTCTTGTCTGGCGCACTAGACACCGGAAACCTTTAACAATAAATCATTAGACGTTAAATCGGATCAAACGGTGACGAAAAGCGTGCTCACGCTCTTAAACTCGATGACCCGAAGTCTTGAAGAGTTTCAATCTCTCAACGATAAAAGGGTCACAATTTACACCTGTGGACCCTCGATCTATCAGTTACCACACATCGGCAACTATCGCACGTTCTTGTACGAAGACATCCTAGTCCGCTACCTTGAGTATTCAGGATACAAGGTTGAGCGAACCTTATTCATCACAGACGTCGAAGACAAGGCAATAGCTGAAGCAGAAAAGGAAGGCACAACGCTGCAAGAGCTAACGCAGAAAAACACAAGGATCTTCTTGAAGGAATTTGAGAAACTCGGAGCAAAAGCACCTACTCATATTGCAAGGTCCTCGACAAGCGTGAACCAAGCCGCGCAGCTCATCGAAGCACTCATGAAGAAAGGCTACGCATATCGCCACAGCAGCAACATTTACTACGACCCTTTGAAATTCAAGGACTTCGGCAAACTATACCGGCTAGACATGAGCAAGTGGCCCAAAAAGAAGAGACGCTTTCACAAGGACACTTATCCAGGCAACAGATGGAACCTAGGCGACTTCATCGTATGGCATGGATACAAGAAGGAAGACAGAGAAGCCTACTGGAACACAACTCTTGGAAAGGGCAGACCAGCATGGAACATCCAAGACCCAGGAATGGCAATGCAGAGTTTGGGTCTCAGAGCAGACATCTACTGCGGCGGTGTAGACAACATGATCAGACACCACGACTACGTCGTCGCCATAGTCGAAGGCGTCACAGGAGAGCCATTCGCCAACTATTGGCTGCACGGCGAACACCTATTCGTTGATGGAAAAAAGATGTCCAAGAGCAGGGGCAACATAATCTACCCGAAGGATCTCATCGAATGCGGCTGCCTTTGGCCTCACATAAGATTCTTCCTCATCAACGGCCACTACCGAAAAAGACTGAACTTCACGTTTGACAAATTCAAAAAAGCGTGTGACAGATTGCGCAAGTTCAAAGACATGGTGAAAAACCTCCAGAACACGCCTGCCACCACACGCAAACCAAACCAGCGCGCTCAGAAGCTAATTGCAAAGTTACGAGAAGGCTTCGAGGAGAACATGGACAACGACCTTCACGTAAAAGATGCGTTCGACCATCTCTTCAAAGCCGTTTCAAAACTTGTCAAACTGAAAGACAAGGGAAAAGTCAACAGTCAAGAAGCAGGAAAAGCCATTGTCGTATTGAAAAATGTCGACCAGGTTCTTCAAGTCATCTTCTAGGAGAAATCGTAGAGCATGGAGGCTCCTCAACACAGAATAATATTCCACGTAGACATGGACCAGTTTTTCGCAGCCGTTGAGGAGAGATTGCACCCTGAGGTCAGGGGCAAGCCAGTGGTCGTTGGCGCCGACCCAAAGCAGGGAAAGGGACGCGGAGTTGTCAGCACATGCAACTACGAAGCCCGAAAATATGGAATAAGGTCTGGAATGCCCATCACCAAGGCTTGGAGACTCTGCCCAGACGCGGTTTTCCTGCCTCTGAACATTCCTCTCTACCTGCAGGTGTCTAGCAGAATCATGGATATCTTAGGCAACTATGCCGACAAGTTCGAATCTTGGGGCATAGACGAAGCCTTCTTAGACGTGAGCTCGAGAGTGAAAGACTTTGAGGAAGCCAAGCAGCTGGCATTGCAGATCAAGAAGGAAATCTATGAGAAGGAACAGCTGACCTGTTCGATCGGCATCGGACCAAACAAGCTCGTTGCGAAAATCGCGAGCGATTTCCAGAAACCCAACGGATTAACAGTGGTTGAAGAGAAGGACGTGAAGGCTTTCTTAGAACCCTTAGACATAGACAAATTACTGTGGGTTGGAAGGAAAACCGCACGAAAACTCAATGGCATGGGAATCAAAACCGTTGGAGACCTCGCCAGATACGACCCCTCAGTTCTTACCGAAAAATTCGGAGTAGTCGGCAGGCAACTCTATTTGTACGCGCAGGGAATCGACCGAAGCGAAGTGGGCATGAGAGGCGAGGTCAAGTCCATAGGCAGAAACATCACGTTTGAGAAGGACACATCAGACTGGGACTTCGTGTTTCGAGCACTAGACAAACTGTGTGAAGAGGTCCACAAGGAGCTTAAAGAATACAACTTCCTGTTCAAGACAGTCACAGTCACTGTACGCTATGAGAACTTTGAGACCCACACTCACAGCAAGACCATGCCACGCTTCACCAACAGAATCGAAGACCATCTGAAGGTCGCACATGAGCTCCTGCAGCCATATCTTCGACCTGAACGGAAGATAAGGTTGATAGGCGCTCGCGTTTCCAGCTTGGTCTCTGCTGAGAGACAGACTAGACTAGCGTAGAGCCGCCCACATCTTTCCCCTTAAGTTTTTTATGTTTCAGCCGCGGAACTAGATTGAGCTTAGGTGAAGGGGCAATGGAAGCCTATGTTCTAATAGAGACAGAGCCCGGCGTGATTTGGGAGGTGGCAGAAGCCGCACGAAAAATCACGGGCGTGAGAACGGCACACGCTGTAACAGGTCAATATGACTCAATCGCTTTCGTTGAATTCATTAAGATGGATGATCTTGGAGAGATAATAGAGAAGATTCAGGCGCTCAAGGGCGTGCGTCGAACTCAAACGTTGGTAGCAATTCCACCTACGATAAGGAAATGATATGCTCGTATGGGAAGAATGGACTTTGCCATTTTTCCTTTAGATCACCGCCTCGCCAAGGAGCCCAAGGAGGCCTATGAGGGCTTCTGGTCGTAGATTCACAACTGCCCTGAGGGCTTTTGGGTCTATCTGCTTAGGTATCTCCAAGAGAGCACTATGCCCATGGTTGAGAAGATAACGGCGAACGCGCCTAGGAACAAGAAGTCAATCGCTAGCTGATGCATGTCTATTGTGTAAAGTAGCAGTTGTCTCGTCGCGTCAGTTGCGTAAGTCACAGGGTTTATTTTAGTTATCATTTGGAGCCAATCGGGCATTAGTGATGCTGGAAACAGTGCATTGCTGGCGAACATAAGAGGTAGGTTCAACAGGTTTACCACGGCCATTTGGGTTTCCTGCCTTGTTGATCGTATCGCAATCAGGATGAAGATCGAGGACAACCCAATGCTGATTAAGAACAGAGCTGCGTAGACGCCTAACAGGTTGAGCAGAGTAAAGTCTGCACCTACTGATAGTCCTAACACGTAGGCGATTCCGAGAACTATTGTCGCTTGAACAAGAGCCCTTATCACAGCTGAGAAGATCTTTGCCATGAGTATTGAGCCACGTGCAACTGGAGTGCTGAGAACCTTGTTCAAGAATCCTAAGCGTCTGTCAAAAACCATTGACATGCCACTAAACATTGCAGTAAACATCACTACGAAAGACATCATGCCGACTGCCATATACGAGAAATAATCTGCGGTTCCGAACGTGTTCTTCATTGCGTTAGTTGCTACGCTGGAAAGCCATTGTCCGATTTGGATTTGCTGCTCTGGCTGAAGAGGAGGATTGATTTGAGGAAAAGAAATGGTGTTACTCGTGAAAATAGCGCCTAGATTCATAGCTTTGCCAAGGAGACTCATCCATATTATGGGTTGAATTACGCCCAGTAAGAGAATGACAGGGTTCTTGTACCATTTCTTCAAGTCTCGGTTTGTCAGCGCCCAGAGACCATGTAGCGGATTCTTTGAATTGCTGTTGCTTTTGGTCATCAGTGTCCACCTCTGACACGTTCGCCTCTGGCTCTTCGCATGGCAATTCGTTGATGGGCAAAGCCCTCTTTTGTCTCCTCTTCCTCTCTTATTGATCTGCCCGTGTATTCAAGGTAAACTTCATCCAAGGTCGGCTTCGTCAATGAAAGCCTTGTAACCCTGTGCCCTTCTGCTCTAACCGCATCTATTATAGTGGGAGCGGTTTCTTCACCGTCCGCTACTTTGATTCTATATGTGCGGTCCTGTTTCTTGACCTCTTTGACTCTTGGAACCTTCTTGATAAGGTCAGAGATATCCGCTTGGCCGTCTTGGATGCTGAGCGTCATTATGTCTCCACCGAGTGATTCCTTCAAGTCATTGGGTGTACCCATTGCGATGATTCTTCCATGATCAATAATCGCTACACGGTCGCAGAGCATATCAGCTTCCTCCAAATAATGCGTCGTCATGAAAATGGTCATGCCAAACTCTTTTTTGAGCAGTTTTATGTAGTTCCAGGTGGCTGCTCGTGTCTGAACATCCAACCCCAACGTAGGTTCATCAAGAAAGAACATATGAGGTCTATTTATCAAACCGCAGGCAAGCTCAAGTCTTCTTCTCATGCCGCCTGAATAGGTTGCCACCTGCTTGTTCTTGAATTTTGTTAGTTCAACTAGCTCAAGCAATTCGTCAGCGCGTTTGCGTGAGATATCTCTTGGGATACCGTAGAGGTCAGCGCAGAGAATTATGTTTTCAAGACCAGTCAAGTCCTCATCCGCCGTGTATTCCTGTGGGACAACACCTATGCAGCTTCTGACTTCACTGGCATGTTTCGATATGTCATAGTTGCAGACTGTGGCGTTTCCCTCTGTGGGTTTCAGCACGGTTATAAGCATGTTAATAGTCGTAGTCTTGCCGGCGCCATTTGGACCCAGAAAACCGAAAATCTCACCTTCCTTCACCGTGAAACTAACATGGTCCACGGCGACCAGGTTCTTATTGAAAACTCTGGTCAGTCCCTGAACTATTAATGCGTCACCAGCCAATCAGCATTCCACTCCTTCAGTTTCGTTCTTCATACTCAATCTCCTAGGTTTAAACCTTTGTTGCTGTGGTCTCACAACAACAGAATCTTAAATTTTCTTCGTTACGTCCTCAATCTTTGCGGCTGCTTCTTCTAGGGCTTTCCTTGCCTCTTCAGCTGCCTTTTCAGAGTACTCTTCTCTAAGCCTGTCTCGCAGTTTCCACAGTGCAATGGCTAGTTCTCGCATTGCCTTTCTCAGCTCGGTGGGTCTCTCAGGGTAGAACTCAAACCACATGGGTCCCATCGGTCCCATGAATCCTGGGCCTGGTCCAAAGTGTCGGAATCGTCCGCGCATCTCCTCGCGCTTCTTGTCTAGCTCCTGAAGGAGAGTCCGGCCTAGATCAGTTAAGGTGTACCGTTTCACTCCTGCCTCTTGCGCAGCTACCTCCTTGATGTATCCGTTGTCCTGTAGCCAAGCCAAAAGGGGATAGATTGAACCTGGGCTCGGTCTCCAGTGCCCGTTGGTCTGCTTTGCGATTTCATTCATTATCTCTGAACCCGACATTGGCTTTTCACTAAGCAGCTTCAAAACTTTGTAACGGAGAAAACCCTTCGGAACCATAGCCGTATGTTTCATCCAGTGTTTGAATCTGAACATTGTTCATATCACCTCTGATATCGAATTCGATATCGATATTAATACCAAGCCCTAATAAACCTTCCGCCCAACAACAGTGCTACAGTCAGAGCCTACCAGATCAGACACATCATTCCGAGCATGTAGAAAGCCTTAATCCCTTCAATGGTCCTGAAAAGCAACTTTGCACGGTCAAGTGCTGCTCGCATGCTCCTGGTCAAGCAAATATGTTGGCTCACTAACCTACCTCATGAAAAACAATGTGGAAAAGGTCACTTCCACTGGAATACTGAGCTCGATGATAAACATCTCACAGGTCTTCGGTTCGCTTATAGGCGGCGCAGTTTCTCAGTTCTTCAACTATGAACCAACAATGTATGTCGTGGCTACGATGACATCAACTGGACTGGGAGCTGTCCAGAGTTGGCAACAAGAAGGCAAGCGTGCCTACGCCTTGAACCATTTGAAAATAAGATACCTTATTTTTTCAGTTTCTGGGTCGGGCACAGCCATTATGAACCGCTTGCGCACCGTCGTCGCGAGCCTGCCAGCTTTCACAATTTCTGTAGCGGTGATCTCATCTTTAGTTTTCTTCACCGAGACCATATAGGGCGCGTGTTCGATTCCTGGACCGTGCTTGTAGACTGCAAAATCGCAGCCATACTTTATTCCTGGAGTTACGATAAGACCGTGATTGCGAAGGTCTCTGTATACGGCGTATTTGACATCGAATTCCTCGTAGAGTTTACGGGTACGTTGCCGCAGCTTCTTTAAGGTTACCTTCTTCTTTTCGATGCCTTCACGCACGGTTAAGATGTTTTTTTCAACTAAGTATAGACCTTCCATAAGGTCGAGTATGAGGGGCACGTTGAACTCCATCATTTTAGGTTTGGGGATTCCCATCGGCTTACCGTAGTAGCCTTGTCTGTAAAGTTCAGAGCCTTGGGCTGGATCCCAGATAACCAAGAAGTTTTCTATGAATTCCGCTTCTGCTTTTTTTGCCATCGTTACAGGTCGTCCTAGAATTACATGGCGAATGCCAAGATGCGTGCGGCATCTGCAGAGTCTTCAGCCTTGTCTGCTATGTCTTCCATTAACTTCAGGGCATCACGTAAGAGAAGCAACGCGGGAATCTCAATTTGACTGCTCAGAATCTTAACCTCGAGCTCACGATATAAGTCGTCGACGGCTCTCTCGGCAACCTCGACCTCGCGGGCCTTCTCCGACGCCTTCGCCGCACCATAATTCAGTGTAATTGCGGTTTCTCTCAGCCTAGACACGGTCTCAAACATGGCGTCTGCCAGTTTCGCCAGCCCCTTTTTGACGTCTGCTGGCACCTTCCAGCCTCGTTCGATAATCTCTGAGAGTCGAAAGGCTATACCTTCACAGAAGTCGGCTATCTCGCTGACCAGGTTTGTGAACCGCAGGAAGTCTTCTCGGCTGATGAGGATTGCGCCTATCTCTGCCAGTTCCTGTGCCACTCTGCGCCGAGCGATGTCAACTTCTTCCTCAGCCTTTCTTATTTCTACGTGCAACTGCTTCACCGAAGCTTTGTTGCCCTTCACAAAGTTGTCTACAAGCTGAGGCACCTTACGGGTTATCTCCACAACCGTCCGCAGATGCTCTTGACATATGGACAGCGCTCTGCGTTTCACTCGCTCCTCAGTTTCAACTGGAAATACCAAAAGGCGCTCCCCACCTCACTAAAGCGGGTCTAACCCTTCAAACCTAAAATGCCGCAAACCCTTATTAACATTTGTCGCGGTAAAATTGATGTCTTAAACGCAATTTTCAGAGCTTAGGAGAAAGAGAGGATATTAAATATCTGTGGTTTTTTGACAGGTTTTTGTAGATTGCGTATGAGTTACTACCCCCGTGGCTATGTGTTACACTTTCGCTTCAAGCTGACGAAGGCGTCTATCTAAATCATTGATGCAATGAAAGACGCTTCATATAAAAATGTCGTAGAAAAAAATAGGGTTTGATATGCTGCGCTGCTACTCCTTAGTTTGCGCTTCAAGCAAAATCTGTCTTATCTCAACTTTTAGTGCACAAATGATTCTGCCTGTTCTATCCACTAAATCTGCTAACGCTTGTAATGTGTCAAGAGTATTCGCTAATGTTTCTTTTAGCTTAGCGTTCTTATCATCACTGGAGTTTGACGTTTTACTTCACCACTTCATAAACGTACTGCTTTCGCTTTCCTCCAACTGCTTTCTCTGTGATTTTGATCTTACCTTCCTTAGCCAGCTTATCCATCGCGTGCCTAATGATGCCTCTACCATGTTCCTTATCTAACGCAAAGTAGTCGCGCAGACTTGTGCTTGTGACCTCACCTTTCATTGAAGCCACAGCCTTCAGAATTGCGTCTTCACCAGGCGCGGTCATGCTGGGTTCTTTAGGCTTCTTTTCCTTTTTCGGTTCAGGTTTCGCTTCAGGTTTCGGTTCAGGTTTCGCTCCTGTCTTTGCTTCACGCTTGACTTTCTTGCTGTTGGTTTTTGAGTTTTTGTTCTGTCGCTTACCTTGTCGCTTACCTGATTTCCAAATAGTCTCTCCGTCTTCAGCGCCAAACTCTTCGTAGCATTCAGCTCTCGTCATCCAATACTCTCGACCGTGAATCGTGAACCCTCTAAGCTCACCTTTAGTCGTCACTTTACCACTCTCGATTTTCTGCTTGATCGCTGCATTGTCAAGAGGTGTCGGGCGATCAACATCAATGCGCACTGTTCCAACTTTTTCTTCCTTCATTCCACTCACCTCCATAAAGCATATCGTTGAAACGTTCTCAAACCGCTGGCATAGGAATATGGTGCACTAAACATTTGGAAAAAAGAAGGTTTGGAGAAGCAGGTTTTCAACATCGGGACAACTTTCCCATGCGGAAGGCAGGAGGAAGCATGGATGATGCGCTTTCTACACGAAACTTTAAACCTACTATCCGCTGTCTTGAAGGTTGCGAAACTCGCCGATTCCCGCCACAGTTGGACCCGCCCAAACCAACCATTTTTTGAAGAGTACCAAGCAGCAACTTCAACCGCGAGCTAGCTCGCCGGTCATGTACTTTGAGTTAATGGGTCACGGGTCAGGCGGGGAAAAACGATGGCAGGCACGTTCTTTCGCAAGATTTAAGATAAAAAACTAAGAGCGACTCGGTTAAGCGATGGGAGCGGTAGAGCATTGGATAAAAGCGGACGGCGAGTGGCGAGCAGGTCGCCGCGCTCTTGGAACGCTGGTACTTTTCCGAGCGGATCGCCCATCAGCAGTCCGAGAGACTTCTGGGATGAGGTTAAGTGAAAGTAAAAGTATTCCGAGACGCTTCAGCGATACCGGCCGGTTTCGGAAAGCAATTCAGAATAACAGAATAACAGCCCTATCACAATTTTTCCTATGCGGGGAGAGAGATGATAAATTGCCTGTGTTCTCCACGTTTCCGTTTAATGTAGTTGTAGGCTTCTAGCTTCCTTACGATTCTGCTAACACTCATCTCGCTTATGTTGATGGCTTCAGCTAGCTGCTGCTGATTCATTTCTTTCTCTTCGCGCAGAAAGCTCAATAACTTGACCGCTTCCATCTTCTGCTCTCTGTTTGGGAAAACATCTGCCAGTTCTAAATCCATGTCTGCTAACTGCTCCTCTAGCGTGATCGCAGACTTGACGGTTTCAACAGTTATCGGAGGCTTCAGTTTTGCTTCTTCAAGACAGAGTTTAAGGTATTTCAGGAAACGACGAAACACACCGCGACTGCTCTGAGCAACAAGAAGTAAAGCGTCTTCAGTGAAAGGATACGACTCTTGCCAATACAGCTTGTAAGCTGCTGCAAGGTCGCTGGGCTTCAGCAGATCAATGTTGACAACGTCAAGCTTTCCGAAGAAGAAGTGTCCTTTAAACAACTCTTTCTGAAACGCTATTACAAGTGAAACATCTGTCTCTCCTTCAGCCTGAACCTTCATCCACAACCGTTGAACTTCATCTAAGTCAGCAGTCATCATACGCCTGTCTGTTTTAGTGTAGTCAGGCAGGTCGATGAAGATGGCGTCTTGCGCTCGCAGCTCATCTATGACGCATTCTTCCTCTAACTCTTTGACTCTTCGCTTTCCCAGCATCACCTTTACTGCTCCGATGTCATACCTGTCTCTTGCGTCAGCGATGTGTCCGAAGTGTGGAACACATCCTAAACCTGGAAAAACTTTGAATGCAGACGCATAATCTTGAAGTAGATATACGAGTTCTGTTCGTAGAACATTATGGTATTTTTCACCACTTAACCATCCTATTTCCCTCCTGAACCAATCCCGCGTCCATTTTATGTATTTGGTTCCGCGACCTGTCTTCTCACCTAGGTTGGCAAGATAGAGGAGAAGGGTTGTTTTACCTGTGCCTTGCAGCCCGACAAGACCGATAAGGTTTCTCTTCCCATACTGCAGTTTCATAATCAGTTTTTCTTTCGCTTTTGTCGGATAGTAATGTTCAATGAAGCCCTTATTCTCAGCGGTTAAATCTGCTGTCCAATCGTAGATTTTAAGGGTTTTAGCGTCAGGTTTAGCAGATGCAAGCTGAGTCTCCCTAAAAATAGGGCCTGCATATTCACTCATTTGTTTCCCTCAAAACATTTTTTCGTTATAGGGCTGTTATTCTGTTATTCTGGGAACCTTACACTCACCAATCTCTTTCGGACGGCCACACTCAATTATGACAGGCTCCCGCTCACCGGTCAGCAGTTCTAGCTGGTCTAAGAAATCGTCTGTCGGAGTCAGCATTTCCACATACCACGAGCAGTCTTTACAACACTTCTCGAAATCGCTGGAGCTTACTTTAATCTTCAAATCGCCGCCCTCTTGGCTTCCGCTAGCTTCAGCTTTACCCCTCCTTGAATCTGCGCTGGGACTTCGATCACTTTACACTTTAGGTTTCGGCATTCAAAAATCCCACAACCTAGATAGCGCATCGGTTTTCCACAATCCGGGCATGGAGGAACATCAACCTTAAACCTTAACCTTACTTCCTGCTGGGGGTTACAGTAGTCGCAGATCGCTAGGTCAGCAGGATATGGCCTAACAACTTCGTTTCCGCAGTTGGCACAGAAGCCTATCATCAAACTCATGCCGACGTGGCTGACCATCAACTTATATCACCTTACATCACCTTACAGAGAGGTGAAGAGGTAGGTGATGGTTCAGAACCTCCCACCTCTCGCAGTCACAGCATCCATAGGCCACCCATGCCAGAGGTGGGCCGTTTGTTCCAAGATGCTCATTTTTTCTGCCCTCATCATTCTAACTTCCCAACGCGCAGCAGGCAAGTTCCCTGTTCACTTCGTTAGCTCTCCAACCTGAGCGACGGATCACTCTGTTTTAATTCCTGTTCAGCCTTAACTTTCTCCATTTCTTTCTCAATTTCAATAGCAACGAGGCGTTCATGCTCTCGCACTATTTCCTCCACATCCGATACCGACAGCGGAGGACTATATTTTCCAAGAAACCCTCTCATTTTTTCTCACCCTCCTTTCACGTTGGTTGATACCTTTTCTTGAGTGCGTGGTTGATGTGTGAAGGAACAGTTGGAAAAGACGGAAGCCTTGAATCAGGGTTGGTGCTCAGTTTTTCATATTCGGAGACCAGCTTGTTATATTGGGATTCCAATCCGTGAAGGAATTGAGATTTTTCCTTTAGGAAAGCGTCGATCTCGGCTACCGTTTTGGCGGCTTCTTGAACAATGTTCTGAACCTTTTTTTCAGACAGTTTTAGCTTGGGCTGCTGAAGTTTTATGAAGGCTAGCCTTATCGCGTAGATCCTCCGCCAACTCTTCAAGACGTTGATACCTTGCTCTAAAGCCTCCCGATCGACTTGATCTTCTTCAACTCTTGCCTTGTCGTAGGTAACGGTATGTGTTTGCCCTTCAACCACTTGCACGGAAGGCTCCACTTTACCTGCTAGCACATTCTCTAAAAATTGGATTTCAGCATCGAGACCCTTAAGTTCAGATTGAACTTGCCTGGCCGGTATTTCTTCTAGATCATGGTTTATTGTGGGCACATCTCTAGAGAACTGGTAACACTTCCTTGTGATTCTGTAAGCGATTCGGTATGCGCGTTCGAGTTGTTCTCTTTCTCTTTCGCTCATTCCGGGCTGCTTAATCAGTTCCGCATCTGGCTCTTTCACTTCAAACATTACTGCTCACCTCCAAGTTTCTTTTTGCTTCCAAAAAGGATAACCACGCCGGGCTGAGAGTGTGGTTTTCTGTGAATAGCAGCAACAGCAGCTTCGAGAGCCCTTATGCGTTGATCAATTTCCTCCGCGAGCTTTTTTAGTTGAGCGTCAATGGGTTCGGGAACGACTCGTCTACTCATTTGCTTTCCTCCAACCTTGCTCCACAGTTGGGGCACTTCAGTGGAGTTTGTGTCCGTGGAATCCAGACATATCCACACTTCGAACAAGTTAATCGCGGTAGTTCCATTTTGAATCACGTTTTCATGATAATGTTAATATGAAGCTCTGATATTAACATTATCAAGGATAGGAGGCTGAATTATTACGTTTAAACGTAATATATTATTGACAGACCACATTCGCTATTTGCTCGAAAAACCCGAAGAGCTGAAATCTTTAACTCCACAACAGCGTGCCAGATTTTTGTTTGATCAACGAAAAAAAATCCTTGATTCGATCGAATACTTGACATTCATGCTTAAAACTCTACCAGAAAAACAGCAAGAGAAAGTCTTCACTCCCGAATGCCTGAGGCCGTTTCTGCGAGCGCTGTTGTTGTCCCTTGAAAGCGACAATCCGGACAAGAGACGCAAACGAATTCTTCAATTGTGGGGTGAAATTCTAGGGAATGTCCTTCATAAGCCCGGTTACATGGACAAGATAATTCACGCAGAAAGCAAAGATGTGCGAGATTTTATATTTGGAGGGACAAGTGAAAAAACAGAGCTTCTCCGAGCCTTTCTATGGCTAGCCACCACGAGAGAATAGGCTCTTGTTTCTGTTGCTTCAGATTTGCGCCTTAAAGGTGAAAAGGATCGTTCTTTGACCGCCAATTTTAAATTCCGAACTGATGAATTGTTAATCGGGCGAACGGCCCTAAAAATGAGGAGAGTTAAAAAACTTGAACCGTAAGCTAAAAATCCTCTTAGCTTCACTGCTGATAGCAACAATAATCACAACTGTCTATGCTGCCGTCAAATTCAGCTCAACACTTCCAAATTCAGTCACGGTCAAAGGGTATGAGATTAAGTTGTGGCGTTTCGACACAAACGTAGAAGCGACAAGCATAAGCTGGGGCACTATGGACATAGGCTCAAGTAAAGATTCGGATATAGCTTTAGAGTTGCCGACAACCGCTCATAAGTTAGGGTTCAAAAACACAGGTGATTATCTCGCTTACATCGGCTGGAAAATTGACCCAACAACTCCACTGCCGACTGGATTCAGCATGACAGGTTGGCATACAAACACGGAGTCAGAACCCTATCAACAAACTTGGGGTCAGAACACATTCACATTTTCAGTGGCTGCTGGAAGTTACAGTAATTGGCGAGTCCGCTGGGTCTTAAGCATAGATACAACTGCGACTAAGGGAACCTATAGCTTCAGCATCCTATTGCTCGCTGCCGACAGCAGTAGCGGATAAGGCGAGCAAGATGAAGGCTGTGATCTTCAACAAGCTGACAGTGCGCGGAAACGTCGCTGTTGAAGAAGGCTGCCTATTGCTGGCCTTAAACCAAGCTGAGTATGAGAAGTTGAAAGGCAGGCTGCTGAAGCTTGGGTTCAGAGAAGCAAGCGAAGAAGAGAAAGCGTCAATGCCGACACCTCAAAACCCTCCGAAGCCAGCGAAAGTTGAGCTTACAGTACCTGATGCGGGAAGAGTAGCAGCAGCGTAGATCACAAACCAATCCCCTCTTTTTTTTTCAAAGTCTAGCAGGTTAGAATAACAGAATAACAACCCTATAACGAAAAAAGAAGGTTGTGGAGTTTAGTTCTCCACTACGATCTTACCGCTTGGCAGCACAGCGGCCACACGCCATCCTTCAGCTAGCAGTTGAGGTAACTCACTTTCAGCAACAACGCGCTGGCACTGGACACCATAAGCGACGCCTCCGTTTGCTATTGATGTCTTCGGCACGTATTCTTTCTTCACACGCTTCACAAGTTTAGCTCCGAATTTCACTTCAATTTCCTTGAAGAACAATTCCGCTTGTCTCGGAGACATTGTTTCTAAACGTGCTAAAGCTTCAGACACTATCATTTCTTCGGATTCCTCTCGCAGATCAATGTACGGATAAGCCTTCTCATACATATCGCGTTGCAGGTTTTCAGGTGGAATAATGTAGCGGCTTTCAACATCTGTTCCTGCCAGCTGATGCCCCATCCAATACTTCGCTGTTGCAGGATGGACGCCGCCAGCAGCAACGTAAGTTTCAAAGAACTTTCGCAACCTGTGAGTGGAGATCGCAATACCTGTTCTATCTCTCAGCCTTGTTAAGAGCTGGCTTAGACTCCGCTTGTTTAGCTGTTCATACGGCTTATTGTTGCTGGCGAAAATCGGAGTCTTATCTGTTATTGTCTCGCCTCTGCGCTTTCGGATGTCAAAGAATAAGCGCAGTGACTCAACAGCGTTTAGGCCTATCCAGGTCACGTATTCAACGTCTTCTTTAGACCTATACATCCGAATTGGCACGTATTGTGCAGCTGGGTCTTCAACAGCTTTCTTGACGTGTCCATAGTTCATCTCAATAGCGTCATCTCGGCTTATACCTGAGTCTTTCAACAGGTCGATAAACGCGCTTTCACGCTCATCTGTAATCTTCCGTATTCTGCGCAAGTCCTCAATGGTTATTGGAGGTATTTTACGTGAGCCTTTATGTCGCATCTTAACCTGAAGCCTTGCGCTCTTTGGGACGTTAGCGTTAATCAGGTTCTTTGCGCCTTGGAAATACGGTAAAGGCGTGAAGCCTCTCCATCCTTGCTTCTCAAGCCATAAGGAGAAGTCATCGAAGATTTCTTCCCATTTCTCAAACGCCTTATACAAGTCAGCTTGAGCGTCTTTCTTGTATTCCTCAACTACGTCGTCCAGCTCTCTGCCTAGGAATTGTTTGAACAGCAAGACGCCGCGAGTGTAAAGCAGTTTCGTGCTTACGCTTCTAGCTGTCTTCTCAAGCATTCTGCGTCCAGCAGTTGACGCCTCAACTGTCTTGATTCGTTCAGCGTCTTTAGGACATATCTGTTCTTCCATTTTGCTTTTCACCTCCTGTTATAGACCATCACGTATATTGTCTAAAACGCTAAATATAGGAATTAAGACATCAAAAATGTGTATTTAATAACATTTGAGGAAGAATCAACTAGACCAAAAACTGTAGAAAGCATGAAGTGCTGATGAATGAAGATCAAGGCAGTGCTGTTTGACCTTGGAAACACGCTGGTGTATTCGCATCCAGAGAAAACCTTTCAGAGAATCCTAGCGGAGCATGGCATAGTGAAGTCCGTTGAAGAGGTGAAACAAGCGTTAATTCAGGGCAACAAAGAATTCGACATCGACAGTCGCGTTGGTCTCTCGGCGCATCTCTCGGCGCACGAGTTCTATACGCAGTGGAATCTGGTGCAGCTGAAGCACCTTGGTGTTAAGGGTCCGGAAGCGAGAAGGCTAGCCCAAGAAATCGACACGATATGGTTCAAATATGCTGAGTTCCGCCTCTATCCCGATGTGCGAAGGACCATAACGAAGCTAAAGAAGATTGGACTCAAGTTGGGGATAATCACAGGCGGATACGTGGCGGACATAGAGCAAATACTGCCTAGAGTTGGCTTGGACCGATTCTTTGACGTCTGCGTAGGCGCCGACACTGTACGGAAACGGAAACCACATACCAAAGCCTTTCGACATGCGCTTAGGCAATTAGGCGTCAAGCCTGAGGAGGCAGTATTTGTCGGAGACAACCTCGAGGCAGACTACGTGGGCGCCAAGCGCGCTGGAATGACACCGATCCTAATCAGAAGGAAGGGACCCCCCGAGCAAAGGTTGTTTACCGACGCATGCCTTCAGCCATCATCAGATGTGAGATCAATACAGCGACTTGATGAGATCTTCGAGCTTCTAAGAGAGATCAGCTCTTGACGAGCTGGCCCAGGTCCTCAAACTCCTTCTTGCGCATGAAATAGGCCCGGAGCAGATCAGCAAGGTGACCGATTTCGGTTCTAACTTGCTTCCACGAGTCTCGGTCTCTTATGGTCACTGCGTCGTCTTTTAACGTGTCATAATCGATGGTTATTCCTAACGGGGTCCCAACCTCGTCTGCTCTGGCGTAGCGTCTCCCAATTGAGCCAGACTCGT
>Ga0315310_10000488_pt1 | contig 25269 bp, 22 predicted proteins | sample TDP5_MG_FD_203630 | JGI IMG/M metagenome (GOLD analysis project Ga0315310, IMG submission 203630) | Freshwater sediment microbial communities from Lake Towuti, South Sulawesi, Indonesia - TDP5 | ecosystem: Environmental > Aquatic > Freshwater > Lake > Sediment | place: Indonesia: South Sulawesi...
TAGACTTCCTTCCACAACTTATGCAACATTTGGTCTCTACAGATATCCTGCCAAGTTTATTCCTCATGTGATAGCTTATGTGTTGGAAAATTACGCACATCCTAAGATGAAGGTCTTTGATCCCTTTGCTGGATATGGAACAGTTGGTCTTGTATCAAGGATTTACGGCTGCGATTATGAACTTTGGGACTTAAATCCTCTGTTAGAAACGCTGCATAGTGTTGCTACATTGGAACCAGAAGAGGTGGAGGTGAAGGGACTTCTTCATCACATGGTTAATTCTAATGATGAATTTGTCCCAGAGTGGTCAAAACTTAATTACTGGTTTCCACAGGAATTCTTTCCTCTTCTGTTTAAAGCATGGGGCTTCTATCATTCTCTAGATGATGAATACTTCAAACTCCTCCTAACTATACCTCTACTTAAAACTACTCGTTATTTCTCATTTGACGATATGCAGAGGCAAAAGCTTTCTAAATCGCCAAAGTCGGAACAGCGAATTAATCTTTTGTTGGCCTGCGATTGGAAGACCAAATTTTTTGAAATGGTAGATAAAGAAGTAGTGAAAATGATCAAGGGGATGGAAGAGTATTGGACGCTCTCGCCGAAACGGACTGAAGCAATCGTAAAGGGCGGTGTGGATGTTTTAAACACCAATCTTGAAGAGGATAAGGACATCCTTATCACTTCTCCTCCCTACTTACAGTCTCAGGAGTATATCCGTCAAGCTAAAATGGACCTTTTTTGGTTAGGCTACTCAGAGGATGAAGTCAGAAAACTGAGTAAGCTAGAGATTCCTTATCGGGATGTTGAACCGCAACCTGTGCATTCAGAAACTTTTTCTTCGATGAGGGGTGAAATAGAAGAAGGCCATCTGCAAAGAGTCTTTGATAGATATTTTTGGGGAGTACTTGGTGCACTAACCCGTTTGCAGGAAAAAGTGAGTTCTCATATATTCCTCTTTGTAGGCCGGGCAAGCATGAGAGGTCGTCCTATTCCAATTGACCGCATCTTTGCGGAGCACTTTGTTGAGTTAGGGTGGATTCATGAGGCTACACTAATAGATACCATAGTAGCCCGCCGAATGTTTTCCTATCGCGTCAATCCGTCAACGAACCTTAAAGACAGAAGAACGCCAGTGGAAAACTTGGTGATTCTTAGGAAACCTTAAGAACTTTACATTCAATTATATCTTTTATGTTACGCCCGGAAAGGAAGATAACAGATCTCAATATTACTAGGAAAGACCCTAATGCATTTGCAGCTCTCTTAGGAGATGCTCATGAGTTCATTGTTACAGGGATACTGATCAGATTGGGATTTGATGTAGGCACCATGCAAGTTAAGGGAGTTGCATACGATTTATGGCTTCTTGCTTAACGAGCAGCCTAATGGAAAACAAGTATCTCTCCGAGACAAATAAAAACTATCTCGGAAGGCGGAAGTATCAAGTTTAATGGCGGAACCAGAAGCGGGATTGACCGAATATACATTCCTAAGGTGAAGAAGTACAAGTATTTAACAGAACACAGTGATCTGATAATCGGAATAGATAAGTACACATTTGACCTATACTTGGTTCCGGCTCGTTTTATTGAAAAATGGAGCGAATCAAAATCTGTAAGAAAAATGCAAGCTCTAAAGAACAACTAGGATATCTTGCTCAACTGGAACGATGACTTTCTGACAAAACTTGAATCGAGTTTGCCTAAGTAATTTTTCCCTCTGATAATCCCCTTTCGTAGATGTGTGCATCTCTCCATAAACTCGCTCCACAATATACTTGGAAGATAGCCGATGAAAATAGTCTTCTCCTTGCACTACTAATAATAAAAATCTGATAGTGATCATTGGGAACTAGTGTTTATGCCTATCCACCTTTTTATAGGCTTCGAATATTCTTCGGAGTTCTCTGACAGGTTCGTTATGTAAGTCCACTCTTAGACTTAGGAAGGGACGAGTCTGTGTAAATTTGGCGCCGCCAACAATAAGCAAAGCAGCAGAAGCTTTTCCTCTTTTGTCCCCTCCCGCCGCCTCTCCCGCCTCTAAAGATTTCATCAGCCTTTCAGCTAGCCATCCTCGCGAGCTCTCGAACGCTTCAACCATGGCTTTGAGAACATCGCCTGAAGCGAGCATGTTGCCCGCTGCGATACAATCTTCTCTTATTATGTGGCCTTTCCATTCGACGGTTTCTCTGCCTGTGAAAGCAGCTTTTTCACCGGCGATGTTGATGATGGTGACCTGTCTTAGCTCCTTGTCTGGGTCCTTACTCAGCATCGCCTCTAATGCCATTTTAGGAGAGAAGCCCATCTTTAGGAGTTTTAAGCCCTCAATCCCGTAGAGGATATTGGTGTGGGCTTGGGTGGCTATGGCTCCGACGCCGGCTTCGGCGTGGGGGACGACGCTGCCAACAGCTGGAACAGCGGTTGAGACGCATACACCTAGAGCAGAAGTTTTTAGGCATCTCGCAACAAGAGAGAACGTACCCATAAGGACTCACCTCATTCTAACCAGACCTCTAAATCGATTTCGTCACCATCGTTTAGGTTGAACTTTTCACGTAAATTTATTGGCGCTATGACCTCTAAAACGTTGCTTGGATATCTAGAAACATCCGGGATTACAACAGCTCCGTTGACCTCGCCCATGATTAAAGCCTTAAAACATCGCCCACCGAAGAAACCCTCCGGAGGTTCAATCTCTACGCCCTTAAAGCTTTTGAGTAATTTCATTTTCTCGATGCCCCCAGACAATCTGATGTTCAACGTTCCAGAGCGGGGCTGAAAGCCCATTTTATCCTGAAATTGTTTCTTGGCCCAACTTAGATCAGTGAACATCCTTCCTTCGCCAACACCGCTGAAAACTTTCCCCTTTAAGGTAATAATAACCACCGTAATCAGGCCTCTCGGATTCAGATTCTTCTCTTCGACAAGAGCGCAACTCCCCTCTTTCCCTATGAATCTCCAACATGTTTCAAATATGATTTTCCATCAAGTTCGACGGAAGCTTCGAGTGCAAAAAGGGTTAAAAATGGGTCCTGTCAAGTAGGAAAAGCCTGAAATAAACGCCTTTAAGCCTTATGCAAAAGAGAGGGTCAAAGCCAGTAGCAACAGACCAGAAAACATCAGATTAAGAGGCGAATAAACAAGGAATACGGCCAGCCTTTATATGGGCTTCCTATTGAAAAATTGGCTCGATTCAGACATCCCCTAAATTTCTCATAACCGTTCCGACTCCGGTAACCTACAAATAGAAGATGAAAAGTCGACAACGATGTTTCCACCATAACTGAAGTATATATATAAACTTCATAAAGATGAAGTTTATTAAGAACCTATTCATCTTTGACGTAGTCTTAGTCCGTCTATGGGTGGCGCATACGCTAACGAATCTAGTGTCCGACACAAAGGCTCTGATCAAAGGAAACATGAGGGTGCTGGCTTCCAGGGACCTCTTATTGACGATAAGTGTAGGACTGACAGGCGGACTTGATTCCCTCTATGTAAAAGAGGTGCTAGGTGCCGACGCCGTGGTACTTGGATTGCTAGCCTCAATCTGGTCAGCGATCTTCCTCTTATTCATCTTGACCGGCGGATGGATATCAGATCAATACGACCGGAAGAGTATGCTACTCGCAGGGATGGCTTTAACTCTGCCTAACCCCATCATATTCGCTTTCGCTCCTGATTGGCGCATCACCGTAGCCGCAAACTTCCTCGGAGCCGTCGGCACAGCTCTGGCAACACCGGCATACGTAGCGCTACTATTCTCATCCTCTGAACAGAATAGTAGAAGCCGGTCCATAGCAGTCATGAACACGTTGAACAGCTTAGCCAACACCGTTGTGCCGCCTCTTGGAGCCCTAACAATCCAAAGCCTAGGAGGATTAAACGAGATTAGAAAAATATTTCTAGCCCAGTTCATCCTATCCATAGGGGTTCTGGTTTACACCTGGAAAGAGCTGGAAAATAAACCTCCTGTTAAGAAAAGCCAGCCGAAGAGTCCAGTCGAAGCCATCAAAGAAATCTTCGGACAGATGGGCAAAATATACAAAATATCAAACGAGAGGAAGGCCACTTCGTGGCTGTTCCTATCTTTAACAGGCCCATGGGCTTGGGAGGTCGTAGGTCCCTTCTGGATCATATACGCTGCCGAAACATGCGGCTCTCCCATATCAATCCTAGGTCTTCTGCCAGCCGTATACAGTCTCACAGCAGCCATACTGCTGCTTCCGCTTGCAGAGGTCTCCGATAGAAAAGGTAGAAAAAATATTATTTTGTTTACACGGCCCTTCCTATATCTTTGCATCGGACTCCTGCTTTTAGGCGGCACACTTAAAGAGTGGGCATGGGCTTCTTTGATTCCGCTTTTAGCATGGGTCTTCCGTGCTGTAGGCGACGCTTCAGGTCCTTCGTGGACCGCGGCTTCAACCGAAGTCATCCCCGAAGATCTTCAAAGCGAATGGGAAGCCACACGGGATTTCCTTTGGAGAACTATGGCTATCCCGGCAACCCTCGTCGGCGGCTTCTTATGGAATGTAGATCCAAGACTGCCTTTCATGTTGCCACTTCTCGTCGACGGTCTGGTGAGGTTCCCAGTTTTGATTTACATGATTCCTGAGACCCTGATAGTTCATGGCCATCATCAACCATCAGGACCACACATCATCGTGTACGGCTTACACGGTTCAGGAAGGACTTTCATAGCACGCCTCATTCAAAAAGAACTGTTAGCTGAAGTCGTTGATGAAACCGCCATCGACGAACAAGATCGAAAAGGCTTCGCAGTTCCCATACCCTTCGGAAACGGAAAAGAGAAGGAGATAGAGGAAAAAGTCAGCGAAATCTTGGCACACAAAGAGAAAACTGTAATAATAGAGGGAAAGCCAGCCGTCTTCGCAGCTAAGGCAACAGATAAAGGCATAGTAATCTTGTTAGTCGCGCCTAAAGATGAGAGAGTCCGCAGAGAACATGAGAAAACTCACGCCCCAGAGTTTGTTGTTCTGAGTGAGCTGGAGAAGGAAGACCGAGAGATATCAAAGCTTACACGGCATCTATACGGCGTAGACATCTCGAAGCTTCCGCCATTCGATGTGGCGATAAATACAGAGAGGGTTCCTCCTGAAAAAATTGTAAAGATCATCTCGTTGCTACATGAAAAAGAAGAATCAACCGGCCCAGATAAAAATTGATAGAGAGATTAGTGACACAATCAGCAGAAAAACATTTTATTCTTAGACAATCTTGCCTAAGGCGTGTTCGAACTGTTTTACGAGGAGACCTTATATCCCTTCTCTGCTTTTTAGAATCGGTTCAGATCAAAAACCTTCCCAGGATTCAGGATATTGTTCGGGTCGAAAACCCGCTTTATTCCCTTCATCAACTCTATCTGCTTCTTATCCAGGGCCATAGGCAAGAACCTCTTTCTAATCAAGCCGATTCCATGTTCTCCTGAGATTGTGCCCCCGAGGGAGATGCTGAGCTTGTAAACATCCTCTATGAGTTTTGGCATCCTCCTGTTCCATTCTTCATCGCTCATGTTCTTCTTAAGCACGTTCGTGTGGACGTTTCCGTCTCCAGCGTGACCGAAGTTCTGGCATTCTACCCCATGCTTCTCAGCGATGTCGTTCAGGCCCTTGACGAGGTCAGGTATCCGATTACGGGGGACTACACAATCCAATACTTCAATGAAACCTTCTGCTTTGGCAGCATCTATTATGCAGCTCCGACCTTCCCACACCTTCTCCTGGCTTTTCTTAGTGTCTGCAACAAGGACATCCAAGGCATTATTCTTCACACAGATCTCTCCTACGGCTTGGAAATCGGCGTCGACCGCCTCTTTGTCGTTACCCTCTATGCGGATCAGGACGTATGCTGGAGCGTCATTCCTGGGCATAGGCCTGCCTAGATAACGTTCAGCGACTAAGATTGAAGATCTATCAACAAACTCGACAGCAGGAGGAACAATCTTGTTCTTGATGATCTCAGAGACCGTTCTAGAGGCGTCTTGGAAACTCTTGTAGGGAGCATACAATGTGACATTAATTTTAGGCAGCGGCACAAGCCTTAGAATCGCCTTGGTGACCACGCCGAGAGTCCCTTCGGACCCTATAATGAGGTCGATTAGAGAGTAGCCAGTTGAGTTCTTAACGGTCTTCCCACCGAGGTTAATCACCTCCCCAGTTGGGAGGACCACCTCCAGCCCTTGCACAAAGTCCCGTGTCACGCCGTATTTCACTCCCCGCATTCCGCCCGCGTTGGTAGAGATGTTCCCGCCTATGGTTCCCATCTTCTGCCCCGGGTCAGGCGGGTACAGAAAACCATGCTTTTCCACGTAGGCATGCAGGTCCATGATCAAGACGCCAGGCTCCACGGTTACCATCAGGTTCTCCTCGTCTAACTCAAGGATCCTATTCATCTTCTCAAGGCTTAGGAGTATGCCTCCGTAAATCGGAACAGCCCCTCCACAGAGCCCCGTCCCGCCGCCTCTCGGGGTGACTGAAATCCTTTCACGGTTGGCGAGACTGAGAATCTCAGAGACCTCTTCGGTGTTTTCAGCTCTAACCACAGCTTCGGGATAATGAATCGTAACGGAGCTCTCATCGTGGGCGTAATCGACGATCGCTTCTTCAGTGACGAGAATGTCTTCAGGTCCAACGATGGTTTCCAGTTGTTGCAGAATTTCTTTACTCACTTTCCCGTACTTCATGGATTACCCCAACTGAAATAGTTGTAAGATATGTTTCGGCGGGATGAAATTATTTAAGTATTTCTCATTATAACCAACATTTGCTTTGCAGGAAAAGCATCAAGGCTTATAAACCTCCAAATTTTCTTAAGGCAAATGTGCTTAACTTCTTAGTAGGAGAAAAGTCTTGACTTGCTTAATGGGAATAGACATAGGAACATCCAGCGCAAAAACCTTAATAATTGACGAACATGGAAAGCCTATGGCTGAGGCATCCGCCAAATATCCAATTTTAACCCCCGCCTCAGGATGGGCTGAACAGGATCCAGAGTCTTGGTGGGCATCCGTTAAGGAAGCTGTTAAGAAAACCATAAGGGGCTCTAAAGTTGACCCGAGACAGATTTCAGCGATAGGGCTTTCCGGCCAGATGCACGGAACAGTTTTACTCGACAGGGGCTTGAAGCCTTTAAGGCCAGCCATAATATGGGCCGATAAGAGAAGCCAGAGCCAATGCAGGGAGATCTACGAAAGAGTTGGAAAAAAGAGAGTTTTGGGGATCACCTGCAACCCCGTTATGCCAGGTTTTATGGCGCCATCTTTATTATGGGTGAAGCGGAATGAGCCCTCGGTCTTCGAGAGGGTTTTTAGGGTTCTCCTACCGAAAGATTACGTCAGGTTCAGGTTAACGGGTTCCCTCGCAACCGATGTATCCGATGCATCAGCAACGCTTCTATTCGATGTCAAGAGGAAGGAATGGTCCACCGAGATCATCTCCAATCTGGGTTTTCAGCTAGACTCCTTTCCTGAGGTTTACGAGTCTACAGATGTAACCGGAGAGGTATCCAAGGAAGCATCCGAGGAAACTACCCTGCCTATAGGGGTTAAGGTGGTGGCTGGGGGCGGGGACTCGCCTGTGGGGGCGGTAGGTTGCGGCGTGATAAAGCCGGGAATAGTCTCGTCCAATATAGGTTCAGCTGGGCAGGTTTTTGCTGTTTTGGACGAAATGAGGGTTGACCCAAAGTTTAGGATTCACACGTTTTGTCACGCCGTCCCTGGGAAGTGGTATATTCAGGGAGCCATACTCTCGGCTGGTTTATCGCTGAGCTGGTTCATCGAGACTCTTGGATTTGAAGAATCCCTGAGAAGCGGCGATGTAGACCTTTACGAAATTCTTTCCAAAGAGGCTGAATCGGCTGAGCCTGGATGCAGAGGCCTAATTTTCATGCCATATCTGATAGGTGAGCGTTCTCCACATTTGGACCCTTATGCAAGAGGCCTCTTCTTCGGTTTAACCCTATCCCATAGGAGGGCACATATGACTAGAGCCATAATGGAAGGCGTCGTCTACGCGCTTAAGGATTCCCTAGAGATCTTTAAGGAGTTAGATGTAAAAGTTGACAGAATTGTTGCTCGTGGAGGAGGGGCTAAAAGCACGCTATGGAGGCAGATTCAAGCCGACATCTTCAATTCGGAAGTGATTAACGTTGAGGTTAAGGAGGAGGCTGCGTTCGGCGCGGCCCTTCTCGCCGGAGTTGGAGCGGGCGTTTACAGGGATCTACAAGAAGCCGTAGAAGAAGCTGTAAAGGTTAAAGGTGCAAAGTATCCACATCCGGAAAGAGTTGAAATTTACGAGCACTATTACCGAAATGTTTACAGGCGCTTGTATCCCTTACTGAAGCGTTATTTCAGACTATTATGAACTCCCTATTAATTCTTAAATAGGATTAGAAGGTACACATCTTGATTGTGACGAGTAGAACAAGGGGACGAAGTTCATGCCTAAAGAAGTTGTAGCCATAGCTCCGAGACGCCTTGTTTTCAGGGAGTATGATGAGCCCCCGCTCAAACCCAACGAGATCCATATGAGAAGCCGGTTATCAGCTGAGAAGCATGGTACGACGCTGGCTTTATACCGAGGTTTATCACCCTTAAACGAGAAGGTTTACGATTCTAAACTCGGCCTATTCTTTCCGAAGGATTCTGGAAGAGGATGGACCGCCTCCTTTCCAATGCATATCGGAAACATAACCGTCGGCATAATAACCGAGGTTGGAAATGCAGTTACAAATTTTAAGGTTGGCGATAGAGTTTACGGCTATCTCCCAATAAAGGAGACTCACACGGTTGTAGAGAACAGAGTTTACTCGGCTCCTCCAGAGTTAAGGGACGAAGAGCTAGTCTGCATTGACCCAGCCGCTGTCGCCTTGATAGCCATACGTGAAGGAAACGTTAAGATCGGGGAAAAAGTCGCAATCTTCGGTTTAGGGGCAATAGGGCTCATGGCTGTTCAAATGGCCAAGATTTCGGGCTCCACTTTAATAATTAGTGTTGAACCGTTTGAGAAGAGACGTAAACTTACTCTAAGATTCGGAGCTGACATTGTATTTGACCCGAAAGGATGCGATGTTGGGCTTGAGATAAGGAAGGTAACTGAAGAGAGCGGGGTGGACGTATCTATAGAGACGAGCGGTTCTTATCAAGCTCTACATCAAGCTGTTAGGGCAACTAGGTATGGCGGAACGATCGTTCCTGTCTCTTGGTATCACGGAGAAGCAAAAGGTTTGAACCTTGGTGAGGAGTGGCACTTCAACCGTCATACAATGGTTTCAGGTGCCCGTGTTGAGAGCGAACCCTATCGGGATCATCCTCGTTGGGACAGAAAAAGAGTCTATGAAACAGTTATCAAACTATTGCGCCAGAAAAGGTTAGACGTTGATGGCATACTCGATCCCGTTGTGAAGTTTGAAGATGTGATTGAGGCTTACAGGATGATCGATGAGGAGCCTGAGAAAACGATAAAGCTCGGCGTAAAGTACGAATGAAATTCGAAAGCAATGCAGTCCGTATCTATTTTTGTGATAAGATACTTTCAATCGTCAAGTTGAGAACGATCTCAGCTATGTCGCTGGCATACTCAGCAGCTCTTCTTACGCTCTCAGTAATTAAGCGGAGGATGGGTGCTTCAGGCTCAGCTTTCTTCGATATGGCTTTAATAACATTTTTCTCCATGAGTGTAACCTTCTTAGCATCTTCTACAACCTTATCCGCTAAGTGGTAGTCTTGTCTAAACAATGCCTCAATAGATTCCCTAAAAACCGAGTTCGCTGAACTGCTCATTTCAGAGATTCTTTCAAGGGTTTCCGGGCTAATCTTTTCTTTGAGCTCTAAGACCTCCTTCGCTATGTTGACGGCGTGATCAGCCATCCTTTCAATCGACTTCGTTATCAACCTGTATCCCAAGATCTCCCTAGAGGTTGTAAGTCCTATCTCCTTCATTAGACTCCTATCCTGTACTGCGGACTTTAACTGGCGGATAATGTAATGGTTGAAGCGATCCACTTCGTCGTCCATGGCTATGATTTCTTGAGCTATTTTCCTATCAGCATTCTTAAGAGCTGAAATCGCATCTTCATGCATAGATGCGGATATAAAGCTCATTCTTCTAAGGGCGTTTCTGACAGATAATTCTGGAGAGCTTAAAATAACCTGAAGCGTTAAACTCTTCGGAGAATCTAAAACTATCTCTGTACCAACCAGCATCCTCCTAGTGAAGCCTTGGATAGAATTCCTCAACGTGGAAGTTATTTGCCCATCTTCACACCTCAACTGGATGGTTTCGTATCCAACAAGATATGAGGAAACGATCTTTCTAAGTGTCGTGTCTATTTTCTCGTTTGCAGAGACATCGATTATGGCCAACTCAGCTTTGTCTGTTTTCCTTGCACTTCTTGGAGAGATCAGAATTGTCTCTTCGTCATGTCTAGTCAACATGAGAGTGTCGCCCTTCTTTAAGTTCATTTCTGTAACCCAATCCTTGGGCATAGAGATCGTGTAGGTTGATCCTCCTGTTAACTGAAGTTTCCTCGTCTCCTCTTTTTCTGCCATTTTTTGACACCGCCTCGAGTCTATATAGACTATAGAGAATAATTAAGCAAAATATATATCTTCTCCTCCCATCAACAGTTATGAATTAAGACGTGAGACGGAAACAGAGCCAATTGAGGGGTCACGAACGAGCATAGTGAGAGCTTTAGAGGGCCTTTCATCAAAGACTATTGTAAGATACTTAGTCTACATCTTTTCGCTCGCTTTCTTCTTCGCCTTCATTCTACTTCCCCCGATCTTTGGCATACTGCTGAAGATAAATTCCCTAGGCGAGATATACGCATACCCAGAGCTTTTAACCGGAGCTCACTACGCTATAATCTGGTCCTTCATCACAGCTTTCATCGTTTCCGCGCTGGATTTGATCGCTGGACTGCCCCTAGCGTGGTTTATCGTAAGAAGCAAGTCAAGGCTTATTAGCATAATCGACACACTAGCCGACGTGCCTTTCCTAATACCGACAGTTGCACTGGGCTACTCGGCTTTACTCTTCTGGAGCGGCTCAGGGGGTATACCAAACTTATTCGGTGGAAGCATGTTTGTTTCCCCAGGGTTTGTGCTTGTCCTACTGCTGCATTTTACCTTCTCATTCCCAGTGATCGTTAGGGTGATGGTCGGCGAACTTCTTGAATATAAGGAAATTTACGAATTTGCAGCTAGAACTCTTGGGGCTCAACCGTTCACGGCTGTGAGAACGATAACGCTACCTTTACTTAAACCTGCTTTAGTCGCCTCTTTTCTTCTATCCTTTTCAAGGTCTCTTTCCGAAACGGGGGCAACGATTATGGTTGCTGGAACATTCCAGAACGGACCGGTCTACATCAAGAACATGAAAGACATGGGGTTTGAGGGCCCACTCGTTTATGTGAGTTCCATCCTAATCCTAACCTCGGTCTTAGTTTTCTTCTTAATAAGCCTCATCGCGCCAAGGTCAAAATTTCCCATAAGAAAAGTTTGGCCTAAATTCGAGCGAAAGTTAAGTGCTCCTGCTTCTCTAAGATTAAGAGACAGCATGGCGCTCTTCGTTTTCTTGTTCTTTGTAATGGCGCCGTCTCTCTTCGTGTTGTTGCCTCTGATATACGCATTGTTTGATGGCACATTAGGTGGCACGTTAAGTCTGGCCTTAACCAGTGCAGGCTCGTGGGGTGATTTCTGGGGTAGTATGCTGCTTTCATACTCTATCGGGTTTATCTCAACCTTGACGAATATCATCGCGGGTTTACCCATCGCAATCGCCATTGCCAGAAAGAAATTCGCAAAAGCAACGCCGATATTAGGTGCTATCGTAAATATCCCAATAGTTGTTCCTTCAATAGCTCTCGGCGTCTCTTTAAGCTTCTTCTGGAGGAGCCTCGGTTCAATACCTGAATTTTGGGCATTGGTGTTCTCTCACACCACAATAACTTACACATACTTTATTATGTCTATGTCAGCGGCGATAGAAAGCATACCCACAGAGATGGAGGAAGTGGCCAGCACTTTAGGCGCTAAACCTTTTACAATCTTTAGAAAGATAACTCTCCCGTTAACCAAGTATTCAGTCTTCTCCGCCACAATACTTGTATTCACTAGAAGTGTGGGTGAAACCGGAGCCGCTATGGCCGTTTCACAAACTTTGAAGACAGCTCCAGTGTTACTAGTAGACTGGGTTAAGGGGGGAGTCGTTCCGCAGTTGACGCTGGCTTTAGGCATCGGTTTCTTGATATTGACATCATTCCTTACGCTTCTCTTGCTAAGGATTGCAGTGAGGGGTGGGAGGTAACCCTGTGACCACAGTTAGTTTAGTTGACGTAACGAAGAAGTTTGACGGCATAACTGCAATCAACCACATCAATCTAGAGATACATGACGGCGAGTACGTATGCATTTTAGGCCCAACAGGAAGCGGTAAAACTACCCTTCTTAGACTGATCGCTGGAGTTATAAAGCCAGATGAAGGCGAGATATGCATTGACGGAAAACTGGTGAATGATGTTCCACCCCAAGAGAGAGGAACAGCTTACGTGCCCCAACAGTACGCGCTCTTCCCCCATCTACGCGTTATTGAAAACGTATCTTTCGGTCCGTTAGCCAAAGGCCTCAACAGATCCGAGGCAACACAAATTTCTATGCAGATGTTAGAGATGACCAGGCTGGCTTGGAGAACGAACTCTTTTCCTGGAGAACTAAGCGGAGGAATGCAGCAACGCGTAGCCTTGGCTAGAGGTTTAGCATCAGGCGCCAAGCTTCTTCTACTAGACGAGCCTTTAGGAGCCTTAGATGCTAGGTTAAGAGTTGAGCTCCGCTACCGACTTAGGGAATTGGCGCGGGAGAATAATCTAACAACCATACATGTTACGCATGACCAAGAGGAAGCCACGATTGTCGCTGATCGAATAGTTGTCCTTCGGAACGGCCAAATTCACCAGGAGGGGACACCGACCTACATATATAATCAGCCGAAGAGCATATTTGTCGCCAACTTCGTCGGAGGCGCCAACTTCTTAGAGGGGTTTATATCTGAAAGAAAACTCGGCAGCTCATGGGTTGAGCTCCGAGGCCGTTTTAGAATTTTTATTAAAGATAACAGTCATTCAGTTGGGGAAAGAGTTGTCCTAGCGATAAGGGAAGAGTTGTCTAAGATAAGTAAAAATGGCGAAGATGAGGTTAACATCTTACGTGGTACCATTAAGGCAACGAGCTTCCTTGGAGACTTTATGTCGTATGAGGTCTTATTAGAGAACGGTGACACGGTTAACTGTAAAGTCCCAACGACAATTAACAGTGAAAAATTCTTAATCGGGGAAGAAGCCTTTGTTCAGCTAAAGCCTCAGGATATAAGGGTGTATCCATACCCGCCCGCCGGGCTTTACAAGGAGCTGGAGGCGCTATAATTGCCATCGGTTCGTCTGGTCAACCTAACTAAAAGATACAGCGAGGTAGTAGCGATAGACAGCATAAACTTGGAGTTTCAGGACAAAGAGTACATAAGCATCATTGGACCGAGCGGATGCGGAAAGACAACTTTAATAAAGTGCATCGCGGGACTCATCGAACCGAGTGAAGGAGAGATCTACATAGGTGAAAGGCTTGTAAACAATATGCCGATACAGGACAGGGGAGTCGGTTACGTCTTCCAAGAGATTGCGCTCTTCCCTCACATGAACGTCTATGAGAATGTCTCATACGGGCCGACTGTTAAGGGCTGGAACCCTGCCAGAACTAGGAGCCTAGCTGAGGAGATGCTTAACACTGTGGCGCTTCGAGATAGGGTGAAAAATTACCCGAACGAGTTGAGTGGGGGTGCGAGACAGAAGACAGCCATAGCAAGAGCCTTATCATCCGGTTCCATTCTACTCCTTCTCGACGAACCTCTGGGCTCTCTTGATGCCAAAGTTAGGACAGTTCTACGCCGTGAGTTGAGGAGGATGGTTAAAGACTTAGGCCTAACAGCCATACACATAACACACGACCAAGAGGAGGCGATGGCCGTATCTGACAGAGTTATGGTTATGAAAGCAGGTAAGATTGTAGAGGTGGGGACGCCCTTGGAGCTCTACATCCGCCCAAAGAAGCTGTTCACAGCAAACTTCGTTGGTGAGGCAAACGTCGTGATCGGCGAATTGGTAAAGTCGACAACTCAAGAATCCATAATCAGAGTGAAAGGAAAAATCTTGCGTAGCGTTGGAAAGTCGGACCTAGAGGCAAGGGAAGTTGTAGCCGCCATAAGGCCTGAATTTGTAGTTATGGGGAGACGCGTAAAAAAGAATAAGGCATGGAAGGGAAGGGTTGAGAATAAGATTTTTGTCGGAAGTGTAATCCGCTATGAGGTTCGGATGGATACGGGAGAGTTAATCGCGGTGAAACATCCCGCTATAACCAATCAGCAATTCAACGTTGAGGATGAAGTTAATCTGACTTTTCCACCACAACACGTTATATTATATTCTCATCCAGAAGCAGGACTAGAGAAGGAGATCTCAATTGAATAATTTATCCTCTGAAAGATAGGGAAACTTTATTTAAAAGGATTCAAATCATATAGATTCATCATTAGTGGAGCCTTCATTAATGGAACGATGGTTTGAGAAGAGGCGGAAGAACAAGGTTTTGGATATAGCTTATAGGCAGATAACCCTATCTCTTGACACGGTGAACGACCTCGAGAGAGCTGTCAAAGCAGTGACCACCGGAGACGAAAAGGAAGCTAAGAGAACGATAGAGAGATTATTCACCATAGAAGAAGAGATCGACAACCTAAGAAGAGGCGTCTTCGAGGAACTAACTTTGGGAAGTCTTCCACTCAAAGAACGAGAAGATATCATGCACCTCGTTAAACGGCTCGATGTGATGGCTGACCATGTGAAGGATTCAGCCAGAAATGTTCTGTTACTGATCGGTTCGGAAGTTCCTAAGGAGCTCTGGGAAGCCTATTCCGAGATGTCTTCTCTAATTGTGAACGCCGCTTCAGTATTACGGCAAAGCTTGAAACAGCTGGGTGAAAATCCATCTGAAGCTAGGACTATCTCCATTAAAGTGGAGGAGGAAGAAAAGAAGGTCGACGATAAATACCTTGAAATAAAATCTTTATCCATAAAGTATGGCGAAAAACTGAACCCCTCTGTCTTGATAGTGTTGAGAGACTTGGCTCAATCAATGGAGGAAGCAGCAGACAGCTGCGCCGACACAGCGGACTACGTAAGGATCCTAACAGTCTCTAAATAAAGAAGTGCTTTGTCGCATATATAGATTTTTCTTCTTGTTTTGGGTTATTTCTTGTTGTCGTTTTGGCTGTTTAGAAAGGTTTTGCAAGATGAACAGCGCGCTTGCGAGGCGCTAAAATGATCCTTGAGCTCTTAGAGAAGGGAAGAGTCTGCTGGACGGACCTGAAAAAGAAGGTTTTAGGGTCATGTCGACAAAAAAACAGAGAATTATTGGATACTCTGATAGAAACAGGAAAAATCGATGTTGAAAGAAAGAAAATATTGATAGAAAAAGACATGGGTATTACTGCATTCAGACTCATTAATTCCTTGGACGAAAACATATTTAAGACGGCCGACGATTTTTTTAGCGCGATTTTCGATCTATGGATATCTCTCGCTCTTTGAATTAGGGTAAACACTTTAGCTAAGATCTTCAAGTGTGATTTTCTAAGATTGAAATTTTGAGTGTTATTTTTTAGCAGAATTAGTTTAATTTAGCCTCGTCTCTCTTAATTTCAAATGAAGTACATCACTAAGGACGAGGTTAGAAACCTTACTGGCTTAACTGAAGTCGAGGTTAACGACTCTCAGCTCGAAAGAATTATCGATGATGCTGAGAATTTCGTGGATGCGTATACTGATAAGTCTTGCTCCATCTCTGATAGTAAATATTCTAAAATCCAGATAGCCACACGTTTCCTTGCAGCTTCACTTATTTATGAAGGCCTTCCTAAAACGCCCGAGAACGAAGGTAAAGCTCAACGTTACCATGAAAAAGCAAAGGAAAAACACTAAACAGAAACATCACAAGAAAATTAATGCATCAAAGCATAAAAAAGGAAAAAAGAGCTATTTTCTAGTCGCTGCCTCCTCTAGTGCAACAACGCCGGGGAGCTTCGCGCCCATCAAGAATTCTATGAGCGCGCCTCCTGCGGTACTGATGTATGACATCTTGTTGGCAAGTCCAAGCTGCTCGACCGCTGCTATTGTGTGTCCTCCGCCTACGAGCGAAAAGGCTTTTGAGGCAGCTATTTCCTCGAAGACTCTCTTAGTTCCGAAAACAAATTCTCTGTTTTCAAAAACACCCATAGGCCCACTGATCACTATTGATTTGGCTTTCCTTATTATTTTTCCATACTCGTTAATTGTCTTCGCTCCAATGTCGAACATCGTATAATCCGTTGGCAGTTCCTTAACTGAGATCTCTTTCCTTTTCTTGTTTACTTCAACAGCAATATCCAGTGGAACTTTGACCTTCTCTGGATGTTTTGCCACTAGCTCTTTTATCCCAGGCACAAGCCCCATCAGCTCCCTTTCTTCTAGGAACTTCATGTTCGGCTTGCCTAAGTCTACACCTTTAGCAGCTAGGAACAGTTGACCAACTACTCCGCCAGTAAGCACATAATCTGCTATATTGTTGTCTAAAACGTATCTGGAGATCTTCAGTGAATCGTCGGCTTTAGCCCCACCAAGGATATATACGCATGGTTTCTCCGGGTTTTCCACAACTTTACTTAAAGATTTGAGTTCCCTTTCCATTATTCTCCCTGCAACGCTTGGCAAAACAGCGGTGAAGCCTACCATAGAAACGTGTGCTCTATGGGCTGCCGCGAAGGCGTCGTTCACAAATACGTGAGCCAAAGGTGCAAGTCTCTGAACCATCTCTGTTTTAGCATGCTGATCCGGTGTTCCCGACTTTGTCTCTGCCGCAAAAGTTCTAACATTCTCTAAGACGAGCACGTCACCACTCTTCAAACCTTTGATCCCTTTCTGCGCTTTCTCACCGAAAACGTCGTCAACATACTTGACTGGTCTACCAATTACTCTGCTGAGAATCTCTGCATGTTGTTTTAGCGGTATAAAGTCTGGATCGCCTTGTCTTCCCTGATGCGCCAAAACCACAACTTTTGCGCCTTTTCCCACGAGTTCTTTTATTGTTGTTTCACCATGTGCCCGTATCCTTGTATCATCCAAAATCTTTTTGCTCTGCGGGTCCACAGGAGAATTGAAATCAACCCTTACCAACACCACCTTGTCTTTCACATTCACGTCGTCCAATGTCAAAAATTTTGCCATTATCTCACCTTAGATTATAGAAAAAGGTGGAAGGCTTCTAAGTCCCCATCTGGTTTATCTTAAAAGCCAGCTTTTTTGCCAATAAGCTCTATGAGTTCAACCATCCTACAGGAGAAGCCCCATTCATTGTCGTACCAAGCGAGCACTTTAACCAAGTTTCCGTTGACAACCATCGTGGACAACCCGTCGACGACCCCTGAATATTCGGTGTGATTGAAGTCAGTCGATACGACAGGATCCTCGGTATATTCGAGTATCCCTTTCAGCTCGCCCTCCGCAGCCTTCTTGAATGCGGCGTTCACTTCCTCTTTGATGGCGCCCTTCTCCAAAACCGCTGTAAGATCAACTATGGAGACGTTTGGAACTGGAACCCGTAGGGCAATCCCGTCCATTCTACCTTTAAGCTCCGGTAATACAAGGGTTGCCGCTACAGCTGCGCCTGTAGTTGTGGGTATGATGTTTACTGCACCAGCCCTAGCTCGGCGTAAGTCTCTATGCACAAGGTCTTGAATCCTCTGATCGTTTGTATAAGCATGCGCCGTTGTCATAAGCCCGGCCTTCAAGCCGAAATTCTCGTGTAATACCTTAGCCACGGGTGCTACGCAGTTAGTTGTGCAGGAGGCGTTCGAGAGTATGTTGTGTTTCTTGTGGTCATACTCTTTATCGTTTACGCCAATCACTATGGTTATGTCTGGGTTCTTGGCCGGTGCTGATATCAAAACTTTTTTGGCTCCAGCTTGTAGGTGTTTTGAAGCGTTCTCCCTATCTGTGAATAAGCCTGTGGATTCCACTGCCAAGTAAATGTCCAAGTCTTTCCAAGGCAGTAAAGCTGGGTCTTTCTGGGTTAAGACTTGTATCTTTTTTCCATCTACAATTATTGTGTTTCCTTCAACTTCTACATTGAAGGGAAGCCGACCGTGTATCGAGTCGTACTTCAGAAGGTGTGCCATTGCCTTTGCGTCGGCTATGTCGTTGACTGCTGCAAAGTCGATACTGGCTTTTTTCTCTATTGCTGCTCTAAATAAGAGGCGTCCTATCCTTCCAAAACCGTTTATGGCTACTTTAATTGTCATTCATTACCACCTTAAGAACTATTCAGTATTATTTGGGTAAAAAGGTTTTCTATTTCTTGGATCAACAGAGTGTAAATGTTAAATGCCTCTTTTAGCATTCTTTTGCTCAGGATAGAGGCAAGTTAGATGTTAAAAACAAACGTTGACAAGTTAGTGAAGATTTCAGTAATAGGCGAAGTTTCAAGCCCCGCTTTTCGCACACCCTATAGGATCTCTGCGAATGGAACGCCCGTGGTCTTGCCTAGCGTTGGCGGAATAACCTATAATATAAGAGTCGGAGATCCAGCGGCTGGATGGGAAGCCGATCACGTCGAGCCCGGGGTCAGCATAAAGAATAAGGAGAGCGACAACGCGAACATGGCCTTAAATATCCTTGCAAGCGTCGGAAACGAGGCCGTTGTCGTTTCTGGAGACGCTAAAGGATCAAAAGGAGCCGTTACGGGGAAGCATGGAGGAATAGAACATGTTCTCGTCGATTTTCCATCAGATACCATGGAGAAACTGCTAATCGGCGACAAAATACTGATTAAAGCATTCGGCGTAGGCCTGAAACTGCTCGACTTTCCAGACGTAAAAGTTATGAATATGGACCCGAAGTTTCTAGAAGCAATAAATCCAAACCTAGTAAGCGATAAACTTGAGATCCATGTTACGCACATTGTTCCAGCAGAGATCATGGGATCCGGATTAGGTGCAAACCAGACATATTCGGGCGATTACGACATCCAACTTTTCGATGAAGGCATTAGACACGAATACGGCTTAGAAGATCTAAGGCTCGGAGACCTGGTAGCAATCCAGGATGCGGACCATTCGTACGGGAGAATATATCGAAAAGGAGCAGTATCAATAGGCATAATTGTACACAGTGACTGCGTAACCTCTGGGCACGGCCCTGGCGTAACGACTATCTTCACGTCAAGCAGTGGCAATATCACGCCGAAAATAGACCCAGATGCCAATATAGCCAAGTTGCTTAAACTAAGAGACGACATGTAGAAAGAGTACAATAAGAGTTAAGGAAGTTTTACTTCGCCGATCTCCGCGAGGTCCGATAGGTTATTCATCTTTACCTTCTTGTCTGAGATCGTGTAAAGCACATCTCCTATGTAAAGAGCCCTCTTAACTGAGAAGGGAGAGAAGAAATAGTAGCCGCTCTTCAGATAGTCAGCTGCGTCTTCTAAGTGAGTGATCCTTCCCTTAACTGTAAGTCCGCTTTCTGATATGCTGAAGACGTAGACACCTTGCCAAACATAGTCGCCATAGGCGTTGGCAGGGACGCCGTTCGGATATTTCTTTTCGTCTATCTCTGCGACTAAGACTGGTATTGCCAGTAGGTTCCTCTTCTTATCGAATAGTAGTGCCTTATGATCCCCAAGAATCGGTGAGTCAGTTCCCCTGTCGCCTATCTCATATTTATTTATCTCTACGGGAGCCGTAACATTCCTGACGTCGAAGAGGGAGATTTTAACTCCCTGATACCATGCGAAGTCACCCTCTTCCGCCGCGACAGTTTCCTTACCGATGCCGATTATGTGGTTCTCATCGTACTGGTGGAGGTAATCTGAGTACCCTGTTATCTTAAGCTTACCGAGGATCTTGGGGTTGGCTGGATCTCTCAAGTCGATTACGAAGAATGGGTCGACCTTCTTAAACGTAACCAAATAGCATCGTTCACCCATAAACCTAGCGGAGTATATGGTTTCACCCGGAGCGATGTTCTCAATCTTGCCCGTGATGTTCAGATTCATGTTGAGGACATATATGTGGTTCATCGAGGTTGCCTCTCCAAGTCTCCATGCTAATTGGTCTGTTGTAGTCGCTATTCTGAAGTGTTCTCCGTATTCGTCCATTGAGAACTGGTCTAGGACGCGGCCAGGAACAACTCCGCTGGCCTCGTACTTTATCTCCCCGTCCGTGATGCGTATTCTGTGGATCTCTGTCCTCTCTGAAACTGAAGATTCATTATAGAATATCGGCATCTTTGGGATCGTTACGTAAATGTTGTCTCTCGACACGTAGACCGCGCTTGCAGATCCGACTAGGAAAACCTCATATTTCGGAGCTTCAACATTCATAATGTCAAACGCTAGAACTGTTGTGAAAGCGTAAAAGTAGTCCGATACGTTGGAATAGTATATCTTGGAAGCTTCCACTTTTTCCAACCGATCGTCACACTTAATCACTGGTAGAGATACCTCGCCGTCTATGAGGCTGGCAGGTTGGTTAACTAATAAGTAGACATAGTTTCCAATCATCCTCGAAGTGAAGTAGCTACCATTTACTGACATCTCTCTTGCCGTGATGGGGTTTTCTCTGTCTTCTATGTTATAAATCCATATTCGGGTTTCGATCTCCCTGAAAACTGGATAAATTATTGCACTTGCGGTTTTCTTCTCAGATGGGTAGATCCAGAAACCCGAGTTCTCCTCGAAGACTACTAGCCTATCGCCATTGATGAAGAGGCCGATTACAGTCCCGTTAAAAGTGATTCGAGATAGAACCTTAGCGTTTTCAGGCGGGTAGGCTTTAACAATGATCAAACCCTCGCCAGAGACGAGATAGATGTACTCTCCATCGGTTTTAATTATATCTGCTTCGTCAACTCCCTCAACCTGAATATTCGTCCGCGAATACTCAACAGAGGCAGTATCCTTAACGGCAGCAGTTTCAAGTGTTGCTCTGTAGTATGGACTTATAAGAGAAGCACTTGTGTTCAAGAAGTTTCTTAAGTCTTCATAGGATGAAAATTTTAGAAGTGTTCGACCAGAGACTACGTAGCTCCAAGGCTCCAATATTTTAGGTAAACCTATAATGCTAAACAGCGTTAAGCCTAAAATTACTCCCAACATGAAACCAGTCGAACCCTGAAGAAAAAGTTTCCGTCCATTAGTTGGAAACTTAATCCCGCTTCCTCTAAACATTTTATACAATGGGAACACCTCAAACGAGATACTCTTCGTTTTTTCCGTATACAATAATAGAGGAGGGATACTCTTAATACTAAGTATTAGAACAACTGTTCTAACCTATTGAACACTTCTTTACCGCATCTGCAAATGGGCATCGGTCCTTAAACCTTTGTGTTGGCTATAGGCCTCGTAAAAGAAGGCAGCTACACCGAATATGCAAATAATCAACACGACAAGGTCACGGAGTTCCCACTTGAAAGGCCAAACAAGGAGGTAAACCATGAATAGGCCGAGTATAAATGCTCCGTAAAACGTCATCCTAGATATTAAGCGTCCTCTAAGGAGGACGAAGTTCCTTAAAACGTCTATTTTAGCCTTCTCCTCGGCAGCGTATCTGCCGTCCGCAGTTTGAGTTATAAGCTTGGCTTCCAACAAATTGTTTATGTGATATTGTGCCAAACTTGGACTTGAGAGCTTTAGGCCTCTCCATACGTCTCTCACACCAACAGGTTCGTTTGAGGTTAAGATGTAGAGGTAGACTTCCCAAACGACTCCTGAAAGATATTTACCGATTTTGCCTCTCGTTTCATCCTCCAAAAGAACCATCGACCCCTTTTTTTCCAACCTTATTATTTAGTCCGCCTGCCCAAGAACAACTTTAGTAGTGCCGAGAAATGAATCAACTTTGTCCAAAAACTGTCTTCCATTAATATCATGATGAAAAAGGGCACCAGGATACTTAATGCTAAGCGTTAGAACAGATTGTTCTATTCTTTAGAACAGAAGGCTATAGTTTTTGCAGAGAAAGATTTTTAAAGATTGGCTAGAACAACCCAGTTCTGACTCTTAGATAGACGAGGGGACCTTTCTCCATGGGCAGCCTAGATATTCTAGGTATTAAGTTGTTTAGAATATCTAAAGGATTCAAATTTGTTTCAGGTTCTTCATCTTCTTTTGGAATAAACTTCGAAATCTCTTCCACGATTAGGTTTTCCGCTATTTGCTCGGTCATGCAGATCTCGCCCTGATTGATAAGCTTTCTGATTAATGTATCCTTTAGCTCCACAGCGCGGTCCATCTTCCTATAAACTCTCATGGATTTATTGGCCCGATCAAGGCTAAATTTGGGAATTTTCGGTTTTTTGTGAAGGATTCTTACGCGTTCTCTCCATTTTTCTAGCCAACGGTCCAGCCAAAGGCTTAAGAAAACGTTGAGTTCTTCGGATTTCTCTTCAACATATCTGTCGAGTATGCTAGGTATGGAGTAGGACTCGTCGATGTTCCACTTAATCCTAAACCAGTTGATTAAGTCTCGGTAAACAAAGGAGATCATCTCATAATCTAGGCTGTAAGGATGGAACTGAGGTATCCGCGAATTGAGTTCTCTCGACAGAATGGAAAAGATTTTCCCTCTGAGAGCTAGGATAGGTTATCCCCCATGTGCGCTTTATAATAGATTAACGTTATGGAATTTAAACCTTAACGTAAAAAAGGAATATGCTGTTAAGTTTTGTTGTTCTAGTAAACTATCAGAGCCTGGAAAGAGGGAAGAGTGGCTAAAAAGAACGAAAGCCTCGGGGATGGAGATAAAGGAGTTCCTAGCACCAGGCTGCAAATACGCAAGTGTATGCCCGCAAAGCTTCGAAAAATGCAAAAAAGAAAGGCCTCCGTTGTTCATGGTCAAAGGAGTGAAAGTTGCCTGTTGGCTCTACGAAGAGCAATAGACGCGCAAGTGGCCAGCACGAGAAGGGTATATGTGGCACCGTTCTAAAAATGTTGCATGAACGCTTTTTTCATTCGAGCACTGCAAAACTTAAGTTACACTATAGACTTAATTATTACCAAGAAAATTAATGTGATAAGCGTTGAAAAAGAAGTATATGCGACAGATAACTTACTTCCTGCTTATCTTTTTAATTCTGTTTAGTACTGCTTCAGTCAAGATTTACGGTCAGAAATCCTGTAAAGCATACATTTATAGTTTTCCAGAATCGTATGTCGCGGAAAAGTCACTTAGCTACCTCGATAATAGGCCTGATTGGGAAGTCGTATTCTGCAACTTGAACGATACACGATTTTCCGAGGTATTCCTCAAGCTGGTGAAAATACTCATAATGGAAGGTGTTAGGGTTACACCGTCAGAAGTATGCATACAATGCGAGTTACTGCACCTTACAATAGAAGAGATATGGATGGCACATGCCTCGCCGCTCATAGGGTTTTTCCGCAATGGAAGGCTCAAAGCCACAACGCTCGGAATCTTCCAATCTGAGATTCTAGATAAAGCACTCGCAGCTGAAGATAATGATATGAAAGTCTTTGCCCTAGATGATATATATTCCCTTGATGGTGAAAGCGTCAAGGTGTTAGAGGAATTGTTTTTGGGAGAGGCCGAGGCAAAAATGAACGCACAAAGCCTTATTTCATCCCTATCTTTGCTTGCCCTCGCAGACTCTGTAAACCCGTGTACGTTCGCTGTTTTCACAGCCTTATTACTCATGGCATTGCATTCCTTAGGCAAGACGAAGGCAACACTGACTGGTTTCTCGTTTATCATAGCCATCTTCCTGTGTTACTACATATTGGGATTTGGGCTCATCCATATCTTAGGTTCGATCATGTATGTTGATAAGGTTGTAGCATCGGTAGGCTTGATAGTCGGGACTTTTTACATTGCGCAAGGCTTGAAACCTAATTTTAAATCCCCACTTCCAAAATCGCTAAGAAGGTTCATGGAACTTCAGATAAGTAAATCCTACGTCAGCCCCTTAGCGTCCTTCGTTTTAGGAGCCGTCGCAAGCTTCACCCTTCTGCCGTGCAGTAGCGGACCCTACATAGTTGCCGCAGGCCTCCTATCAACCCTAAAAGATCTAATTCAAGTATGCTTGCTGCTGCTTCTATATAATGCCTTGTTTGTAATGCCGCTCATCGCGATTCTGCTAACCGTCTTAGCTTCCAGTGCATACGTTCGAAAGATAAAAGTCCTCAGAAGCAGAAAGCTCGGGGTTATGGAACTGATCAGCGGATCACTTCTTGTAATGATATGCGTATACCTGCTTCTATCTTAAGCGTGAAAAATTTTCGTGATTTCTGTTTTATATTTGCAGATTTTCGGCTACCTGAATCACGACTTCCGTATCTCTCCCCATTTTTCATCGAATCTGAGGATGATATCATCCGGAACTTCGGCTTTTTGATTATGGTGAAAATAATATTTTTTGCTGAGCTGAGACGATGGAATGAACTTTGAGCATTTTTTCTTTGTGACTGGGTTGAGTTATATATAAACCCGTATGAAACATCGGTTAAGTAGAGTGAATTTCTACTTCTCTTCCAAGATTCGCCGATTCGTAAGCTGCGCTTATGACTTGCATAACCTTTAATCCGTCTTCTCCCGGGGTTTTAGGTGTTTTATCGTCTAGGCATGCCGCGGTGAAATCGTTTATCAGCATCTTCATCGAATCTACTCTTCTCTTCTCTAAGTCAATTGTGAGCGCTGTATGCTCACCGTTTTGTTTTGTATAATAAGTGAACGGGTAAAGTTTTAATCCGCCCTTTGACCCTAAGATGATCGCATTTTTTCCACTCTCCATGTTAGATGCCCAAGATGTCTCAAACATGGCAGTAGCGTCGTTCACGAATCTTACAAGAACGGATGCGTGTTCTTCCACGTCGAACGTTGTATCAAGTTTCGGAAGGTCTTCGATACCTCGGAAGGTCATAGCACTTACAGCGTAAGGCTGAGGGCTTCCTAAAAGGTAAAGTATAACGTCTATGTCGTAACACCCGATGTCGATAAACGCTCCACCTCCAGCCTTAGATGAGTCTAGGAACCATTCAGAATTAACTAGGACATCCATTCCCGGGCGGCCTCTCCGTCGGAAGAAGCTGACCCTCGCATAATAGACTCTTCCAAGCTTACCATCAGAAATGTATTGTTTAGCCATCTCA
>Ga0315310_10000489_pt1 | contig 25262 bp, 20 predicted proteins | sample TDP5_MG_FD_203630 | JGI IMG/M metagenome (GOLD analysis project Ga0315310, IMG submission 203630) | Freshwater sediment microbial communities from Lake Towuti, South Sulawesi, Indonesia - TDP5 | ecosystem: Environmental > Aquatic > Freshwater > Lake > Sediment | place: Indonesia: South Sulawesi...
CTTCGCAGGTCATGGGGTTTTCGAAAACTCATCAAGCAATGGTCACGCTAGACAAGTTGATTGTGGATGCCCTTATAGGTGAGGGTGTTCCAGCGGTGGCGGTATCACCTTCTTCCTGCATCATCACTAAGCTGGGTCGAATCCACCTTATGGAGGAGAGGCCATTAACGAAACTCCTCGAATCGGGCTTTGTTCCGGTTCTTTATGGAGATGTCGTCCTTGATTCTGATACTGGTTTTGCCGTGTTGTCCGGCGACCAGCTCGTCTCTTCCCTCGCCATACGACTCGACGCGGGTCGCATCATAGTAGGCGTAGATGTTGACGGGCTTTACACAGCGGATCCCAAAACCGATCCCTCCGCACGTCTCATTCAACGCATCACCCTAGGGGAATTGAGGAAACTGCAACACAGAATTGAGAAACCTAAAGTAACAGACGTAACCGGAGGAATGCTCGGAAAGGTGCTTGAGTTGATGCCCGCTATCGAGCGAGGAGTCTCGGCGATGATCTTGAACGCCGGAAAACCCGGTAACGTTTACAAGGCCCTTAAGGGTGAAGGAGTTGTTGGAACGATGATTGAGGGGAGTGAAACCACTGCCTAACCAGATCGAGGAGAGGAAGGCCAGCCACCTTCAAATCTGCTTAGACGAGAACGTCCAAGCTCGGAGAGCCACCACGGGATTCGAGGACATCCTCCTTTTGCACAAGGCTCTACCCGAAATCGAACGGGAAAAAATCGATCTCTCAACCGAAGTTTTCAATCACAAATTCGCTGCCCCGATCATTGTGGGAGCGATGACTGGCGGCACCTCAGAAGCCATGAGAATCAACGCTGCCATCGCTGAGGCGGCGGAGGAACTGAGGTTGGGGATGGGTGTTGGAAGTCAAAGGGCGGCTATCGAGAACCCAAGGCTGGAGAGAACCTTTTCCATCACGAGGGAAAAGGCACCCACCGCCTTTCTCATCGCCAACATCGGAGGCCCCCAACTCGTCGAGGGATACAGCGTCAAAGAAGCTAGGAAAGCGGTGGACATGATGGGCGCCGACGCATTGGCCATTCATTTAAACCCGTTACAAGAGGCGATTCAACCCGAGGGAGAAACGAACTGCGTGGGGGTTCTCCGCAAGATAGGAGAAATTGCTCAAGCCCTCGAGGTTCCAGTCATCGTGAAGGAGACGGGTGCGGGCATAGCAGCGGAGGAAGCCGAGAGGCTGGAGGCCGCAGGCGTAGCGGGCATAGACGTGGCTGGGGTCGGCGGAACGAGCTGGGCGGCGGTGGAGTATCACCGAGCCAAAGGAGTTCAGGACGAAATTCGTCAGAGGCTCGGAGAAACCTTCTGGGACTGGGGCATACCCACCGCGGCGAGCCTCATTGAGGTGGTTCAGTCCGTTCGTCTAATCGTCCTTGCCTCGGGCGGTGTGCGCTCCGGAATAGACGTCGCGAAGGCTTTGGCGCTGGGCGCGAGTTTAGCGAGCATGTCCTTGCCAATTTTGGGCCCCGCCACAAAAAGCTCGAAGGAGGTTAAAAAGGCGCTTCAACTCGTCACGGAGGAGTTGAGAAACGCCATGTTCCTTGTGGGAGCAGAGGCCATTTCCGAGCTGAGGAAGGTCCCTGTCGTGGTGACCGGGAAAACAGCCGAATGGTTGCAAGTGCGGGGTTTTCAGCCTGAACTTTATGCGAGGCGAAGGGTGTGAGCCGCCTAGCTTCTCAACTAGCCGAAACAACGGAGAAGGTGAACCGTTTCATCGAGCAGATCGTTGATCTCGAACGCGAGCCTAGGCCGCTGTACCAGGCGGCCCGCCACATCATCGACGCCGGGGGCAAGAGGCTACGACCCTACCTCGTCCTAAAGAGCTGCAAACTCGTGGGAGGGAGAGAAGGAGACGCCATTCCCACGGCGGCAGCCATCGAACTTCTCCACACCTTCACCCTCATCCACGACGACATCATGGACCAAGACGAAAAGAGGAGGGGAACCTCCACGGTGCACACTAAGTGGGGTGTGCCCACCGCCATCGTGGCGGGCGACCTCCTCTTCGCCAAGGTTTATGAAACGATAACCGGGTTCACGGACCCTCGTCGCGTGCCCCGTGGGCGCATCCTACAAGTGCTAAGATGCGTCAGCGAGGCCACCATCGCCATATGCGAGGGTCAGACTCTTGACATGTTGTTTGAGCATAGGGAAATCATCTCCGAAGACGAGTATTTTCAAATGATACGCTCGAAGACCGCCGCCCTGTTCGAAGCCTCCGCAAGATGCGGCGGAATCTTAGGAGGAGCAAAAAAGAGCCAAGTCGAGCACTTGGGAAAGTTTGGCCACCACGCCGGCGTAGCCTTCCAGTTGATCGACGACTTTTTGGGCTTAACAGCGGACGAAAGTGTTCTCGGAAAGCCCGTGGGAAGCGACATCCGTGAGGGAAAGCGAACCTTAATCATCGTTCACGCGCTTCAACACGCCTCAGACGATCAGCGGAAAAAAATTCTGGAAACGTTAGGAAACAAGTCAGCCCCTCTCGGGCAGATACAAGAGACGACTGATCTGATAAATTCCCTGGGTTCAATCAGCTATGCCGAGAAGAGGGCAAGGGAATACGTTGAAAAGTCTAAGATGGCGCTCGCGGTCTTCCCTGACACCGAGGATAAGGAAGACCTCATAAGCCTCGCCGACCTTATTACTGCCAGAAAATATTAGCCTATAATTGAGTGGAAGCCTTGGCTTCGAGTGAAAAAGCGGAAGATAAAGAGGCCATTCGAAAAATCGCGCTTTTAAACGCGCTTCTTCATGATGGGAAGGCTCAAGTGCAACCCGTCCTTGGCAAGCTGCTCGCCGAACGACCACACCTAAAGGCGAAGATAAAGGAAACCATTTCCGTGATCGCCGAGGTCGTTGAGGAAGTGAACAGACTTTCTCTGGATGAGCAAAGGAAGATGGTAGAGGAAAGGTGGCCAGAGGCGTTAGTCAAGGAAAAGGTAGAAGCGGAGAGGGCGCTTCCACCTCTGCCAAACGTGGAAAAGTATGAGCGGGTGGTCACCCGTTTTTCACCTAACCCCGACTGTGTCCTGCACTTAGGGTCGGCTAGGGCAATAGTCCTCAGCTACGAGTATGCAAAAATGCATCAAGGCCTCTTTTATCTACGCTTTGAAGACACGGACCCAAAGCTGAAAAGGCCGGCGTTGCCCTTCTATGACTCCATACGGGAGGACCTGATATGGCTTGGATGCGAATGGGACGCCGAGTTCATTCAAAGCGACAGACTTCCCATCTATTACGAGCACGCTGAGAGGCTTCTTAGGAAGGGGCACGCCTACGTTTGTACCTGCCGACGCGAGGAATTTCGTGAAAAGGTGACGGCCCAAGAGCCATGTCCCTGCCGAGACCGAACACCGGATGAACACCTGTCCCGCTGGAAACTCATGCTAGACGGAACTTACCAAGAAGGAAAAGCGGTGGTGAGGATTAAGACCGCCCTAGGACACCCAAATCCCGCTGTTCGAGACTGGCCTGCATTGAGAATCATTGATACTAGGATGTATCCTCACCCCCGGGTGGGCAGTCAATATCGCGTTTGGCCGCTCTACAACTTCGCCTGCGGCGTCGACGACCACCTCATGGGCATAACCCACATCATACGTGGAAAGGAGCATCTAACCAATCAGGTTCGGCAGGAGTACATGTATCGCCACTTCGGATGGGTGTATCCCGAAGCCATCCATTACGGCAGACTCAAGATAACCGGAGCTCTCCTCAGCAAATCCAAGATCCTGCAAGGAATGAGAGAAGGCGTCTTCAAGAGTTGGGACGACCCGAGGCTCGCCACGTTTTCCGCCTTGAGAAGGAGGGGAATCACTCCGGAAGCGATTCAGCGCTTAATAATCGATGTGGGACCCAAAACCGCCGACGTAGTGCTTAGCTGGGAAAACCTCTACGCCTACAACCGAAAAATCGTTGACCCCATAGCCAACCGATACTTCTTTGTACACGACCCGATACAGCTGACCGTGAAAGAAGTCCCACATGCCTTCACCGCCAAGCTACCTTTACATCCGGACCATCCCGAACGAGGCTTTCGTCGATTCGAAATAAAACCCATAGAAGGCGAAGCGTCATTTTGGGTCTCCTGCAATGACAAGGATTTCTTTAAAACAGGGAAACTCATACGCTTTATGGAACTCTTCAACATTCAAATCGAAAAGGTTGAAGGACACTGGATTGACGCAGGTTTCCACAGCGAGTCCTACGAGGAAGCGAAGAAAATGAACGCGCCCCTAATCCATTGGATTCCCATCGGCGCCGGCATCCCATGCGAAGTCGTCATGCCCGACGCGTCTGTAGCGGAAGGCATCGCTGAAGGTAACTGTAAAACCCTATGCCTAAACGATATCATCCAGTTTGAACGCTTCGGATTTACACGAGTTGACCAACTAAACAAGAAGCTAACTGCATACTTCGCCCACCGATAACGGACCGCCAACCACTCCCTCTATACAGAAGATGGATCAAAATTTCCGATACAACAAAATAATAGAACTACGCGTCGAAACATTCATAAATGTGTATTGTTGATAAGACTCTGCGTTTAAAGGGGTGAGGCTTATGTCCAAGCCATTCTACGTAAAATTTGACGTACCAAAAGAGGTTGCAGATGCGGCCTATGAAGCCCTACAGATAGCGACTCAAACAGGCTACGTACGAAAGGGCACTAACGAAACAACAAAGGCCGTGGAGAGGGGGCAGGCAAAGCTGGTCGTCATAGCCGAAGACGTGGACCCACCAGAGGTGGTCGCCCATCTCCCACTGCTCTGCGAGGAACGCAAAATCCCCTACGTATTCGTACCCAACAAGGGAAAACTCGGGGCCTCAGCTGGAATAGACGTCCCCGCCGCCTCTGTATGCATCACCGACGCTGGTGACGCCTCGGCGCTAATAAAGGAAATTTCCAGTCGGGTTGAAGAATTTAAGAAGGGAGTGCCGTAGCGGGTGAGCGAAGAGGCAGAAGAGGAGTTAATACCCACCGAGGTCATTCAGGTGATTGGTCGAACAGGGGTAACTGGCGAGATCACCCAAGTCAGGGTTCGGGTGCTCGCGGGAAGAGACAAGGGACGCATTATAACAAGAAACGTGAAGGGCCCGGTGCGAACAAGCGATATCCTTATGTTGACAGAAACAGAGAGAGAAGCCAAAAAGATTCGGTAATGAAAGGTGGTTTGCCGGTGCCAAAGCCTCGACGCTGTTCCTTTTGTGGGCACGAGTTTCCGTCAGGCACCGGCATCATGTACGTAAGAAACGATGGTTCCATTCTATGGTTTTGCTCGAGCAAGTGCAGAAAAAGTTCCATAAACTTAAGACGAGACCCGCGCAAGCTTCGATGGACAAGGTATTATAGGAAAGAAGAAAAAGGGAAAGCTTGAAAACAGACTTCATTTTCAGCAGGAAGCGGCTACGAGGGAACCAGATGGAGCAAACCTTCGTCATGATCAAGCCCGACGGCGTAGCTCGAGGCCTCACCGGCGAGGTGATCAAGAGGTTAGAGTTGCAAGGTCTAAAGATCTTGGCCATGAAAATGCTTATGCTCGACAGAAGAACTGCCGAAAGACTCTATGATATCCACAGAGGCAAACCCTTCTTCAAGAAGCTGGTGGAGTTCGTAACCTCGGGCCCAGTGGTGACCATGATTCTCGAAGGAGAGAACGCGGTCTCCCTGGCGAGGGAAATGATCGGTGCCACCGACCCTGCCAAGGCCGAGCCTGGGACCATCCGCGGCGATTTCGGAGGGGGCGTAACGACCAACATCATCCATGCTGCAGACAGCCCCGAGAATGCCAAAAAAGAAATGGAAATCATTTTTAAACCCCACGAAATCCTCCGATCTCAAAAACCCGGTGCCTACGGCATTAAGAAATCCGTATGATGCACTAAAATGCTTCAGAAAGAGATTGAAAAGCCTGAAACGGTTTATATAGATTAATGCGTCAATCATGGTGGAACCGTTAAAGGAGAAGGGTTAAAGTCTCTAATTCGGCCAAATGCAATGAAGAAGTGACATGGTATCGCTACATTAGCAGAGGTACGAAGTATGCCTATACGGCAACCCATCGTCTGTGTGCTAGGCCATATCGATACCGGAAAGACGCTTTTGTTAGACCATATTAGGAAAAGTAGCGTTCAAGCCCGTGAGGCTGGAGGGATAACTCAGCACATTGGGGCGAGTTTCTTTCCTGTGGAGACGCTTGCAGAAATCTGTGGGCCCCTCCTAGAAAGATTGAAGACCGAGATACGAATCCCCGGATTGCTTGTTATCGACACTCCGGGACACGAGGCCTTCGCCAACCTTAGAAAAAGGGGAGGAGGGGTAGCGGACATCGCCATTCTGGTTATTGATGTCTTGAAGGGGTTTGAGCCTCAAACCTACGAGAGCCTTGACATCCTCAAGGCGAGGAAAACCCCCTTTCTCGTGGCAGCAAACAAGATCGACCGCCTACCCGGCTGGAAATCAAAACCAAGCGAGCCCTTTTTAAAGTCTTATCAAGGTCAAGATCCCTATGTTCGTCAAGATCTTGACGAGCGCTTGTACGCGATTATGGGAACCTTTTCTAGACTTGGTTTTCGAGCCGACCGCTTTGACAAAATATCGGATTTTACTCGAACCGCGGCCATGGTTCCAACCAGTGCCAAAACTGGTGAAGGTATACCCGAGCTTTTAGCGGTTCTTGTTGGCCTAACTCAACAATATCTGCGAGCCAGCCTCCAGGTCACTGAGGGTCCCGCAAAGGGCACGGTTTTGGAGGTGAAGGAGGAACCCGGGCTTGGGATCACCGTTAACGCCATCATTTACGATGGAATCCTTCAAAAGGGTGATGTGGTTGTTGTTGGGGGGAAGGAAGAGCCCATCGTGACCAAGGTTCGCGCGGTCCTCTTGCCTAAGCCCCTTGACGAAATCAGGGACCCCCGAGACAAGTTCTCCTCGGTAGATGTGGTTTCAGCTGCGGCTGGGGTAAAAGTTGCAGCAACGAACCTCGAAAATGCCTTGGCCGGAGCCCCCTTATACGTGGTTCCATCCGACGCCCTCCCCGAGGAATACGTTAAGTCTGTTTCCGAAGAGGTAAAGAAACTCAGAATAGCCATCGATGTCGACGGGGTTGTGCTGAAAACCGACGCCTTGGGTTCTCTTGAGGCCATCGCTGAGAGTTTAAGGCGAAGCGAGGTTCCCATACGATTAGCAGACGTGGGAGACGTCTCTAAAAGGGACGTCACCGAGGCAACCGTGGTCAAGGAGCATGAACCGCTCTACGGAGTCATCCTAGCTTTCAACGTGAAGACGTTGCCCGACGCCGAGGAAGAAGCAAAGGATAGAGGTGTTCCGATCTTCCAACACAACATTATTTACCACTTAATCGACGATTATGTTCAGTGGATGAAGAGCGAGCGGGAAAAGCGTCTACGAACAGAGTTTGATCGAATAATTAGGCCAGGTAAAATAAGGCTCCTTCCCGGTTACGTGTTTAGGAGAGCGAAGCCTGCCATAGTGGGGGTCGAGGTTTTGGCGGGACAGGTTAAATCGAAATGCCCGCTTGTTAGGGAGGACGGAAGGGAAATCGGTGAAATCATGCAAATTCAGGATCGAGGAGAAACCATACCAGAGGCAAAAGCCGGAATGCAGGTGGCTGTCTCCTTAGACAAACCGATCATAGGACGACACATCTATGAGGGGGATGTACTCTACGTTAAAGTGCCTGAAGCCCACGCAAAAGCCTTGTTAATGAAGTTTCAAGATCGTTTATCCCTCGACGAACTCGAAGCATTAAACGAATTCGTCAACATGATGAGACGCAAATCACCCTTCTGGGCAGCTTAAACACTCGCGCACTTTAAAAAAGGCGTTTCAATCTTTTGGCAAGCGCGTTGACACGGCGCTAATGCGGCGATCGGTTCTCCTCGTTATCGAAGCCTGTCGATCGGGAGGACGAATTGAGAGGTCTTTAACCCGCTAGGCAGCTTCATATAAAGGACCCTAACTTTTGAGAAGGGGCGACAAACCCAAACGAGGCCCTACATTGCGATCGTTTACATTGCGTTTTTCGTTTTCCTACACACTATTATCATGCTCTTTGAAACCTTCTTTATCCACATGACCGAACTCCCCCCGTCATGTGGTCTGTCGTCTTGACGCCAAGGAAGCCAGAAGGTTCTTCTTCAACATGAGCATAATTCAAGCCTTTTGGAGGTCTCATGGCTGGAAAAATGAGTGAAGGGTCCGGAAATAGCAATACAAGCCTGCAAAAGAGTTGTTAAGGTTAAACCGAATTTAGAGGCTTTAAGGAAAGCCTTTAAGCCCCGATTCTCAACCGTGCGCACACAACGTATTTATAGCACAACAAACGGTTTTTCTAAAGATCAAAAGTAAAGTGGTCTACATGCCCCAGATGAAACGGATAATTCATTGTCCCAAATGCGGCTTCACCTTCGACATCACCTACGGCAGAACCTTCGCATGCTCAGGATGTCCATCTCTCGTTCAATGCGACATGGCGAAGTGCCCGAAATGTGGACATGAGTTTCCGCTCCCTGCCCCGTATGGGGGCGCTTACCCAATTCTTTCCAGAAAGTATGCTTAAGCCTTGATTAAAAGGCCGAGGGACTCATTTTCGTTCTTGACCTCCGATGATATGACCCCAAAGTCTAACGGCGATGGCTGGAAATTTAAGAAAACGTTGCACGAAAGCGGAAAGGCTCATTACTCTAAGGCGCAACATGAAAATAAAAAAGGGGAAATTACTGGATTATGTATGTGACTTGTATGGTAGCGCTTTCTTGGACATCTCCTGGTATGATGGGTGTTTCTGGAGCCTTTAGATACTCTAAGTCGACCCTATAGGGTTGATACCATACGGTGCTTTCGCTAACGTTTAGAATACCGACAATCTCTATGCCCAAAGAGCCAGTTATGGTCTCCGCTTTTATCTTGGCATCCTCAGCAGCCTTCTGTAAAGCCTCCAACTTCATTGCACGGGATTTATTCTCTGAAAGGGTGAAGGTCACTCCCTGAACTTGGTTGGCTCCAGCCTCGGTCGCCTTGTCGATGACTTGACCAACCATGTTTAAGTCATGAACATCTACGATGAGCACGTTGCTAACTCTGTATCCAATGACCCAAGGGGGATCAGATTGTGAGTATACTGGGTAGATGCTGAAGTGCTCGGTCTTCATGTTGTCCTCCGTTATCCCCATTTCCTTCAGAGCATCGATAACTCGACTCATCTTCTCAGCGTTTTGCTGGACGGCTTCGGTTGCCGTGGCGGCTTGCGTCAAGACCCCAAGGCTTACCTTTGCCATATCTGGCTCAGCACTCGCCCAGCCGTAGCCTGTAACCACTAGGGTTTTCTGTTGATCCGTCCCTTCTCCGCCTACCACGACGAACGGCTCATTAGAATTGGAGTCACTTTGTTGAGCAGCCGCAACAAAATAGCCGCTCATGCTGGCTAAAGCGATGGCTAAAACAACGATCACCACATACAGCCGCGTTTCTCTCAGGTTCATTTTATTCCACCGTGATAGTCTTAATAAGCGGAATATTTTATACTAAGCTTTAGAACAGGCTGTTCTAATTTCGAGACACTCCCAAAAAGAAGTTTTTGCGAAGCATATGGGGGTGTGTACGTCCCTTTTCCATTTGCCTTTTGCTTTGTATCCAACCCGGGTGATGATCAGTTTTGTTGGTGATTATAGGCGGTTTTCTCATAAGTTCTGTTTTGTGCTCTTCAAAGTAGGCTTTAGCCAGTTCCCACGCCCATTTAGGATTATGGTTGTCTTATAAATAAAAGTAGTTTTATAAGTAGGAATATTGCAATGATATTTGAGGAAGTACTATTTGCCTTATATTTTTACCTCTACTACTGAGGTGAAAAGAAATGAAAGAATTAGAATGTCATAAATGTGGATACAAGTGGACTTACAAGGGAAAACTTTTACAAGCAACTTGCCCAAGTTGCGGAAATAAAGTAAAGGTGAAGTGAGAGTTTGATTATAAAATGGGATTCATATCAAATATACCCTAAGAGAAATGTTTCAATTTCAGAACATTTCTCTCCTTCATGGTGATGTCGCTGCCTTCTGTCATTAAGTTATATCATAGTATTTGACAGAAAACTATTCAACCGAAAAACACACCATTATGCCGAGGATGTCCATCTTGGTTGCCGAGAGCGTGGGCTTGAGCGAGTCTAACCGCTTAGTCGTCTTCGATGTCGAAGGAGTGTTGTTGCCAAAGAGGCGTTATCTGCTCTTTGAAGCCTCGAGAAAACTGGGTCTCTGGAGGTTCATAAAAATCCTTGTTGCAGGTCTTCTCTATGAAATGGGGTTGCTATCCCTAGAATCCACCCTTAAAAGGATTTTTAAGCTTTTCAGAGGGTTCACAGTGGATGATCTCTTTCAGCCCTATAGAAAGATTCCATTGATACACGGTACGGCGGAGGTTTTTGAAGGATTGAACAGGACGGGTTATAGAACTGCGGTCATAAGCTCGGGTCTCCCAAGGCTCTTTATTGAAGACCTAGCAGCAAGGTTGAACGCGGATTATGCGTATGGTTTGGAGTTGGAGACAAAGAATGGTCATCTAACGGGAGAGATCGGAGGTGATGTGATCAAGCCTAATGGAAAAGCGCTCGTTTTAACGAAGATCATGGAGGGGGAGAACTTGTCGCGGCGAGAATGCATCGTGGTTGCTGACGACCGAAACAACCTGCCAATGTTTCCGCTCTGCGCGTTAAAGGTTGGATACCGCCCTGATTTCATGGTACGCGTTAAATCCGACCTAGTTATTGAAGGCGATCTGTCCGAAATCCTACCCCCAATAATCGGAAAGACTTCGAAATTTCCTTATCCTGTCCTCTCAAGGAGCGAAGCTTTCCGTGAGGCAATTCATTTGAGCGGTTTTTTGGTGCCACTGATTTGCGTGTATCTGTTAGATCGTTATTTTGTTTCCCTCTTAATGCTCCTTGTAACCCTACTGTACATAGCATCTGAACTCGCCAGACTGGAAGGAATCAATATCCCCATATTTTCCACGATAACTTGGAGAGCAGCCAACAAGCCAGAGCTCTACGAGTTTGTGACCGCCCCCATCTTCTTCGCCCTAGGCATAATGATCTCCCTCACCCTTTTCCCGGTACCCATCAACTACGCATCTACCATAATACTAGCATTAGGCGACGGTTTTGCCACCCTCTTCGGGAAAAGACTAGGAAGAACCGTGGTCCCCATCAACAAAGGTAAAAGGGTGGAAGGCTCGGTTTTTGGATTCCTATTCGCCTTTGTGGGCGCTCTGCTCTTCGTGAGTCCCGTGAAAGCATTAGTGGGCGCCGCCATAGGGATGCTGGTGGAATGCCTCCCCCTACCAATCAGCGACAACATAGCGGTGCCCATAGCCTCTGGGCTGGCGATGACGGTGGTTCCATAAAACAGATGAGAGAAGAGTTTTGGTCGAGAAGAGGAAAACTGACAAAATACTTAATAATATTAAAGTTAACGAGAAGGTTGATATTTCAAGTCTAGCTAATAGTAAAAGACGATTGATCGAAAACGAACGGTAATTTGGTGGTCACGTGTCCTCTCAGAAGCGTTGGAAACGCTTATTCTTCAGGTGGACCGCGCCGAAGGGGTTCACCGCGATGGCGTTATTTTCGGCGCTGGTCCTCTTCACTGAGTATGTTTTGGTTTGTTTTTTCTTATCCTTTGGATTAGTGGACAAGTCTCTATTTACAGAAACCTTTCAGGTTCCTTTAACTAATTTATTTTTCACCGTGACCGTTAGTCCGTTGTTTCATCTCATACCCCTTGGTGTGGTTGTGGTTCTTGTCGCAAGCTGGATGCATCTCACAAAATACGTAGCCGTGGTGCCCCACAAGATAGAGCCTGTCAAGAGGCCCTTAACGACTCGAAAGAGTCGATACCCGAGGGCTCTGGAGAAATACCTCAAACCCATTAGAAGATTTTCCAGGGGGATAGGTAAGAGATTCCGAAGGGTGAGCCGAGCTCTTAAAGGTTTGTATCGTCGAGCAAGCACCGCTGTTCTCCGAATCCGCGGCGTCTCATATGTGATGCAGCGACTGTTTTTCGCGAGGGCGGCCATCAAAAGCACCGCAACCATTCTCACGGTTTTTCTAGCGTCCATCTTTGTGCTTTATGCTATGGTTTATCCGAGGCTGATTTATGGCATGGTTGTTGGGTTCTACGCGGAAAACCCTTCCTTCCTATGGTTTGTGTTAGAAACGATTAAGCAAGCCCAAGAAATAGGACAAGCCTTGTCTCCGATAGGGTGGCTGGCTTCAACCATAAACGGCGCACTGGTTGCTGTGGCGCCGGGTTTCAGAAGCTCTCTCGAGGGCCTTGGAGCCTCCATAGTAGGGCCGATAGCCAAACTTGATCTTGTTTGGAAGTATGCCCTTTGTCAAAATGCTGCGGCTTGGTTCTCCGCCATTATAGCCTTTGCATATGGCCAGTATACCTCTCGTCTGTATCGCCGCAAACCATGAAAAACCATTTCTTAAGTATTCAGTTATTTACTGTACGTGATTAAGAATGGTGGTGAGGGGATGGCTGACCGTCCAAGGTTTGGTCCGGCTGGGGTTCCTCCAGCTTTTAAGGACCTGAAACGTCCAGTCTTTGAATTTCCCAGATACCTCCACGACGAGGGGCTCAATGCCTTCGAGTATCAAGCGGTTCGCTGGGGGGCCAAGCCTCAGATGAAGAGAGAAGACGCGGAAGCCCTTGGAGCGAACGCCAAGAAACACGACGTATGGTTATCGGTTCACGGGTCCTACTTCATCAACCTTTGCGGGGAAAGAGAAACAATAGAGGCGAGCAAACATCGTTTAATTGCTTGTGCAACAGCCGCAAACTGGATGGATGCCCACGTGGTGGTTTTTCATCCCGGCTTTTATGGCAAGAGAACCACTCGGGAGGCTCTTGAGCTTTGTGTAGAAGCGATGGGCGAAGTGGTGGAGTCCATGAGGTCGCTTGGGATAGGCAAGGTTCATCTCGGACCTGAAACAACGGGGAAGCCTTCACAACTTGGGAGATTGGATGAGATATTGAAGTTATGTGAGAGGGTGGAGTCGACGGAGCCGATCATAGACTGGGCCCACATTCACGCCAGAGAACAAGGCAGATTAAAGACAGCAGACGACTTTCGAAAAGTCATTGATGAAGCGGAGAGGCGGCTGGGAACTGAGGCAGTAAAAAATCTGCACTGCCACTACACTCGAGTGGAGTTTACGGAGAAAGGGGAGAGGCGTCATCACACCATGAACGAGGTGGAGTATGGACCTAATTTTCAGCCCTTGGCATCCCTCATAGCGGAGCTCGGTTTAAGGCCTGTGGTCATTAGCGAAAGCCCAATCCTCGACATAGACGCTCAGAAGATGCGAGACATCGTGTTGAGGGAGTTAGAAGAGAAAAGAAGACCTTAGTACTCCTTTAGCATACGAACAAGGCGTTTGGTGAGAAAAATCGTTAACCCTATACTCGGAGGAATAGGCTAACGTGCCGAATTTTCAGTCGCGGAAACGGCTTCTTGGTTGGCGATAAGTTTTTGTGCGTATATTGTCTTGGGGTTGGTGGTGTGAGACTTGGCGCGGCTTAGGGGGTTTGAGAGGCTTACGGGCGTCGATGAGGCCCTCTCCACCCTTCTGAAAGAGCTTAGATTAGAGAGGCTGGCGTCGGTTCGTGTTCCTCTTCACGAGGCGCTGGGACGAGTTTTGGCTGAGGATGCCATTGCTGAGAGTGATCTGCCTCCCTTTGATCGATCCGCCGTAGACGGCTACGCCCTGAGGGCAAAGGACACCTTTGAAGCCTCTCAGGTTAGCCCAAAGGTTCTCAAGCTAACCAAGGAAGACCGAATCGATGAAAGAGAGGCGAGGCAAATATGGACTGGAAACCCTCTTCCCCGTGGTGCCGACGCGGTGGTGATGCTGGAGCACACAAAGAGAGTTCAAGGCGGGATCCAGGTGTGGAACTCGGTCACCCCAGGCCACAACATTTCCAGAAGGGGGGAGGATGTGGAGAGGGGCGAAGTCGCGGTAAAAGAGGGAACACGACTGAGACCTCACCACCTTGGCTTGTTGGCTGCCTTGGGAAGAATGCACATGAGCGTGGTGGAAAAGCCAGTGGTCGCCATCTTGTCCACAGGGAGCGAGCTCGTGGAGCTAGGTTGTAAGTCTAAACCAGCTCAAGTGGTGGACGTGAATCGGCTGATTCTTTCCGGTCTATGCTTGGAGCTCGGCGCAGATCCTTTGGATCTCGGCATAGCGAGGGATAACCTAAACGAGATTAAAGCCAAGATTCAGGAAGGAATCGATAAGGCGGACATGGTCCTCACCACTGGAGGAACAAGCGTGGGATACGCCGATCTTGTTCCCACGGCCATCAACCAAATCACAACACCTGGGGTGATCGTGCACGGGATAGCCATGCGTCCAGCCATGCCAACGGCTCTGGCAATTCTTCACGGCAAGCCTATCATAGCCTTGTCTGGAAACCCGGTGGCAGCTATGATCGGCTTTGAGGTGTTCGCCCGACCTCTCATCCTAAAGTTGCTAGGAATCGAAAGCGAACCCAGACCCGTGCTTAGGGCGAGGTTGACCCGAAGGGTTCCATCGGTTTTAGGTCGGCGGGTTTTCTTGAGGGTTCAAGCCTTTGAAAGGGAAGGCGAATTTTTCGCTGAACCCGTTCGAATAAAAGGGGCGGGTGTCCTCACAACCATGACAAAGGCAAACGGATACGTCATTATCCCCGAAGACCGTGAGGGCCTCATGGAGGGCGAACCCATTACGGTGCATCTTTTTGATAGGGTGGGAGGAGCATAGCTTGTTTAGAAAACTGCTCTCCATCGAGGAAACCAAACAAATCCTCAATGAAAGCTTCTCCTCAAAACCCGTGGGTGCAGAGCAGGTCCCAGTTTCTGAGGCCCACAACCGCGTTCTAGCAGAGGATGTGGTGGCGCTGATAGACGTTCCGCCCTTTCATCGAGCGACCGTGGATGGCTACGCCGTGAGAGCCATAAACACGTTTGGCGCCGACGAAGATCGGCCCATCACTCTGAAGCTTTGTGGGTCCGTAAGCGTAGGTGAAACGACCAGCATCGTGGTGAAAAATGGCACCACCGCCGAAATAGTCACGGGTGCGCCAGTGCCGCAGGGCGCCGATGCGGTGGTTATGCTGGAGTACGCTGTTCAGAGAGGTGACAACGTCCTTATCTATCGCCCGGTCTCGATGGGGGAGAACGTGATGAAAGCGGGTTCCGACATTCGTAAGGGTGAAACCATCCTTAAGAGGGGTCAGACGTTGTCTTCTCGCGAGATAGGGGTTCTAGCAGCACTGGGCTGGACGAGAGTTGACGTGTATCAAAGGCCAAGGGTCGCTGTCGTATCCACGGGCGCGGAAATCGCTGAGCCTGGAAAGCCCCTCCCACCCGGAAAAATCTACGACATCAACGCGTACACCCTGAGCGCTGCGGTTTCAGAGTGTGGCGGGAAACCAGTCAACTTTGGAATCGTTCCAGACGACGCAGACCAACTCAAAGCGGTGCTCAAGGAAGCACTGAACTCCGCGGATGTGGTTGTCACCTCGGGAGGGGTTTCGGTGGGTCCCAGCGATGTGATCCCCCAGGTGTTGAATCAATTGGGCAAGCCCGGTGTCATTGTTTGCGGACTAGCCTCAAAGCCTGGAAAACCCACCACCATGGCACTGATTGACGGAAAACTGGTTTTCTCCCTGCCCGGCCACCCCACATCCTCCCTACTCATGTTTTATCAATTTGTTCGGCCCCTGATCCGTGGCATGGCTGGAAGACCAGAGGAAGCGCCCTTCAAGGTGAAGGCCATCACAACTGAGAAGATGTTTCCGGCGCGTGGGCGCCGAACCTTCGTCATGGTGAAACTCACCAGGGACAAGTCGGGTAGATTACTGGCCTCGCCGGTTCCTCTGGGGTTGTCGGGGGCCATCACCACGCTGGCAAAGGCCGACGGCTTCGTGGAGATACATGAGAGCCAACAGTTTATTAGCATAGGAGACGAGGTTACCGTGCGTCTGTTCAAACCGTTGTATGCCACGGTCTCGATGGAGTGATGGCGGTGAAAGTGGGCATAGTGGGTTGTGGAAGAATCGCCAGGGTGGTTCACCTGCCTTTGCTCGGAAGGAACAGTGCGGTCAAGGTCACGGCGGCTGTCGACATCGATGAGAACCGGTTGCACGAAGCTATGGAAAGGTTTCGTATCGAGGAGGGGTATGCTGATTATCGAAGCATGCTAGAAAGGGCTGACATAGATGCTGTCTTCGTGTGCACTCCTCCTGGAACCCATTCCCAGATCGTTGTGGACTCCCTCAATCACGGCAAACACGTCTTCTGCGAGAGGCCGATGGCCACCACTGTTAAGGAAGGATTGGCCATCAAGAAGGCGTTGGAAACGAAACGAGGGAGAACCTCAGACCGTCTGGTTTTAATGCCGGCCCACAACTTCATCTTCACCCCCTGCTTTGTTCATGCTCTTCAACTCGTCAAGAACGGGGAAATCGGAAGCTTGCAAAAGATTCAGGGCTGCGCAGCTTCAAACCTGACGTTTTACGGAGCAGAAACCGATTTTCGCATTCACGCCAAGGGAGGGGTGATCGAGGATCAGCTCCCCCACGTCCTATACCTTTGCCTCGAGGCTGGGGGGTGTCTAGAAAGGGTTCTTTCCATCGAGCCTCATCGTAATGGGCACACGGTGGTTGATGGCGTGAACGTGGAAGCTAAGTTAGCAGGGGGAGTCACCGCTAGCCTGTCTGCTCGATGGACCTCTCTGCTCGACGGCTTCCTTCCCACCCTAAAATTCGATATGACAGGCGATTCGGGTCAAATAAGAATGGATTTGCTCAGAACGCCATACAATGTTACCATACTTAAGGGCGGAGAAGGAGTTAAAACCATACACATGGGGCGTAGGCTTCGCCAGTATCTGGACGTCCTCCGATGGAAACACCCATCCTACACAAAGGAGCATGCACATTTCCTTAGATGCGTGGAAGGAAAGGAAAAGGCACGGGTCACGGTTGACGACGACATCGAGCTCGTTAGAGCTCTCAACGAGGTGATGACTCTCTTCGAGAAAAGCCCCTACTCCCCCACTGGAAGGGAAAAGGCAGTGGTCTTGCGAGCAGGAGAAGACGTGGAAAGCACCATCCGAAAGTCCATCAACCTTCTCGGAGGCTTAAACATCAAGAGAGACGACCTCGTTGTGATCAAACCCAACGTTTGCTACCCTAAGAACGTCGAAAACATGATCATAACGGACCCAAGGGTGCTGGAAGCGGTCATTAACATTGCAAAGAACAAAACCAAGAATGTTATGGTTGTGGAATCTGACAGCATTTCCGGAACCGCAAATAGTCGGGTGACAAAAAGCGTGGTCATAGATTTGATTAAAAAATGCGACGTGGAGTTCTTAAATTTAAGCGAAGATGAGTTCGAGGAACACAAGGTTTCGGGATTTACCCTTCAAGTTCCCAGAACCGTGACGAAAGCCGATTTTTTCATCAATGCGGCTAAACTTAAAACGAACGATATGGTGTTTCTTTCCATCGCGATGAAGAATATGTTCGGGGTTTTGGCAAACAAGAAGAAGTGGGAGCTACACGACCAGTTGGCAGAGGTTCTGGTGTTTCTCAATCGCACTATCCGCCAAGACCTGATTGTCGTGGACGGAATCGTGGGAATGGAGGGGCTAGGTCCGATTCAGGGCAGCCCTGTGGATTTGGGCTTGATCATTTCAGGCTTGAACCCCGTGACCGTAGACGCTGTCTGTTGTCACATCATGGATTTCAACCCCTACGCCGTCGAAACCTTGTGGAGAGCCTACAAAGCGGGGGTCGGTGAAATCGACATTGGACGAATCCAAGTTTTAGGTGAAAAAATCGAAAATGTGAAAAAAGTGTTTAATCACCCCACTCGTTCACCCAAAAACGTCTTAACTGCCCTAAGAACAAGACTCAAAATGTACCTAAGAAAGTAGGGCTAGGCGCTTTCAAGATGGTAAGATTTTCCGTCATCATCCCAGCCCTCAACGAGGCGAAGTACATCGGTGAAACCTTAAGGTCCCTAAGGAAACAAACCTTTAAGGATTTTGAGATCATTGTTAAAGATGGCGAAAGCGAAGATGGAACTGTTGAGATAGCGAAGAAGTACGCGGATAGGGTTATTTCTGTCAGAGACATTTCGGTTGCCGACGCCCGAAACCAGGGAGCCAACAATGCGAGGGGTAACATTCTGGTGTTTGTGGACGCCGACACAGAACTGCCACCCCGCACGCTGGAGGGATTCGCTAACCTCACGAAGAGGGCGAAGGTGGTCGGTGGTAGCTGCAGGAAAATACCTGAAGGTGGAGACTTCCTAGATAGGCTGCTCTATGAGTTCGTGAATGTTTCCACCTTTCTTTCTTCCCATCTTGGTATCGGCGGGGCACATGGTAATTGCATGTTCATTAGAAAAGGGATTTTCAGGAGGGTGGGGGGATTTAACCCCCGAATCCAGATTGCGGAGGAGCAGGAACTCGTGAGGAGGGCTAGGAGGTTTGGTAGGTTCATTTTCCTTCTCGACGCACATGTGGTTGAAAACTCTCGGAGGATTCGGGAGTGGGGGAGGCTAAGACTCTATCTAACCTGGCTCATTGGCACAATAAGAAGCTTCAAAGCCGGGGGAAAGCAGGTTTATGAGAAAGTGAGGTAGACGGTTTTCCTTTCACTGAAAGCTTTCCCTATTTGCCCTCACGTATATGAAGGCAACGGCTGTCATGATCAAGTATGCGATTATTGTGAGGTGGAATAACAGCATTCCCAAATTTGGATAGAAGGTTTGTTGCATGATGGAGGAGTAGAGAATGGTTGCTCCGAAGGTCGTCCCTAAAAAGAAGAGAATAGCCGCCAACAGAACCGACCATCTCCTCATTCTAACCAAGCCGTAGGCGGTTACCAAACTTAAAACCGCCAAAAATCCAACGTGCACAAGAGTGAAGTTGGAGAGAACTAAGATGAAAGCCTGCGCTCCTCCTGCAACCGCATAGAAAACGGAGAACGCCACCACTCCCAGTTTCTCCACCTTAAGCTTCGATTTCAGCGACATTCCTCACGCCCCTTTAGCCAATTGCTATGCTCTATCATAAATGAGTTTCGCAGAGCAAGCGAAAACATTTAGAGGCAACAGCTTGCATAAAAACCTAGAGAGAAGGGAAGACATAAACATGAGCTACCATGAGCTTTTCGTCTCTCCATCTACCGTTTTCAGTGGTCTTCAAAAAACGTTTGAAGAAGCCGAATACGTGACTCTCGGGATACCCTTCGATGCCACCAGCACCTTTCGTTCAGGAGCGAGATTTGCGCCCCTCGCCATCCGAGAAGCCTCCCTCAACATCGAAACCTACAGCTTTAGAGCGGGCATCGACTTGGAAGACTTGAGACTCCACGACTTAGGAGATCTCCACGTCATCGGGGAGGTGAACGAAACTCTCAAACGGATAGAGCTCGTCACAAGAGACCTTTTGAAGGCGGGGAAACTACCAATTTTGATGGGAGGGGAACACACCATCACCCTGGGTGCGATGCGAGGCGTCGGCGGAGACGCTGTCGTGGTGAGCTTCGACGCCCATTTAGACCTGCGCAACGAGTACATGGGACAAAGCGTGTCTCACACCACGTTTATGCGAAGAATACATGAGCAGGTTCATCCCAAGAAGGTTCTAGAAATCGGCACCCGCGCCGTGTGTAGGGAAGAGCTCGAATACGCCAAAAATTTTGGCATCCCGTTTTTGACGCCTCGACAAATCAGGAAGGACGGCGTTGAGAAAACAATAGAGAACGCTGCGAAGCTTCTTGCCGACTACGAGAAAATCTATCTAACGGTTGATATGGATGTCCTTGACCCTGCCTATGCACCAGCGGTTCAAAACCTGGAACCCGACGGTCTAAGCGTGCACGTGTTCCTAGACATCCTATGCGGGTTGTGCGATAATCGGGTCGTCGCCTTCGATCTGGTCGAGGTGACGCCTCACTACGATCAAGGCGTAACCGCCATCCAGGCCGCAAAAACGATATTTGAGGCGCTGTGTCACATAGAAAGAGCACGGAAAGGCTAGTTATTCCGGTGGGACGCGGTTAGCATCTGGAGGCCAACGGTTTCACCCCACCGGAGCAGTTGATCTTCTTCACTGGGGAAGAGTCACCATTTTGACGAGGGGAAAAACCAGTGGATGAGCCCTTAGGGTTCGACGATTATCTCTTGAGCAGAGGGTAAACTCCGCTTAGCTCAGAATGCTCTGATAGGCGTCTTCCCTAGCGATGCATCTCCTCCGCAACCCATCCTATGCCGAGTTCGTGAAGCTTCTCATGTGTAGGAACCCCTGTCTCAGAGTCCCAACCCATCATTCCATAGTAGATCCGCTTAGCCTCTTCGAGTTCTCTCTTGCTTATGGCTTCCCCCGCGATGGGACCGTCTTCAAAGGGTATCGAGAAGCGTTCTGGCAGATAATCGTCCTCGGCTTTGAACCCTTCCCTAACGTTGAAGGCTCTGGCCATGGTTGCGGCTCGCTCCCCGACCTTCATGAGTTCCCAGACCGTTGTGTTCCAGCCCGTGACAGCGTTCACGATATCAGCCATTGTCTGGTGGTAGTATGGAAGGAAATAGCAGATGACGGCGCAGTTGATGAAGTGACGCCAGTTAGACGCATACACGAGGAGGCGTATTTTGGCTGGGCTAAGGTCTGCCGCGGGTAGGGGTGTCAATAAACCGAGGGCCTTAAGTTCTCTCATCTGGGTTCCATCCGAGGTGAAAAGGGTGTCGTGAAGATTGTGGCAGTGGTCTGCCCCGGTTGGCCCAACAGCATATCCAACGCCGAGGCCCTTCTTTAGTCGCGGCTCGTGCATGGGAACCTCCAACCCCTTAACGTGTAACGCGCATCTCTGGGAGCCTCTTCCTATGTTCTCCGCGGCTCGCTTGACGCCTTCCCCGAGGATCTTTCCAAGGCCTTCTCTCTTGACTATTGTTTCTAGAACTTGAAGCATCGCCTCCGCGTTGCCGAATCTTATTTCAACACCGCCCGTATCCTCGTCCGTCAAGATGCCGTTCTCAAAGCATTCCATGGCGAAGGCTATGCTGGCTCCGGCTGAAATCGTGTCCACCCCATAGGCCGCACAGATCTCGTTGGCTTTCGCGATCGCCTTTAAATCGCTAACCCCACAGTTCGAGCCCAGAGCAGCCAGGGTCTCGTATTCTGGGCCTCCATACTTTGAATCCACCACGTAGGGCTCTTCGGTTTTCACTGTTCTCTTGCAGGCGACAGCGCAGGCATAGCAAGTGTGCCTGCCGACGAGGATGGTGTCCCTCATGTTTTCACCTGAGATATCCTCTGCCTTTTCGAAGGAGCCTTGTTTAAAGTTCCGAGTCGGCAAGCCACTAGAGGCACTCAAGCTTAGAAGGACTCCGGATGTGCCCGTATTATGAAAACTTTTAAGCCTGCGGCCTATTGGCAACTCTATGGTATCGAAGTTCTCCCTCATCCACTTAACGATCTCCTTGATTCTTTCTGGGTTCGCCACCTCTAGGCTCATTTTTCCTCTCACGGCTATGGCTCTCAGGTTCTTCGAGCCCATCACCGCGCCCATGCCGGTCCTACCCGCAAAATGGGTTAAGTCGTTGACTACACACGCGTACCTGACAAGCCTCTCCCCAGCCGGACCTATCTGGGCGACGCGGACGCTGGTGTCTTTAAGTTCCTTCTTGATGAGTTCCTCTACCTCGCCCGTCGACTTGCCCCACAAATGGCTCGCGTCCTTAAGTTCAACCTCACCATCGTGAATCCAAACGTAGGTCGGCTTCTCCGCTTTACCCCTGATCACGATGGCGTCGTAACCTGCCTTTTTCAACTCCGCTCCCCAGAAGCCTCCAGCTTCTGTGTCTCCATAGGCTCCTGTGAGCGGTGACTTCGCGCCCACACTGTTTCGACCGGAGCCGCTGAAGGAGTGACCTGTGATCACTCCGGTGGCGAAGATCAAGAGGTTCTCGGGGCCAAAGGGGTCAACGCCGGCTTCGGTCTCTTTTAACAGGTAATAGGCGATTAGCGCCCTCCCCCCAAAGTATGTGCGATAGAAACTTTCTGGCGGCTTCTCCGTCAAGATGTTTCCATCGGCTAAATCGATCTTGAGGACCCGACCGTTATACCCATACAACACATTAGCCATCTCCCAGATCCTCTTTCACCGTTTATATCGGTCATCTCTATGTAAGTTTTTCTTCAAGCTCGCAGATTTTCCAAAGCCAAACTTGTTCATATCCGTCGCCATTTTTCGCTAGTCAAGGCTTTCCTTTATGAGCTTCGCGACGAAAAATCCGTTGCACTCATGGAGGTGTGGGTAGAGTCTTTGGCACCGGGTTTGTCCGCGCATTCCGAGCGAACCAATTCTCGGCCTGGCATCCACGAGCCTAAACTCTGAGTGCCGTTTCAGAAATCTCTCAATTAATATTTCGTTTTCCTCTAGGGTGACGCTGCACGTAGAGTAGACCAGGAGGCCTCCCTCCTTCACTTGCCCCGCGCATTGGTTCAGCATTTCCCATTGAAACCTCGCCATGCGTAGTATGGAGCGTTTCGTGAGTCTCCACTTGGCGGAGGGCATCTTGCCGAAGGCCCCGGTGCTCGTGCAAGGCGGGTCCAAGATCACCAGATCTGCAGGGGACCCTATAGGCAGGGGTTTGCGCGCGTCTGCAATCACCGGAATGGCTATGCGGACGCCCATGCGCTCGGTTTCTCGTTTCCAAACCCTCATCCTTCGCCTCGAGTAGTCGACGGAATAGATGACGCCCTTATTCTCCATTAGCTGAGCTAGGTAGGTGGTTTTGGCCCCTGGTGCGGCGCAAACGTCGATCACCGTCATGCCGGCTTGGGGGTCTGCAACCTCCGAGGCGAGGCAGCTGGCTTTGTCTTGAATGTAGAAAAGTCCTTCACGAAAGCTTTGTGTTCTTATGAGGACTTTTTGGCTTTCGATCACCTTATACGCGTGCTGGAGCTGAGGCACCTTCTCAAGGGTGACCCCTTCGGTCTCCATCCTTTTGAGGGAGGTCTCTTTCGGCGCTTTCAAGGTGTTTATTCTTATGTAGGTGGGTGGGATTTCTGTAGCTTTCTCTAAGAACCTTAGTGCCTCCTTTCTCCCGAGCAGTCGGAAGCAGTATTTTACAAACCATGTGGGGTGGTAGGTTAACAGGGCCGCTCGTTCTTCGTCGCTTAGTCCCTTTAAAACGCGGTCAGGCTGTGTGCTCAATATCTCGCCTAGGTTTTCCTCGATCTCCTGCACTTCGCGCCAGCCCAGAATGGAACGCCCCATTCGGGCTATGCTCACAGCCCTCTCAAAGTCTCCGTTCACCATCTTCGTTTCGTAGGTATAAAGGCGGAGAAAGGCTTGCGGGCCCAGTCTAAAATCGCGGAGTGAACGAGGCGCCAACGCCGAGTTTATGAGAAAGTCGATGAAGTTTTGTCTACGAACAGTCTCGCACACCAGTTTGTGCGCCAACCCGATGACTTCAGGACCCTTTATTCCTAGCTGCTTCGCTGCCTTCGCCAAGGCTAGGCGCTCGCCCAGCCTTTGCATTTCCATCCAGCTCAGGGTTTCTATGGCGAGGGTCCAAGCATCCCGTAACAATTTGAACTCACGTTATGAATGAAACGGGCTGTTTATAAAAGCTTAACAATCGCATATGCGTCCGCCACTTATGACGGTGAAAGGTGGAGGATGAAATTTGGTAACTTTTAAATGCTTTTGGTTGTTTTTTGTTGTTTTTGGCGTTTGTTTTGGTGGGTGGCATGGTGTTGCTTTGGCTGCTGACGAGTTTGGTGTGTTGAGGATTGATTTTATCTTACTGTTACGTTATTTGCCCACACAAATTTGTAGATGTAAATAAAAAGGGCCCCGCAGATCCCGAGCAAGACGGCTACGTCCGTCAGCTTTTTAACGCGGCCCTCGCCGGCTTAACGTGCCGAGTCCACGCGGAATATCGGCGGGAAACCAAAACGTTGGAGCTTGAGGTGATGAAACAATGAACCGAGCTATCCTTCTACTACCGTGGCTTATGCTGGCCATTGACGTGATCGTTTGGCTGCACATAAGAAAGCGAGGAACATAATTGCAGGAGTTCCCCAAATGAGCAAATTTGCTTTAGGGTGTTCTAAAGGAATACGTTACAGGGTTGCAAGGAACGAGGCTAATGACGGCTTCATAGTTTACATTTAGGATAAGTGTGTTGATATTCCAGATGGTTGCTTTGAGGGAGTTAAACATGACCGATAAAGGTAGTTTTTGGCCTGATGTTAGTGAGCGGATTTGGCGTAAGACTGAAGAATTATACATGTGGGAGCATGCTTAAGCCTTTCTAACCTTTATTTCTTCATACTTCATTTTTGGATAACAATTTAAGGCGAAATCTTGACGGACTATCCAAACCTCGAAGGGTTTAAAAAAGCGGTTACCGAAATACTGAATTTTGGCAACCACTTATTATATAAACGTCAGTTGGCATCTGGCGTGTTTAGAGAAGTGAAGAAGTTACAAGAAATTGGTCGTCTACTTCAAGAAGCTAGCCGCTTAGCTGAAAGTGGGAAAAGTAAGCTAAGGTTTCAGGCTCTATACTTGGGAGTGTACGAGATCGCGGATCAATACTTTTGTGAAAAACGTGTTGAACTCGCTAGGAAACATGGAGAACTGGAGACGGAGGAAATGCGACTAGGAAAAGGAGCTCACGAAGCTTTGACTGAAGGTTTCCCAACGATACAACAAGAAGAGGTAGAGGAGGATTATCAAAGGCGAAGAAGTTATACTAAACATGCAACTCATAGCCAAATGGAAAGGCGTTATTATTTTAGGAAGACCAGACACAGTTTACTTTAGGCGTGGCCAACCTTTTTGGTTATTCGAGTATAAATTCACCAAAAGCAGAATCCCGCAAGACTCGCACCATGCCCAAGCGAGACTATACAGTCTTATCCTCGATGAGATGGGCTTCAACACAAACAAACTAACCTACGCAATCGTCCTCGGAGACCCAAAGCTAAAAGATCATGATCAGTGGAAGCATCTAATATTCCCCTCATAAGAACAAATAAAGTACCTGGGTAAGTTCATATAAAGCGTGCTCTAAAGAACTTTTCAGTATGCTCATGAAATCAAGTCGTTATCAGAGAATGATAGTAGCGTTTA
>Ga0315310_10000490_pt1 | contig 25234 bp, 27 predicted proteins | sample TDP5_MG_FD_203630 | JGI IMG/M metagenome (GOLD analysis project Ga0315310, IMG submission 203630) | Freshwater sediment microbial communities from Lake Towuti, South Sulawesi, Indonesia - TDP5 | ecosystem: Environmental > Aquatic > Freshwater > Lake > Sediment | place: Indonesia: South Sulawesi...
ATGACGACAGAGGGTACCACCTCGTAACAGGCCAATGCGACTTTCTGCCCTGTGGCGGTCTTGGTTACGACTATACCCATTGTCTGTTCAGCACCTGTTCCTGAAGTGGTGGGAATCAAAACCAATTTCGATTTCTTCCCTAAATGAAAGCGTTCTATTGGATTAATATCATACAATTGTTTGTCTTCTCTTTCATAGAGAAAGAAAATCCCTTTTGCTGAGTCCATAGCACTTCCACCTCCAAATCCGATAATGAGATCTGGACCGAATTCCTTCGCAATCTCTCCACCCGCTTGAATTGTGGTATCCTTCGGGTCCGGCTCCACTTCATCGAACACCTTCACCTCTTTCTTTTTGAGTTGCTTCATTATCCTGTCATACAATAATTCCCACACTATTTTATCTGTTACAATCAAGATTCGTTCCTGTTTAAAGCTCTTCAACTCTTTCAATGACCCTTTGCCATGATATATAATCGGGATTTTAACCATATTCAATGACATATGCAAATCCTCATCATTGTTTTCATAAAATTAAATCGCTTTTCTGCTTAATTCTTTTTACTTGGAATAATTTGAATAAAATTTAAATTTTTTTTAATTAATTTGAAAGATTTAGTATAAGATTTCAGTATAATAAATTTTTATAGAATTTCTTGTAAGATAGTAGTGAAAATAATTCCAATATAGGCAAATGGATGAAAAGAATGCAAACATTAACAGCGGTGCTGAACAAGGAAGAAGACATGTATATGGCAGAATGCTCAGAAGTAGGCACAGTTAGTCAAGGAAAAACAATAGAAGAAGCGGTAAAGAATCTTTAAAAAAGCCATTGAATTATATTTAGAAGAATTTCCTCGTAAAAAAAACCGAAGATCGTTAATAACCATTTTTGAAGTAGATTCCATTGCTAAAACTTAGGAAAATCTCAGGGGAAATGGTGGTTAAAATTCCTTTTAATAAATTTATGAATATAAATTAAAGATAGGCACGTTAAAAGGAATCCTAAAACTAGACAACATTGAATTAGATGATTTTGCTAATTATCTCTGAATCACAATCCGAAATTTCTCCATTCATCAAGATAATTGATGAATCAATAATAAGAGTTGAATAAAATGAATGGTTATTTGGGAAAATTACTGCATATTAATCTAAGTGGTTTGAGCTTTGAAGATTATCCCTTAGATTCTGAAATTACAGAGAAATTCATTGGCGGTGCGGGATTAGCCTGCCGTATTCTCTATGACTTGGTCGATAAAGAGACCGATCCGTTAGGTCCACAAAATCCCCTTCTTTTTATGGCAGGACCTTTGACTGGCACGAGTGTGCCTACAGCGGGGCGCATCGAAGTCTGTGCGAAATCCCCGTTGACGGGAATTTGGGGGGAATCCTCATGCGGTGGAAGTTTTGCCGCCGATTTACGCTTTACTGGTTATGATGGTATTCTTATCGAAGGGCAAGCACCAAACCTTGTATATTTGATCATAAAAGATGGGGAAGTGGAAATCAAGGAGGCTGCGCACCTTGCAGGTAAGGAGACCTTTGAAACGCAAGAAATTCTGAAGCAGGAATTAGAGAATAATAAGTTAAAAATAATGAGTATTGGGCCTGCAGGGGAGAATCTTGTAAAATTTGCGAATATCGTTCATGCTGATACGCGAATAGCAATTGCAGGTCGTACTGGGCTTGGGGCGGTAATGGGCTCCAAACGTTTGAAAGCTATTGCTGTGCAAGGAACCAAGAAGGAAATCCCGCTAGCGGATCCAGAAAAGTTGAAAGCGCAATCCACCGAAATTACCAAGGCGGTGATGAATAATTTTGCGAGTCGAATGTATCAAAAGCTTGGGACTGCAGCCTATGCTGATATGGGGAATGCCACTGGCGACCTCTCCAGTAAATATTTCACTTTAGGCGGAAATCCGGATGTCTATAACATCAGTGGTTCAACGATGAAGCAGAAAATATTAGTAAAAAACTCAGGGTGTTATCGATGCCCCATTCGGTGTGGACGCGAGGTAGAAATCAAGGAGGGCCCATATAAAATGCCGCTCAATCGAGGACCAGAATATGAAACCATTGCAGGTTTAGGCGCAAACCTGCTTATCGGAAATCTGGAGGCAATAGTTCACCTAGGTTTGCTCTGTGATAAAGTTGGCATCGATAGTATTTCCGCGGGGGTCACGATTGGCTTTGCTATTTATCTCTACGAGAAAGGTCTTTTATCGACAGCGGAAACGGGCGGCTTAGAACTGACTTGGGGCAATCCAGACCTTGTGGCAAATTTAATTAATCTAATTTCCATTCGAGAAGGATTTGGTGATTTACTGGCAGAATGGAGCAGGCGATTAGCTGAAAAATTTGAAATTTCCCAAGATGAAGTCGCTGCGGTCAAAGGACTTGAAATTCCCTTTCATGATCCCCGGGCCTACTTCGGAATGGGTCTCGGCTACGCCACTTCCAATCGAGGCGCCTGCCACAACCAAGGAGACTATTTATGGGCAAGCATCGGCAATATTGGTCCAGGTGTTTACCCACTCGGCGTAGAATCTTTAGATCGCTTCCAGAATGAGGGCGCCGCAAAATCACTAGTATTAATTCAAAATTATCGAGCTCTTTATAGCTCATTGGTTATCTGTGCATTCGTTAATCCCCCTGCCGAACAAATCATCAACGCCCTGAATTATGCTCTGGGGACAGAATATGATATGGAAGCTATTAAACAAATTGGGGACCGCCTTTTCACGATGAAACGCCTCTTCAATCTTAAAATGGGTGTTACGGCGAAGGACGACCGGCTTCCCCAAATTATGCTCGAACCCCTTGCGGGTGGACAAGGTAAGCATGTGCCGGATCTTCAGTTGATGTTGAACGAATACTACGCCTTTCGTGATTGGGATCCAGAAATAGGCAAACCCTTTGAAGCCAAATTGGATCAATTGGGACTAAATAATTTCATTCCAGATGTTTGGGGCTAAATAGCCTACTAATTTTTATATATTAAAATTTGTATCTAAACCTGAAATAATTTGATTCATCAAAGGTGCCAATTTTAAAATTTTAATCCCCTTGACTGGCTTACCTTTCACTTCCAATTTTTTCTCTAAAACTGCTTGAACAATATCTAGCTTTCCTTCATGGATCTGCTTCCAGATACAGAAGGGTGCACTCAAGATAAAATCTACTTCGAGCTTTTCTCCTAATTGTGCTTCCACACACTCTCTATTCTTAAATATCGACCAAAAATACACAGTATCTCGATCAGGAACATCCGTAATAACATGAATAATCGTTAGATTCATTCCTCCCGCATATTTCCGAAATTCTGCATTCTCATTTATTGCTGCTTTTCCTAAGTCTAACCAATCTTGTGATAAATAATCCACCAAGTAATTATCACCTTTGAATAAAAATCATTCTCTTATTTAAACGGAATATGTATTTTTTTAATTAAATACGAGACCAAAAATATAAATATTTACAGATTCCTTAAGAATACTGGATGATGATGTGTTTGGATGAAGAAGTGTTTTTATTTGGAACCATTTAGGTTCTAGGAAGAGCCGGCTGACTCCATATCATCATCCATAGCCTCTGATAATGAACATTTACCCCTCTCTCTCAGCAGTTGATCACAATCTGCTTTATCCAGCTCCTAATAGGATTTATATGAAACCGATTGGGGTTTAGGAGAAGCCATTTAATCGTCTGCTTCGATAAATTACGACTCATTCGATGTTTAAGATTTTTTTAAAAATTAGATGGGTATTTCATTTTGCTTATCTTTACTTCTATTTCAAGGTCTTCTTATAAAGTTGAAATTCAAAGAGTATTTAAAATACCTTCCATAGAATTGAAAATAAAAGTTATATATTATGAAAAATATTTAATATATTAAATGATTAAAAGTTATTAACTAGAGAGCCCATTAATCTGAAGAATAAGCCTTTTCGATGAATAATTGGAGTAGAATTCCTTTTATTCCCGAATATCCCCTAAAAAAAGAAGAAGAGATATCGAAAAAATAAAAGAGGCAAAGGAAATGTCTGATTATGATTATCTTTTTAAGGTTATAGTCGTTGGTGATGGTGCCGTTGGAAAGACCGCATTAGTTATACGTTTTTCGGAGGGTCGATTTCAAGATCACTATAAAATGACAATTGGCGTTGATTTTGCCATCAAAATGGTCGAAATCGCAGGTAAAAAGGTTAAATTACAGATATGGGATACAGGGGGACAAGAGCGTTTTTCATACATTCGCCCACTTTATTATAAAGGTGCAATGGGCGTTATTTATGTATTTGATATTACAAATCGGCAATCCTTCGATAATGTAGAGAAATGGCGCAAAGAGGTAACCGATTATTGCGGGGGTATCCCGGCACTTCTCGTCGCAAATAAATGCGATCTTCCCGATAAGGCTGTTACTGAAGATGAAGCAACTGAGATGGGCGTCCGTGTCAATGGACCATTTTATCAAGCATCTGCGAAAACAGGTGATAATGTTGATGATCTCTTTACTTCATTAGCGAAAATTTGATGCAACAAGAAGCTGGTGCCACAGTTCCATTGGCATTACGTGCTGCGGCAGCCAAAGCTGCGCCTGCAGCCGCAATACCCACCCAAGCCCCAAAGCCTACTCCAGTAGTGGCTCCTACATTTAAACCTTCGCCAACTCCAGCTCCTAAACCCACACCTGTGGCAGCTCCTAAACCCACACCTGTGGCAGCTCCTAAAATAGTGGCAGCGCCAGCTCCCAAATCAGCTCCCAAATCTACGGCAGCTCCTAAAATAGTAGCAGCGCCAGCTCCTGGACCAATAGCAACGCCTAAACCCAAGGCAGGTCCAACACCAAAACCGGTCCCAATTCCAGCTCCCAAACCAGCGGCGGCGTCTCCCCCTAAAAAAGATACACTCGAAGAAGCCCTAGCCTTTCTGAATGAGCCCACAGGGTCAGAAGCTTCATTTGCATCGCCTCCCCCATCTCAGCCTGAGCCTAAACCTTACAAGGTTCCTGAACCTGCCCCCATCGAAATTCCACAACCCGAAGAGAAAGCCTCTTATCAGAGTGCTCCAGCGCCCTTTACAAGCCAATCTAAACCAACTGTACGCTCAGAAGCCCCAGCTGCTCCTTTTACCCCATTCATCGCTTCCTCAGCACCAAAGGAATCAACCTATGTTCCATTCATTCCTTCGCCCCCACAAACAAAATCTAAATCTTCTTCCAAATCCACATCTAAATCCGCAGCAGCAAAATCATCAAAACCTATTGTATCAGCTCCACCAAAATCCCCTCCAGCCCCAGCTTCTACTATTAATTGTCCCAATTGCGGAAAAGCTGTTTCAGATAGATGGAAATTCTGTACATTTTGTGGGCAAGGGTTGAAATAGATTTTTTGCAGAAATTCTTTTTTTTTCCTTTATAAAATTGAATTTTTGCTTCGGGTTGTGAATTTTATTACCTAAGAGAAAATTTTATTCAGAAAATTATGTTTATTTTTATGAACAATTTTTTTTCTTAATAATTCTGATATTAGAAGAAATTATACGAGACAAGGGAAAATTGACAAATTTAGAAGAAAATATAAGGGCATTTGCACTCCTAAATGCCGCAAAATACAAAGGAAAAGCAAATGTCAAAGCGGTCCTAGGGCAAGTTTTTCAAATGTATCCACAAGAGCGTAGCAGTCCAATTGAGGTGAAAAAACTTACTGAGGAGATAGTTGAACGAATTAATGCGCTATCACTTGATGAGATAAATACGGAAATTGCTAATCTACCACCAGAATTTAGTTTAGGACCAAAGAAACATGATGAGAAAAAAGAATTGCCGCCACTTCCACATTCTAATAGACCTATCGTAATGCGGATGGCGCCATATCCAAGTGGTCCACTTCATATCGGAAATTCTCGTATGGTCATTTTAAATGATGCATATGTAAAACGCTATAAAGGGAAATTACTACTTGTCTTTGACGATACAATTGGTTCCGAAGAGAAGGTGGTTGTTCCTGAAGCCTATGAAATGATTACGGAGGGGTTAGAATGGCTAGGTGTGAAATATCATCAAAAAATTTTCAAATCAGACCGTATTCCTATCTCTTATGAATATTGCAGAAAAGCTCTTGAAAAGAACATAGCGTATGTCTGTACCTGTCCCGCCGAGGAGTTTAAAAAATTTAAACTTGAACAAACTCCTTGTCCACATAGAGAACAATCAGTTGAAATCAATCTGGATGAATGGGAAAACATGTTGGCAGGTGTATATAAAGACCATCAGGCAGTTGTACGGCTTAAAACAGGGATGAACAATCCAAATCCCGCAGTTCGTGATTCAGTAATAATGCGAATCTCAAATCAAGAACATCCACGCGTCGGCATGAAATACTTTGTGTGGCCATTACTCGAATTCTCTTGGGCGATTGATGATTATCTATTGGGGATCACCCATATTCTGCGTGGGAAAGACCTCATTAAAGAGGATTACCTTGAAGAATGGGTCTGGAATCAATTCGGATGGCCCCTTATCGATTTTATTCACTATGGCTTAATCAAATTTGCGGGGTTAAAACTCAGCAAAACACAATCACGGATGAATATAGAGTCCGGGAATTACGTAGGATGGCATGATCCTCGTACTTGGAGTCTCCAATCCTTAATGAGGCGAGGTATTCAACCCGAAACTTTAATCGAGGGTATGCTATCTCTTGGCTTGAGTCTAGTGGACATCGAATATAGTCCGTTAGCGTTATACGCGATAAATAAACGCCTTATTGATCCTCTTGCTTTGCGCTATTTCTTTGTTCCGGAACCACAGAAAGTCTCTATTGAAAGTATTCCGTATACGGACCTTGAGGCGCATCCATTACTCCATCCGGAATATCCAAACAAGGGAACACGCACTATTCCCTTGTCGATTTCAAATGGAATGGCGGATATTTTTATCCCTCATAAAGAAAGTGAAACCTTTGAAGTGGGGGTCATTATTCGGTTGAAAGATTTATTTAATATAAGAATCATAGAAAAGAATGCGATTTTGAAAGCGGAATTCTATAGTAAATCTGTGGAGGATGCACGTGCATTAAAAACGCCGATAATCCAATGGGTGCCCGCCGAAAATTGTGTACCAATTCAAATGTTACTGCCGGATGGAACAACGACCAAAGGATTTGGAGAACCCGCCTGCAACGAGTTTGAACTGGGCCAAATTATTCAATTTGAACGAATCGGGTTCGGAAAAATAAATCAGATCACCCCGGAAATTTTGATTTATTTTGCACATACATAAAGGAAAAGTGAAAATATGTCCGAGGAATTTAGTGAAATTAGGCGTTTATTGAAATTATTTATTGAAGCTTCTGGTGTATCGGGCTTTGAAGCACCAATACGCAAAGCCATTAGAGATGAGATTGAGAATTACGCTGATGAGAGTTATACGGACCAAATTGGAAATTTATTTTTCATCAAGAATGGTTCAAATCCAAATTTACCCGCGTTCCTTATTATGGGACACATGGATGAAATCGGAATGATGGTAAAGTTTATCGATTCTAAAGGTTTCATCCGCTTTTCATATTTAGGGGGATTTTTCGATCAACTCGTTTTAGGTCAGCGGGTTTTAGTTCATGGGTCCAAAGGTGCAGTTCCTGGCATTATTGGGAGCAAGCCTCCCCATCTGATGAATTTGGAGGAACGAAAAAAAGTTGTGACGAGGGAAAATATGTTTATAGATGTAGGGGCATCTTCAAGGAAAGAGATAAAGGCTCTTGGGATTCAAATTGGCGATCCAATTACTTGGATAGGTCCATTTTTAGAATTAAAAAGCGAAAAAAATGATTTGATATGTGGAAAGGCGTTGGATAATCGTGTTGTTTTACCAATTATGATTGAGGTATTCAAATCCGCACAAAATACAGCTCCCCTCATATGTATTGCTTCAGTCCGAGAAGAGATTGGGCTTCAAGGCGCAAAAACAGGCACTTATTCCCTTGATATCGATCGTAATATAGCAATGGGGATAAGTCTCGATATTGCATTGGCGGGTGATTATCCTCTTGTAAAGGAAGAAGAATCTCCCATTTCATTAAGGAAAGGACCCACCGTGACAATTGCACAAGGTAGCCGTGATAGCTTGCAGGATGGGTATATCATTACTCCAAATGTCAGGAATTTCATTATTGATTTAGCTGAAAAACATAACATTCCCTATCAATTTGAAATTATGGAAGGGGGACTTACAGATGCCACTGTTATTGCGCTAACTGGGCGTGGGATCCCTACGGCTAATCTTGGTATCCCAACTCGATATGTGCATAGTCCCTGCGAGGTCGCCTCCCTTTCGGATATTCAAAATGCCATTCAATTACTCACTTTAATCGCTGAAAACCTTCCCAAAAAATTTGAACCCCCATAGAGGGAAAACTCTTGATTGATGCTATCAAAAAAATTGCCTATACTAATAGGAAATTAATTGGGCTTGGTATATCTCCGACTGATAGGGAATATATGGCTCGGACTATCTTAGCCGCCGAATCCGCTGTTAAACAGAGTTTCGCTAATATTCTCCTTGTAGGAAACAAGAAGGAAATAGAAACTTTCGGTATTTCCACTAAAAGAATTGAAATATATCATTCTTTGACGCCTGAAAAAACCCTTGTGGAACTAGTTCGATTAAACAGAGTAGATGGGGCAGTGCGAGGTTCGCTTAGCTCTTCCAAATTCTTGCAAGAAGTTAAGAAACAATTTAATATTCTAAACCTATTTCGGATTGCACTCTTAGAAACAGCAACAAATTTCTGTTTTTTCTTTGCGCCTATTGGTATAGATGAAGGTAATAACCTCGCTGAAAAAGTAACTCTTGTGGAGGCGGGCATTTCCCTCCTTAAATTCATGCAACTGGAAAATGCACCCATTGGTGTTCTATCTGGCGGACGCATAGATGATATCGGGCGGCAGATACGTGTTGATAAAACTATTGCTGAAGCAGAAGAACTTGTTTCTATTATTAAACAACAAGGATTGACACAAAATATTCAGCATTATGAAATTCTCATTGAAGATGCCATAGCTGCGCAATGTAGGGTCGTTATTGCCCCTGACGGCATTTCGGGGAATCTCGTCTACCGAACGCTTGTACATCTAGGGAATGGAAAATCCCATGGCGCTTGGTATTACAATCTTCCCTGCACCATCATTGACACGTCCCGTGTAGGTCCTCTATTTGAATATGAAAGCGCTATTGCTTTTGCAAGCGCTCTAACTTCACAATCATCATGATAGGATGAAAATGGCAAAGTCAGAAGTCTGGCGCACTGTTATTCTTTCCTCACTCTGCGAACTTATCATTCTAACTGTTGTTGCGATTATTTTAATGATATTTTTCCCTGCCTACCTTATCTATATCCTCCTAGGTGTAATTTGTGTGTTAATCCTATATTTCTCTATTAAATATCTTATTTACAAACCAGTCTTCAATAAACCCGCGAGAGAACTCCGTGATGACCTTATTGCCCAAGAAGGGGTCGCCGTAACGGATTTGGCTCCTCGAGGTCAAGTTAAACTTAGAAATGAGGTATGGAGCGCTCGAACCATCTCTGGCACCATTCTATATGGTACAAAAGTTAAAGTAGTAGAATTAGATGGAATCCAATTAATTGTTGAACCACTCCAGAAATTAAACGGGCGGGCATAATGGGAAAATTTTACGGTGGTCTCCTATTTTTTTTGGTTGCAGTCGCCTTGAACTACTTTTTTAACCTCCCTAATGTCGAAGGGCTCGCCCAAACATATTTAACCTACGATTCCTTTGTAGGAGCCTACGTAATTGCTGCCTTTCAACTTTTATTTTATCCCTTAAACTCTATCGGGATTCTTTTATCATGGTTAATTGCAGGATTCCTTGGCGGGCTTTTATGTCGCACATGGAAATCAGCACTCCTCGTTTCCATTCTCATGGGCTTCATTCTCAGTCTCACATGGCTATTCCTATTATCGCGCTATTTACCCAATTACTGGAATTATTTTATTTCAATGTATACAACTTTAGAACTGCTTGGTCAATCATTGGGAATGGGCTTACTGCTTGGCGCCTCTTCTGCGGGACCTGCGGTCCTTGGGGCTTATCTGACCAATCCCCACAAAAAAATCTTTGAAAAAGAGCCCCTCACCGAAATCCAATGCGTCTGCCCCCACTGTGGCACTATTTTCCAGTCTAAACCGAAATTTTGCTATAATTGTAATGGTCTAATTACTGAGGTCACAGATAACTCAAACAGACAAGATGAAGAATGAGTTAAAAATCTTGTTTATTTATCAGTACTCAATTCTTCGAAATGAGGGATTCTTATTTCAGGAAAATTAAATCTAACAATTTTTTCTTGAATTCTTTTACTGTTTAAAGGAAAAAAACGCTCATAGAGATATATAGGAATTGCTAACAGCCCTGTCACAAGGAAGGGAAGCACCATCAGGATTATAGGCGTTAGAATTGCCGGATTATTCAATGGAATTAATAGATTCTCATCTATTAATTCCGGTAGAGTATGTAAAAGAATCTATCTTAATCGTGCCTAAAATGCCGATAATCGCGAAAAGTGCGATAGATAAAACAAATCCCGCAATAATCGCAGTGAATTTCTTTTCCATACCTAAGGGTTAAAGGTGTGCGGAATTCAAAATTTTAAAAGTTCCAGGAAAAAAATGAGTTTGAAATAAGAATGAATTCTTCTTGTAATTTAACCAGTGCGTTTAATAATATGATAGCCGTATTTGGTTTTGATAGGTTGCGAAATCTCGCCTACTTTCATGCTATAGACTGTTTTTTCAAATTCGGGAGCCATTTTTCCTCGTCCAAATGAACCCAAATCACCACCATGTTTTTTAGAGGGACAGGATGAATATGATTCCGCTAATTTCGCAAAATTTGCACCTTGATCGAGTTCAGCTCGAATCTCTTGTGCTATACTCAATTTATCCACTAAGATATGAGAAGCTCGCACTTGTCCCGCTGGGATCCTCCCTGCTCTAGGAGATTTCATCTTTGATTGCTCCTTTTTTTTGCCCATGAGACATTATCTCCAATAAAAGTTGACAATAACATTATAAACACATATCTTTTAAATATCAGTACTTTTAAAGATGCTTATATGAAGGTTACCGCCATTGCCCATTCTAATATCGCGCTGGTGAAGTATTGGGGCAAAAGAGATGAATCTCTGAAACTTCCATACAACAATAGTATTTCTATAACACTTGACCAGCTTCAGACGAGAACTACTATCGATTTTGATTCTGCTTATAAAGAAGATGTTTTTGTATTAAACGGAGAACGTTTAGAGCAAAGTGCTGAAACTCTAAAATTGCAAAAATATGTGAATTATTTGCGGCAACAGGCAGGTGTGGAAGATCCCCTAATGTTTCAATCTGAAAATAACTTCCCAACTGGGGCTGGTTTAGCCAGTTCTGCGAGTGGATTTGCTGCACTTACAGTGGCAGGAGCTCATGCATTAGGATTAGAATTAACTGATTGCGAATTATCGATGCTTGCAAGACAGGGCTCTGGATCGGCATGTCGTTCTTTATTTGGAGGATTTGTCGAATGGCAAAAAGGCGAAAGTCAAGATGGATCTGATAGCTATGCGGTCCAAATTGCTCCACCAACGCATTGGGATCTTCAATTATTTATTGTTATCTCCTCTCAGGGGAAAAAACAGATTTCTAGCACCCAAGCTATGCGCTCAACAGTCGAGACCTCTCCCTATTACCAAGGGTGGATTGATTCTATTGATGCCGATTTAGAAAATGTGCGACAAGGTATTCAAACAAAAAATTTACAAGCAATGGGTGAAACAGCCGAAGAGAATTGTTTGAAAATGCATGCTCTCATGTTATCCACTATTCCCCCCCTACTTTATTGGAATGAGACGACGCTAACTCTGATAAAGCGTATTCGACAGTGGCGTCAGGAGGGATTACCATGTTATTTCACGATCGATGCTGGCCCCAATGTCGTTGTTTTTTGCACGAAAGGCAATGCAAAACACCTTAAAAATCGGCTCTCCGAAATTGATAATATTCAACAAATTATCGAGTGTCGTCCGGGACCTGGACCCACTCTCTCTAAAGTTCATTTATTCTGATAATCCGAGGCGTACAAGATTGATTCGTACATCTAGTCCTCTGAAACTCGTGATCGCTGGCGAATGGGCGGTACTAGAACTCAAATATAGTGCCGTAGTAGCGGCTATTAATCATCGGGTTTTCTGTGAGATCGAACCCAATCCAGAAGGAAACATTAAAGTTTCCCTCTTGGATTTTAATATCAATAATGTTTCCGCGCAATATGAAAATGGAGAGCTAGTCTTTAATGAATCATTGTCTCTGGATGCCCAAAAACATTTACAAATTATCAAATTCACCATAGAAACTGCCTTATTCCTCCTCCCAGAATTCAAACCCTTTAAAATTAGAACTTGGACTGAAAACCCTGTGAATTTATCCTCCTTTTCTGAAACTAAATTTGGGCTTGGGAGTTCTGCAGCCGCAGTTGTGGCAATTCACGCAGCAATTCGGGCATTTCACGGGATACTACCCAGTGGGGTGGTAGAGAAAGATGAATTGTTCAAATTATGTCTATTAACTCATTTTATCATTCAAAATAAAAGTGGGTCCGGCATTGATATTGCAGCATCTTTCTATGGTGGTATCATTCACTATAGTCGCTTCGACCCTGAATGGTTACTTTCAAAACTCGAAGATAATTTCTCCCCCGAAGATTATATTGATCTTAATTGGCCAAATCTCTCCGTTGAACCATTGCCTCAGTTTCCAGATTTGCAGCTTCTTCTTGGTTGGACCCAAACTCCCGCCTCAACCACCGCCCTCATCGACCAAATGACGATTTTTAAAAAACAAACCCCTTCGATATATTATACCATCCTCACCGAAATTGCAAAACTCGTGAAAAATTTTGTCAAGGATTGGAAGAAAAAAAATAGAACGCGCCTATTATCCAATATTCAATTGAATGAAATGTATCTCAGAAAATTAACCGAAAGTTCAGGAATTCACATTGAAACTCCTCCATTAAAACTCCTAAGCCAGATTGCTAATGAGCTTGGAGGCGCAGGAAAGCTGTCAGGAGCAGGTGGTGGTGATTGTGGAATTGCTATCTGCTTTGATGAAACAATTGCCTCCCAAATTTTGGCTGAATGGAAGGCACACGGTATTATTGGAGCTCCTATTCAAATTGATTATGATGGGGTAATTATTGAATCAATTACTAACAAAACAACTAAAATTCTTTGGAAAAAATAAACTCAACAAGCCGATTCATATAGGTGCAAGTTCATTCAGAAAAATTGCAATTTTTCCAGCTATATTTTCGCCTAAAGTCGTTTCAACTCCTTGAAAATTGAAAAAGGCATTCCATTCCAATAAATAGAGTGTAAATAGATCAGCTGCAATTAAAAAATCAACTCCCACCATATCTAACTTGGCTTTTCGTGCAATTAAGACCGCAATTTCTCGAAGTCGCGTTAAAATGATAGAGTCAATTTTTATCTTATTAATATCCCAAATCTCCCCTCCTAAATTAACATTATACCTAAAATCATTCACATTTGCTCTGGCATACTCAATAATGTTCTCTCCATCTATCACAATTGCACGAATATCATACCCCGGGTTCGCAATAAACTCTTGGAGGAAAAGTAGTCCATATTCATCTAATAGTGCTTGTAAAGTCATATCGATTTGCGAATCATTGAAAATCCGTTGCACCCCTTGCCCAAGTCCTAACGATATTGGTTTAAAGATACAGTCATGCTCCCGAACAAATTCTTTGGCAAGATCGATATTTTGGGTAATCAACGTAGGGGGCATTAATATCTCACTTTGGAAATGATGCTTCCAAAAAAGATAGGAGCTCATTTTATCGCAAGTCTCAATCGCCACCTTTGAATTGACAACCCGCGTGCCCTGATTTTCAAACTCTTCTACTGTGCTCAATTGGTAAATTATGGGGATTCTAGGTGAAAACCGCACCCATAAAACATCCGGAACCTCTCTAATTGGATGCGAAATCGAATTCCACATCAAAATTCTAAGATCTCTCTGCCCTAACTCCAGTAATTCCTGGTGAACACGGTTAGCCTCATACGATTGATGCGGCACTAGAAGATGGATAGACATTCAGCACCCAGGATACTTCAATTAAAAAATTTATTTTGCTTCCTCTTTGATCTCCATCCGCAACCAAAAGAATATAATGAGCGTTAATGGAATCCCACCAATTATCAAAACCCATATTAGCCCGGTTAGCCAGGCGTAGATTACATAAAAATACGATAAATTTGCAAGCGGAACACTCCAATTCCCATTTATATAAACTATAATGCAAAAGGCCACGAAGACTAAGATTCCAATTAATCCACCTCCACCACTATAAGCCGCTCTCTTCTGATTCTTGCGTTTTCCATAGCCGTGCTTCTCCAAATCTTCCCTTTCTTCATCCGGTAATTTTTTCCACCATTGGAAAAATACTACCACACCTATAGCAATAATTGGAATGCCGATAATCAAAAACTCCCAGAGAATTAAATTTAACAAGAAATTGATAACTGTTGCCATGGACCAGGTATTTAAAAGTTCCATGCCGGGATTCCCGATACCCCAATAGTTTATAAACCATAATAGCACGAGAATAATCCCAATAAAAATGCCAATCGCAGCCCCAATTAAGGGTACAATCGCCTTCCAATGCCTCCTCGCAAAACTCTTAAAAAAAATGAGATCGGCGGCGTCATCCATTTCTCTCAACTCCTAATTTTTTACCCATCCATGGCTATCTGCATCAAAAAATTCAGTTCAGTTATGGAATAAATCCCACACCCTATATTTGTGTTTGCTTAAATTGATCTAGCACAGGATTATTAAATATTGATAAAAAAAGAAAGGATAAACCCAAAAAATTTCTTTCATCACTTCATACTCCTTCGGATGATTCATACAGTGGATTAAGTAATAGCAAATTCAGGAAAAAAGAAATTGAAATTGATAAGGATATTAAAATGATACAAACAAAAAGGGTCTTGCATTCCTGTTATTTTATTTTTGCATATACTAATTAGACTAGTTTTATATATTTAAAATGTTAAAAATAATGCTGCCTATTAACAACTAAAAATCCTAAAAGAAGAAAAAAACAAGGAGAATTAGCCCCTATGAATCTTAAAACAAAGATTTTTATATTTATGGTGCTGAGCCTCTTTTCGGTAAGCTTGGTGACTCTTCCCGCAGCAACTGCCTTTACAAGCGATTCTTTCTCTCAGAAAGTTGGTGATGAATACATCTGGGAATTAAAAGTCTCACAACCAGGATCTCTTCTTAGTTCTTATAAAATGGGCGATCAGCTCAAAGCGATAATTATAGCAGCAAATAAAACTATACTCACCACTGATGGTGCTAATTTGTGGGATACCCTCTGGGGAAGAGTGTATAATAATTCGATCACAAATCGAACTTGGCAACTTCTTATGCACACTAAAGCACTCAGTATCTATAATAGCACACTCGGATGGGCATCGATGACCCCGGAATTGTTTATTCCCCATAATCAAACCGCAGTAAATAAGACTCTATATGGGAAGTTTTATGTTCTGTTGGTATCAAAGGGCGATTTCCATTACACTTGGACGAGCGGTCCGAATGGGTATGATGGGACTATGACGGCATGGAACGGTAGTGCAACTGGAGACAAAGATCAGCCGAAATTCGAATTGCAATTCAACGCAAATGGCCTATTGCAATCTTGGAAAGAATATAGAGGGACAGGCAGTGGTTGGACGCTAGTCAGTGATCAAGAGTTACTGGGTGGTGGCATGATTCCGGGGTTCTTGGCATTTCCCTTATTGCTTATCCTCAGCATTTTCGTGGCTCTTCAGCTGCTTAGGGCGAAGAAAAAGCCGGGTGCCCTCTAAATTTTCATCCATTTCCCTTTTTTTCCATGATCTACAAATGGTCTTGCCCTTCGAAACAGTTTCAAAATCTGTAGGCACACGTATGCCTACTTAAATTGAAACCCCTCCCAACAATCCTATTATTTCTACCGGAAAGATAGTTAATGAAACTGAGTTTTATATGTTTGAAACGTTAAAAGCAATAATACCTATTAACACATAAAACTTGAAAAAGTCAAATCAAGAGAATTAGGCACTACAAATCTCAAAACAAAGATCTTTATATTTGCAGTGTTGAGCCTCTTTTCGGTGAGCTTGGTGATGCTTCCCGCGGCAACCGCCTTGGACAACAACTCTTACTATATAAAAAAATAGTTAAAAAAAGGAATTGAGGGTTTAGAGACGTTCAATAACAGTCGCTGCACCCTGGCCACCACCTACACAAAGATTTGCAAGGCCATAGTGCGCCTGTTTTTCCTGTAAAATGCGTGAAAGAGTCCCAATCAAGCGTGCTCCCGAGGCACCTAACGGGTGTCCAATTGCTGTGGCGCCACCTTTGATATTCACTTTCTCAGGGTCGAGACCCAGCTCTTTAATCGCCCACAGCGTCACAATACAGAAAGCTTCATTTATTTCCCAGAAATCAATGTCATCTACGGACAATCCTGCTTTTACCAATGCTTTTTGCGAAGCGGGCACTGGTCCTTTCCCCATAACTGAAGGATCAACACCTGCCCAGCCCATCGACACGATCTTTGCGAGCGGTTTCAATCCTAGTTCATCGGCCTTCTCGCGGGACATGAGCATGAGATACGCCGCACCTGCATTTAATGGAGAAGAGTTCCCCGCCGTTATGACGCCCTTACGACTAAAGGACGGTTTCAATTCAGCCATTTTCTCCATAGTTGTCCCTCTTCGAATAGATTGATCCTTGTCAATTACTTTGACCGATCCATCGGCTAAGGTTGCTTCTATTGGTAGAATTTCCCCTAAGAAAAATCCCTCATCCTCGGCTTGCGCAGCAAGATTTTGGGAACGCATTCCCCATGCATCCAAGTCATCTCTCATAAGGCCATACTTCTCGTTAGCTTCCCTATAGAGCTTCTCGGCAGTTAATCCCATTTGTATTGCGGTAGCGGCATCGAAGCCCGACGGGTGTTGCCCCAGTTTCGGGCTTGGTGAAAGCCCTTCGCCACCCATTGGGACGTGAGTCATATGTTCGAAACCGCCTGCAACGACAACATCTGCGTTTCCGCTCAGAATCTCCATAGCACCGATATGTACAGTAGACATCGAGGAAGCGCATTGTCTATCGACGCCCATGGCAGGAACGGAGAGCGGGAGTTTTGCCATTAAACTAACAGTGCGTCCGCCGTAAAGCCAATTTTCCCAAAGCTGGGTAGCACAACCAGTAATAACATCATTAATTATCTCAGGATCAATCCCTGTTCGGTTTATTAATTCTTCAACGACCATGGAAGCGAGGTCATCGCCACGAAAACAGTTGAATTCATCGCGATCAGCTTCTTCTTTCCGTCGACTTCGCGAAAAAGCACTCCTTAAGTAATTTACAATAACACACTCTGTCATTTTCTTCACCCATTATTCATTTTACTTCTAATTGGTTTTATAATAAATTTTTTTTCTAATTTCTTCTATCTTTCTCTCTTAGCTTTCTTTTAAATTTATGATAACTATTTCGACATATTTATTTTAAAGATTTTACTATAACGGGATTTGGTCTAATCAGAGGACAAAATTAGGAGGACAAGCATTTTCGTTGATATTCATATAGCTGCAGAAATGCTTTGGCAGCCCGTTGAATGGTGGGAAAAATGGGAATACCTTGTTCAATCAATTTATTTTTAAGATCTTCTCGTTGCACATAAAGGGGTGAATAGGGGAGCGAAATGAGAAATGGTTTTTGGGCTGACTTTGCATAGTCAAAAATCTTCATTAAATTTTCAAAAAATATCTTGAAGCGTTCATCATTTGTCTTTTCCCAGGTGCCTGTTTCATTGATGATACCGCCAATATAGGGTTCTTCAATTGCAAGCCGGCAAATCTCGGGGTATTTTTCTTCACGCCCAATCCAAGGCAAATCGAGAGGGTTGCGGACGCTGCCAACTTTAATAAGTTCCTTCATTTGGGCTTGTGTATCAGCCGCAATTTCGGGCATATCAATACCCAATTGAATAATTTGATCAGTTGAAGTCACTACTTTCCCGCCTGACCAACCGATTAAGACAATACTTTTGAGCTTTGGATAGAGATCTTTGCAATAATTGAAAGCAATTGTAGCATCAAGCCATTCATCGTAAGTTTCGACAGAAAGCGCGCTTGTCTGTCTGAAAATGGCATCCCAGATTCGATTGCTGGAGACAATTGTCCCAGTATGAGAAGAGACCGCCTTCTTTCCTCGGTCCGTAAGCCCGCCTCGCAAAATTACGAGCGGTTTCTTGTTCTCTTTCAAAATTTTCCAAAGTCTCCTCCCGTCTTCTGGTGCATGTCGAGAAAATCCTTCAAAATATACGCAAATGATTTCTGATTTTTCATCGGCGCTAAAATAATCAAGGAAATCGGTAATTTTCAGGTCAATGGAGTTCCCGATACTCGCCACTTTTGAGAAAAACACGCCATGGTTATTTTCCATTAAAATGAACTGGGTGGTCAAATCGCCCGAATGTGAGACTAGGGCAACATTACCAACCTTGGGAGAAAAAACAGGTCCATAGGCATATTTTCCTTCTGGCGAATAAATACCCATGCAATTGGGTCCGATTGCGCGAGTATCACTCTGACTTATGAGTTGGTATAGTTCATGTTCAATAAATTCCCCTTTCTCATCAAATTCTGCGCCCCCTGCCGCAAAAATGTGAATCGTTGCAAATTTTTTCTCAATACATTCTTTGATGACATCCTTCAACAGATTTCGATTGACCGAAACAATAGCATGATCCAATCCATCAGGAAGCTCTGAGATATCCTTATAGCAGTCAATACCGAATACATTATCTTCTTCTTTTGAAACTAAATATAGATCTCCCTCATAACCTCGTTTGATGATCCCATAGATTTGCCATTCTCTTTTAGATGATGCTTCGATGACAGCAATTGATCGTGGATAAAAGAATTTTTCCATAATTTCCTTTAATTCCAAGAAAGCACCTGATTTTCGCTATATGTATTAGTACCAATATCTCTTTCTTTTCCATATAATACAAGTTTTTTGTAAAAGGCTTTCTACTAGTTCAAATCCCGTTTGCTTTTTACAAAATTAGTAAAAAATTGATTGATCTAAGAAATTCTTAAAAAATAAAAAACCAAAAGAATTTAAATTAACCAAATTGTTTGAATAAAGAACTGAAAGATTTTGAGATCCAATCAAAAACCCCAAAAATAATTCCGAGAACGATTAATATGGCAACGACGGCAATTCCAATTAGCAAACCCTCTTCCGTTATAGGGGAGGCTATGATATGCTGATTCAAAAATCCTTGAACTCTGAATAGAAGATTCAAATCATTTAATTGCGACATTCCAATATGTTTAGGAAAAAGAATATTTAAACCCCACAATCTTGAGAAAAATTCACTTTCTCATAGGTTCTTTCCTTTTATTCGGGGAGTTTTAATACTTTTTTATCGGAAAAAACGATATGGTAGAATTAACTTTAGAGAAAGCGCTACTAATTGCCATTAGTCTCTCAATTGCAGTGATAATCGGAATTAATTTAATTATTCCTTTAATAGAAATGCTTCGAGACTTACTTAAATAGTCAAATCTTCTAAAAAGGGTCCTGAAATTTTTAGTATTTTCACCTTTTTTTAGAATCTTTATTTTAATATCAGAACAAAACTATTTAATCTCAGAGAAAAAGCAATTAACAACGTTTTGTGCATTTATCTACTAAAGAGTTTAGGAATTGAAATGAAGGCGGATTCTAAACCTTTTATTCATTTTGCATTTGGCTCTGAAATTTTTCAAGATGGTCCCACTGAATATAATAAATTTATAAAATATTTACCTGAAAACACCCCAATTTTTTTTTCGAATAAATATATTAAGGTTTTATGTAAAGCAGATGCACAATCTCGTCTTAAATTTATTCCTATTCTTTCTACGTTACGCAATAGTTCAAAAACAATTATGGACATTAAACTATCTCAAATTGATGCAATTGGCAATGTAATATCGCAGTATTACTGTCCAAATAATCCGAAGGTAGAAAATTTCGTGAAAAATGAGGTTCTATCCACAATTAAATACCAGAGCATTGCTGGTATTCAGTTAGATTGGCTAGAAATGCCCGGGTGCTATTGCTCATTTTGCCGCGCTTTAGCCGAAGGACAAGGATTCTCCCTGAAAGAAATCTCGCGTGAATTAAGGCAAAAAAGAACATATTCACTGGTTGAAGAATTCAGAATGCAATCTATTACCAATTTTGCTGGAAAATTGATGGTTCTAATCCGAGAAATCAATCCGAATCTGTTATTGGGATTGAATCTCAACTTCTCAAAAACGCCTCAATCGTTCGGGCACGATTATTTTTTCTTAGCTTTATATCTTGATAGATTGAATTTCATTTTAGACCCAACTAACTCACAAGAAAAAGATATGTTACATCAAATCAAAGTAATTAAAACAATTACCAAAAAATTTCTTGGAAAAATTGAAATATTTCTCCAAGTTTTGTTGTCTGATCAGTTTGAATCAGATATGATCAATAAAATAATCAGAACTACACGGAAAAACGCGTTTGATGGAGTTGTCTTTCATATTTCGACCCTTGCTGGTCTAAGAAAATGGGAAGACATGGCTCTTACTTGAGATAAAACAAGGCGAATTACTATATGAGTGAAATTATACACGACAAAGAACAATTGGATGAAGACCAGTACAAATTTAGCTTATTTAGTCGAATAAAACATAAATTATCGAATATCCTCCTTTTCCCAGTATATTCAATATATAAGCATTTTCTCTGGAGAAATATTAGCAAAATGGAAAAGCCAAAGCATATTGGCATCATTCTAGATGGCAATAGGCGTTATTCACGAGCCCATGGCTTGGAAGTCTGGGCGGGTCATGAGCTGGGCGCTAGAAAGGTTGAAGAGGTCCTGGGTTACTGTTGGGAACTCGGAATTAAAATTGTCACGCTATATGCCTTCTCCATTGAAAATTTTAACCGATCCAAAGAAGAGGTCGATAAAATTATGGGGATTGCAGAAAGAAAATTCAGAGAACTTTCCCAGCACCCCTTAGTATTTAAATATAAAGTTCGAGTAAAGGCATTGGGACGAAGAGAGCTTTTACCGCCCGAGGTTATCGACGCCATTGATGAAGCAGAGTCTAAAACCAGCCAATTCTCGGATTTACAGCTCAATATTGCCATTGCCTATAGCGGACGGGCGGAAATTGTCGATGCTGTTCGCACCATTTTACAGGATAAAAACATAGCCGATATAGATGAGAGCTCTTTCGAAAATTATCTTTACACGGCAGGTCTCCCCGATCCGGACCTAATTATCCGAACTTCTGGCGAATATCGCATCAGCGGGTTTCTTACTTGGCAATCAGCGTATTCTGAATTATATTTCTGCGATGTCTATTGGCCCGCAATTAGTAAATTGGATATCTGGCGGGCGGTCCGGACTTATCAGAAACGCGAACGCCGCTTTGGACGCTAAAATTCTTTAAAATTTACATAGAAAAAAGAAAAAAGAGCTAATTTTTTTAGAAAAATAGTCTCATAACTTTAGTTAAGAAAATAAAAATTTTGATCTGACTAATATAAAAATATATCATTTAAAAATTGAAAAGATTGAGCATTTCGCTCAATAAAAGGATCTAATGAACCAGAAAAATTTTTGATTTCATTTTCAAATAGAGATTCCCAACATTTTGTTGCATATACCAGTAATTCTTTTAAACGGAGAGACGGGTTTTCTTTAAGAAAGAGACAGCCTTTTACAAAATTGCCTTCCGCAAAAGTTATAGTAAAGCCTCCATATTGAATCTCCTGTAAACTTTTAAAATCTGTAAATGAACTCCCAAAATTATCAATGGCAGAAATTAGCCCTGAAATTAAGTCAGGATCTAAAGATTGTCTAGCCCATTCCATTGAAAAAAGACTTGTTCCTTTAGATTTGTGGAGAAAAAGAAGGTATTGCAAGTTTTTTTTATCTCTTTCAATAAAATCTATGTATGAACCGTTATTTTGATATTCATTTTGGCCAAAAAGTATATAATTTCCCGATTTATACTCAAATTCATCATCACAGATATATTGAGAAAACCGCTTCTTAAAAGCAAGGTTCCTCAATGGACCACCAATATTGCTTAATAGTCCCATTTCTTTTTGCTTTTCTTTTACAGAATAATCTGCGCCTTTAAGGAGATTATAAATAACGCCACGAAATCGATCAATTACATAAACCCAAGCACCAATTTTTTCCATATCATTGATAAGTTTTTCCAAACCTACTTTTAAAACACCAATGGGCGTAGTCACTAAGAAGACCCAATTGCAGTATTCTGTTCCAAGACTCAATTTCTTAATTATTTTTGGATATAAACTTAAAATTTCAAATCCCGTTGCAATTACAGCCAATCCATTCTTAGTTGCTTTTTCCTTTTTAGTTAAATAGAGATCCCACGGAAACGAATCATTAAGAGAAATAGAATAGGCGTTAATTATTTTATCAGCACAAAAATCTACAAAAGTTTCAATTAATTCCTGTTTCGAAATAAAATCAAATTTTTCGAAATATTGCACAATTTTAGGATCAGAATATAAAAAATTTCCTAAATAATTAATAGGATTTCCAAAATTCCTTTTTATTTCCTGAGAATTTTGAAAATTTCTTTGTATTTCTTCATAAAATCTTAGAATTACCTCTTCAAAAGAGTTTGAATCAATCTCACTGTTCAATTTACCCAGAAGATATTTTATATCTTTGATGGTTATGGTTTCGATCAATTGAAAAGGATCGAAAAATCCCATATTTCCCTTCAAATCATCAATTGACTCTTCAATAAACCATTCAATTTTTTCATCTATTTTATTTCTCCAACTCTCGGGATTATTTTTTTCATAATTCTCATGTTTTACAATCTCTGAGGGAGAACTAGATAGCACCTCTGGTTCAATTGGGTCATCAGTGATTATTAATGCGGCTCCTGAGGGAGAACTAGATAGCACCTCTGGTTCAATTGAGTCATCAGTGATCATCAATTCGGCTCCTGAAGGAGAACTGGATAGTACTTCTGGTTCAATTGGGTCATCATTGAAATTAAATAATTTCAAGGTCTCTTTAGATCGATTATAAAAATCAGTTGCTAAATTTTCTTCTTCTAAATAAGAAGAAATTTCAGCAAGTTCAGCAAATAATTTTGATAATATTTTGTAATCTTTTTTATGAAGATAAAATTCTGCCTGGTTTAAAAGCTCAGTTCTTCTTTCCATTAATTCTTTCCTGTTAATTGACAAAGAATTGCTCATTAGAATTCCCCTTTTTTAAAATTAAAGAAGGATTCTATATATTTACTTTCTGATCTTCTAAATAAGATAAAATCCAAGAATTCCTGTGAACTAGAATTTCGTATTGCCAAAATTCCCTTTTATTCAAAAATCATATAATGAGTATAATAAAGATATATTTAAAATTTGAAATATAATTCATTATGAAAACAATTGAGGTTACATAAAAAAAAATAAAATTTAAAAATAGAAAATATTAAAAAGCAAACGCCGCTTTGGGCATTGAAATTCAGATAATATCATATAGGTTCCATTTTGCCTTTTTAAAAAGAACAATTTAATATAAAAAAACAAGATTTAATTAAACTAATTCGAAACGATTGGGCATAGAGGCTTAGATAATGGATTTTAAGCATAAGGAACAGCTTATTCGTGGTTTAACATGCGTTATTCCGGGAATGGTTGGATTAATCTACTCAATTTCTATATTAAACAGCGATATTGCTTCTGATTATCTTAAATTAATTTTAGAGTGAGTCTAATTTTTTTAATTGCAGGTACTGGATTGATAATTTTTACTCTAGATGGAAAAATTCAAAAAATTACCTTTTATCCAAACATTTCCCCCTTACAAACTTTACTAATAATTAGTATATTTTTTGTTTTAGGCTTATTCTTGTTGAATTTTTTTCTCCTTAATATAGGATTCGCAGCATTATTGATTTCCTCAATAGCTTGTTGGGACTGTATAGGATATTTGATATTGTGTTATTTCAATCAAAATAAGCCGACTAATTCAGGAAAAGAAATTTTCAATTAGGTTAAATAGAAAAAGAAATGATGTTACTTTTTAGAATATATAATTTTTTGAGAAAAAGTTGTGGGAAATGATTGATATGAGTGAAGAAGGAGAGAGAGTGGGCGCCTACCTTGATATCAACTCGAACACGAAGGTGATTCGGTTCTGCGGGTACCGCACTTTTGTAGGCTATGAAATTCTCTCTCCCTTTTTCTAGTTTTAAATATTTGAGGTCTATCTAAACGAACCGCTAAATACATTTTTATTGTAGAAAAAAATTAGATGTAACTTGTCGAAAGAGACTTCGAGTTAATAATAAAAAAAGGAACAATTCAGCTTTTTAGATAATGTGACTTTTTAGAAAAACTCATGGGAATTGATTGATATGGATGAAGTAGTAGGAGAGCGTGTCGGAGCCTACATTGACATCAATACGGAAACGAAAGTAATTCGGTTCCTTGGGTACGGTATTTTTCTAGGCTGTGAAATTCCGCCTTCCGAAGGCGTGGGAGGTTGCATCGACCTCGTGCTGGCAACGGGAACCCCCAACCCTAAAATCCGTTTGGATTCGGGAAAAATTGTCTGGGGATGCGAGTGCTGGTGGAGATTGGAATCCGAGGTCAAAGAGATTTTAGAGGAATACAAAAGCCTCGGATTTTCCATTGTTGACGTGGATATTGATGAGATACGGCAGGAGCAACTCTCGGAGGAATAATCTCTCAAGAAAAGAGATTTCTGATTAATTTTTAAAAAAGGAAAAATTTAGCGGGCAGTCCAACCACCATCGAGGAGAAGATCTGCGCCAGTCATATAACTTGCATCATCGCTAGCTAGAAACAGGATACCCGTAGCAATCTCCTCTGGTACAGCCCATCGTCCCATTACACCCTCCTTCTCAAACTCTTCCTTGACCACCTCATAAGCGACGCCCCGATCATTGGCTTGCTTGGTCACGTCACTTACCAGCATGGGTGTATCAGTGGCCCCCGGTGATACA
>Ga0315310_10000492_pt1 | contig 25178 bp, 24 predicted proteins | sample TDP5_MG_FD_203630 | JGI IMG/M metagenome (GOLD analysis project Ga0315310, IMG submission 203630) | Freshwater sediment microbial communities from Lake Towuti, South Sulawesi, Indonesia - TDP5 | ecosystem: Environmental > Aquatic > Freshwater > Lake > Sediment | place: Indonesia: South Sulawesi...
GCTTTAATTATTTTAAATTATACGTGAAAAATATTATTATTAATTATTAAAGGAAGAGTTGAGAGTAATGCAATCTCATTTATTCATAAAAAAACTATCAATCATTGCTTTGACCCTTATTATGGCAAGCATTTTCTTGTGGCCTTCTACCCATAGCTATGGAAATTCCTTTATCACAGCTAAACTCAAATCGCAAGGAACTTATTCCGAAATTTTACGCGCAGATGATATAGATGCGTATTATCAAGTGAATTGTTCAGCGGGTGAACTTTTAACAGTTAGTATTAACTATTCGGCAAATTTTGATTTGAACTTATATCTTTATGATATTGACCCCACAAACGATCTAATCGACTCCTCAACGATGAATGGAACCTATGATATTGTAGAATTTCATGTCTCTACGGCAGGATTTTATTATATTAGGGTAAGTAATGAATATGATAATCCCAATAATATAAGTTTTACCTTAACAATTACGTTACAACAAGATTTAGTTCAAATTCCGGGGTTTGAATTGCTTTTTGTGGTCTTTAGCATTCTGATCGTTATCGAATTAGCGATATTTTATAAAAATCGAAAATTAATTAAAATCTCCTAATTCCTTTTTCAGAAAGGGACAAAAGGATGAACTTAAAAAAAATTTAAAATTGATCTTGCAGCCAAATATCAAGGTATGTAGGCAATTGCCTCAATTTCCACTTGGATGTCAAGCGGTAGACGAGCGACTTCTACACAGGATCGGGCAGGAGGTTTTTCAGAAAAATATTTCTTATAAATGCGATTCATTTTCTCGAAATTTTGCATGTCCTTGAGAAACACCGTTGTCTTTACAATATGATCCATTGTTCCCCAAGCAGCTTCAAGAATTCCTTTCAGATTTTCCATGGTAGCTTTGACTTGCTCCGAAAATTCATCAGGGATTTTCTTGGTTTCTGGGTCAAGAGGACCCTGTCCTGAAACGAAAAGCCAATTTCCAAGTTTAATGCCAGACGAATAGGGCCCGAGGGGCGGTGCGCCATTTTCTGCAATAATTACCTCTTTTTCCATCAAATTAACTCCTTCTCAATTTTTTCAATAAATCTACTGATGAGAAAATCCTTATTTAAACAATAATGGTGTTATGGTGATACGGACTATTACAATTTATCTTTAATTGTGTGATGGAATAGTGGAAAATTTCTATTTTCTCAAAGCAAAAAAACCTATGTGGCCTGCATCCGCCAATGTATTTGCAATAAAGGATGAAAGCGGAGTAATTCTGATAGATGTAGGGTGCGGACTCCCGAAATTCACAAAGAAATTATTTGAAAAAATGAAAAATTTCGGTTTGAACTTAAAGGATGTTCATACAATTGTCATTTCCCATGCGCATCCTGATCATATGGGCGCGATGGCGGAAATTTTAGCTAGACTTGAAAATTATAGCCGATTGCGGATTTTTATTAATGAACTAGAGAGAGAAAGCGCATTGAACATTGATCTCCTAAATATTTCCTTTGATATGGCTTTAATCAAAAGGTATTTCGAATCAGGGATTGAGGCGCGATTTAAAGGGAGATTCGATATAAATAGTGATTTTAAAGTGTTCTGTAAAATGGCACAACTGCCTAAGGATTGCAATCTTCAAATATTTTCGGAAAATGATGTATTAGAACTTGGACAATATAAATTCAAGGTTGTTACTACGCCAGGTCATGCTCTAGGGCATACCTCCTTTTATGAGATTAATCAAAGGTTTTTACTCTCTGGAGACCTTATAGGCGAAAAAGGGACTGCGTGGTACTCGCCCAGCTCCGGTGGAGCAATAGGCTATCTCTCCAGTTTAGATAAGATTGAGAAATTGCGCGTCGATTATATATATCCGTCCCATGGAGATGTATTTAGTAATGTGAAGGAACGCATTAACGATCTCCGCCACAAGATCTTGATCAAAGATAAAATAATTCTAGAGAAATTAGGAGAGGGGCCACAAAATTTCCTTGATTTGGTAGGTTTATTTTATAAAGACGGATATTTGCAGATGTTCCCTGGATTGGCAATTGTGGAAAGCCATCTCATTAAATTAGAACAAGAAGGAAAGATTGCGCGCGATGAGAATCAAATTTGGAAAATATAAAAAAAGAGATTAGAAAATTCCAGTATCCAAAGAATGTCCGCATTGACATGCGCGTGTTTGTGGGATTTTACGAAGGGCTTCAAATATTAATTTTCGGACATTTTCGACGTTCTTATTCATAACTTGTATAACCACATCGATGGTGACGGGTTCATCGCCGTAAATATCCTTATCGGTAACCATACTCACGCCGGCGTAACAAATTTCGGCTTCCCGGGCTAAAATAATCTCAGGGTAGGCAGTCATACCAACAACGCTCCACCCTTGGTTTCGGTAGAAAAGCGATTCAGCGACAGTCGAAAAGCGAGGTCCATTGATACACACATAAGTTCCCGTTTCTCGATGCTTCAAACCTAATTCTTGGGCGGTTTCGATGAGGGCAGACCGTAATTCAGGACAATAGGGCTTCGCAAACCCGACATGACCGACCACACCGCCATCATAGAAGGTATCTTTCCGTTGTCCAAAGGTACGATCAAACAATTGATCGCAAATTACGAATTCTCCAACTTCAATGTCTTCCTGTAAAGAACCACAGGCACCAGGACTTATTAATCGAGTTACCCCAAGTGCTTTAAATCCCCATATATTCGCCCTAAAATTAATCATGTGAGGTGGGAACGTATGGCCTCGTCCATGCCTTGCTAGAAACGCAACCTTGCGATTCTCGTCCCCAATCATCCCTAAAATATAGTTGTCTGAGGGGCGACCGTAGGGAGTAAACACTTTGCATTCCATTGGATCTTTTACAATTGCGGGATCATAATTGCCGGTACCCCCTAAGAGGCCGATTTCAACGGGGAGAAATTCTTCGATTTTCGCCTTATCTTCAAAATTGACGGGAATAAATGTACAGCCTATATTTCGCACCCTTGACCCTCCTATTCTTCAACAGGGATTTCGATGAAACTTCTTACCGTGTAGCCCAGGTCCTCCAGTAGCTGACGTCCATGCAGGCTTTCGGTTAATTCAATTAAGAAACATAATTCGACTATGACGCCTTTTAGTTTCTCAACTAACTTAGCTGCAGCCACCGCGGTCCCGCCAGTCGCCAATAGGTCGTCCAATACGATTACCCGTTCCTTGGGTTTAATCGCATCAATGTGCATGGTAATAGTGTCAGGTCCATACTCCTTCTCAAAATTATATTCCACGGTCCTATAGGGGAGTTTGCCTTTTTTCCGGATAGGGACAAATCCAGCGCCAATAAGATAGGCGACCATAGCCCCAAAAATAAACCCACGCGCCTCCATGGAAACCACTTTTTGAATGTTCATATCTTTATAAGGCTCAGCCATCATATCAATGGCTTCCCTTAAGGCGACAGGATCTTGGATTAAAGTTGTAATATCCTTGAATTGTATTCCTTTTTTCGGCCAATCGGGAATATTCCTGATCTTCTCTTCCAAATTCATTCAATTCATCTCCTAATTATTGGCTATCATCATCACAAATCATAGTTTTCTTTCCTTATTGTCCAATTTTGACCTTAAAAAAAATTTTTGTGAATTTGTATTATAGGTTTAAAATTATTACATCAAAAAACTTGTTGCTATATGTAATATATTGAGCAATTTCTTGAAAAGGTATATCTTTTAACCTTATAAAAAAAAAATTGGAGATTAAGAATAAAAGGATGCAAGGTAAGAATAAAACGATGGAGGTTGAGAATGATTGATGGAGGTTGAGGGAAATGAACCACGAATATTATGTATATATAGTGAGCATCCTATTTTTCTTACTACTGATTCTAGTTATCATTGCAATAGTTACTTGAATCCATCTTAAAAAAATAAAAAAAGCAAGTTTAAGAGTCTTCTTCCTTTTTTACGCCTTTTTTCGAGCCTTTTTTTGCGCCTTTCTTTGCCGGTTTCTTGGCGGGTTTCTTTGCCGGTTTCTTGGCAGGTTTCTTTGCCGGTTTTTTGGCAGGTTTCTTGGCGGGTTTCTTGGCGGGTTTCTTGGCAGGTTCTTTTGCTGGTACTTTCGTCGGTTCTTTCACGGGTGGTTTTGCTGGTTCTTTTTCTGCTGATTGCTTTGTGAAAGCTTTGTCAACATCGACGCGACCTTTCCCCTGAGTATTGGGGTCCAATTTCAAATCTATAGCGGTGCTCATTAAGAGATCCTTAACCTGTTGTGGAGTAATATTGGGAAAGGCTGATTTCATCAAAGCGGCAACTCCAGCACAATGGGGCGTTGCCATGCTGGTTCCACTGGCTTCCGTGTAATGTTCATCGATTGGAGTTCCCATGGAGGTATTTTTAGCACGAGGTGCGATGATTTTGAAGCCTGGCAGAAGAATATCCGGCTTCACGCGCTTATCCAAAGTCGGACCACGGGAACTAAAGAAGGCAATTTGGTCGTTGTCATCAGAAGCCCCAACGGTAATCACTTTTTTAGAGCATCCAGGACTTCCCACAGTTGATGAGGCAGGGCCCGCATTTCCGGCTGCGATACAGACGATAATACCTTGATTCCAAGCGGCATCTACTGCCATGCAGCATGGATCTGTTCCATCACATGAGCCGGCAACATCTGCACCTAAGCTAAGATTCATAACATGAGCTTTCTGTTGAGCTGCCCATTGGATCCCTGCAATCACTCCTGAAAACGATCCTGAGCCATTTGAACCTAATACTCTTGCAGCAATCAGCTTTGCCTCTGGAGCTACACCTGTATATTTACCATTTGATGCTTTTCCCGTTCCCGCAATCGTACCTGCGACATGAGTTCCATGTCCATTTCCATCGAATTCGCCTTCACCTGTAAAATCCTTATAGCCAATAACTTTACCTTGTAAATCAGGGTGATCTTTGTCAATACCAGTATCAATTACGGCAACAACCACATCTGCCCCTTTTGCATTCGCTTTCCAAACTTTTGGCGCTCCTATTAATGGAACACTCGTATCTAAACAGGTATGTACTTCCATATCTTCATGGATCATACTCAGGTCCGAATCCTTACTTAATTTTAGAATGTCAGTGGCAGGCATCTCTACTGCTACGGCTTTTATTATATCATAGACATAAAGCACTTTGACTCCTTGGGCTTCCAGTTTTTCTGCGAATGCCTGTGGATTTTCAGCTTCAATAATCACGGGCATAATAGCATCTTTAAGAGCATTCTCTTGCACTTTCTTTAAAAAGCTATCCCGTTTGAATGCTTTTGCATTATAATCACCTGTTGTTTCCACGACCTTTTCTGCGGTCTTTTTTCCTTTTGGCATATTTTTTTTCATCTTCTCTTTCATTTTTAAAATTCGTAGTTTTCTTCTTTTTTTACGATAAATTATTTCGTATATTTTTTGACTTAAGTTATTTATTTTTTAGTCAGTTTTTCTTTAAAAGTTATTTAAATAATTAATTTAGGTAATTATTTATTTATTTCAATGGGTTATGGAAGAAAAATGAAGATTTTTCGATAAAAGTCTGATTATGAATTAGGAATTTTATTCTTCTGCTTCTTTGGGTTGTTTTGTGGACTCTCCCGAAAATTCCACATAAATTTGGAGTGGATTCTCTTTTGGCGCTACGAAGAGGAGGACATCATGGTCAAGAACTCCTGCTTCTTTTACTGACTTATTTGGATCATTGAAGTTAGGAATAAAAGGATTCCAGATTATCTTCTTGGAAATTTCTCGGGTAATTGTCCACATCTCTGGATTCAAATCGAATCCGATCTTTTTTATCATTTCAAATAGAGCATCAATCGTGGCGTTTCCGTCAATTACAATTTCCCGGATTTCTTTGCCTTTTCCGCAGGCTGGACAGTCCTCCCATTTTGCAATTTCAATGTATTCGAGTAAACCATAAACGCCATTGTAATTTAAATAAGGAGGAGACATAGGTAAGCCAATACTTTTATTTTGCAAGAGGTGAAGGATTTTCAAGACTTCATGGGATTGAATACTGGAAACAACGGCAGTTACAGATTGAATGGCGGGCATCTTATTTTTCAAAATATTCTCCATGTCTTCATCTATAAAGACTCGATTAAAATTGAATTTTACGGCATCTTGGTTTGCCAATTTTACTAAAGCTTGAACATCCTCAGGATTTTTTAAATTAATACTTCGATTGAATAATTTTGTGAATTGGTATTCCGCCCGCAAAACGCAATGTTCCGGCTGCTTTGGGATTCCTTTGGGAGTGCAAGCCGCAATAAGTTTCTCATCTGCGGGAGGCACTGGCAATAAGCATCTGAGGCATGGTGTATTGAAGTCATGTCCAGGAATAGAGTCCTCTGGAAGAACTAAATGCACATGCCCTTCAAATCCTAATGTTCCCGAATCAATTAACGGCTTTTTCAAGCGTATGCAAATGTTGTTTAAATCCAAACGGGCTTTAATATTATCCAATCCACCGATAATTATATCGGCTTTCTCATATACTTTCATAGGCACTTCTTGCAATTTGGTAAAATACCATTCAACTTCCATGTACGGATTCATTTTCTTCAGGCGTTCTGCGGCGACTTCTGCTTTCGGACGGCCTTCATCGCCGGGCATAAATAACATCTGCCTTGATAGATTGGAAGTTTCAATCGTGTCATCATCCACCAGAATGATTTTTCCAATACCTGTAAGAGCTAAATTTTTCGCAATTTCGCACCCAAGCGCCCCAACACCAATTTGAAATACGGTGGAGTTCTTTATTACCTCCTGATCCCATCCTTCAAGCAATAGATGCCGGGAATATAATTGCCTTTCTTTCGATTCCAATTAACTTACACCAACTTATAATGCCTTTATGATCGTCTTTTATAATTCATAATTCTATAAATCTTTATTCAATTTTTTAAGAAGAGAGATTTGATTACTTATTCTCTATTAAACATGGAGAATTGATCTTAAGTGGTTCAATTTTTGTATTTTTGAAATTAATTGCAAATATATTAAAAAAATCACTTCTTCAGGACAATTATCCATTCCTTTTTAATAGTTCCGCCATGATCTGCACGAGGAATTTTTAACCGGCGGTTTATAATTTCATATACATAATTTTTAATATTCTTAAATCCAAAGTCGGACTCTGCTATTTGAATTAATATTTTAGGTGTGGGAACAAGGATATTATTAATAATATTACTACCAATTACAAAACAATATTTACCATTTTCTTTTAATACGCGATAAATTTCTCCAATATTTTTGCTCATTTCTGTAAAATATTTATTTATAATTCCCGCACGTTTTCTATCGGATTTATATATTTTTTCAAGGATATCATTCAGGATTTCATTTGAAGAATGAGGCACTTCTTTATAATCATCTGCATATATATTATCTGTCCCAATAAAATTTTGTCTCAGAGGAAGTATATCTTTTTCCTTAAGAAGTCCAACCCAATAGGCCTCTAATTTATGTATTCTAACGTAATCTAATGCATTTACATAAGGAGGAGAAGTAACAGCTAAATCAATCCCATCGTTTAGATCAATTGAACAGGCATCCTTTCCAATAATTTTGCAAGTTGTATCTGAGAAATTATAACTTGAAAAACGTTTTATTATTTTATATTTCTTTATCAGAGATGATTTAAAAGTCTCAAAGGCTCCAATTTCCTTATTTTTCTGACTTTTTGCAAATTTGGTTTTTGCAGGATGCAATTGGTCATTATCTGCAAAAGAAACCTTTCTAATTATTGAAGATAAAACCAATAGGAAGAATTCTTTTATAGCATTATTTTGTAATTGATTTATTCGTTCTTGAATCTGTTTTAATTCCAACAACACTTTATTAGAAAACCAATATTCTAAATTAGGAAAATCAGAATCATCAGGAATAAACTCAGGTTTTGTTATCTTATTTTTAATTCCTAAATCCAAAAATTCAATTATTTCATTATAACAAATTTTTAATTCTTCTAAATCAAGTGGAGTAGTTTTCACTCGAGCTATCAATTGCGCCAGAGGATTAATATCAATCCCATATGAATTGCGATATAACAGCATTGCTTCTACTAATGTAGTTCCAGAACCACAGAATGGGTCAATTATATAGTCAAATTTTTCGGAGTATTTTCTAATACATAATTGAGGGATTTGCGGGATAAATTTTGCAGGATAAAGATGTAACCCATGCGTTGCATAAATTAATTTCTGACCAATGAATTTTCCCAATGGTCTTGAAATATCTTCTACTACTATAGTATAAATTTTCCTGACCTTTTCTTCTTCTATATCTTTTGAATCAATATTATAATCTAAAATTTTTTCTCTTTCTTCTTTGATTGTTAATATTAATTCGGGTTTGTATGTGAATTTAATAGAGCTGGTTTCTGATCCTAGATTACTCATTTTCTTCAATCCTACTAATCTCTAAAGTTGGTTTTGCACGCACCGAAACTTTAGATTCAATATCCTTTTCAATGATTACGCCCGGGGAAATAACAGATTTATATCCAATTTTTCTGCCGGGAAAAATGGAGATATTGATTCCAATAAAAGCTTCATCACCAATAATTGCTCCAAATTTCTTATGTGGAACTTGAATTTGTTGAAAATCAAAGTCCATGAAGATAGGCTTATTACCGGGCATCAAATTCCAAGTTTGAGTCCCCGCACCAAATTCCACTTTGCGTCCAATAATGCTGTCACCGATATAACTGAGCCGCCCAACGGAAGTCTTATCGAATATAATGCTGTTTTTTATTTCAACGCCAAATCCTATGGTAACATTATTCCCGATACTACAATATTCTCGGAGGAGCGAATTTGTCCCAATATAAGTATCATTCCCAATGTAAAGTGGGCCAATTAAAGTAGCTCCAGGACGAATTTTCACATGTTCACCAATATAGACAGGGCCTTCTATCCGAATTCCTCCTGATAATTCAGCAGTTTCTGCAATAAAAGAACCTTTCCCTTTCAGTAATTTATCAAGCACAAATTTATTTGCAATCAGAACATCCCAAGGATAAGTAATCTCAGACCAATCTTTCTCCCACATGCAGGCATAAACACGCCTATTCTCATCGATAAAGTTCTCTATCGCCTGATCTAATCTCAAGGTCTCATGAATAACTTTAAAAATTTCGTTAGGATAAATATATAGTCCAGATATTGCGATGTTTGAAGGTTCAGTTCCTTTCTCTGGTTTTTCAATGATTTGCTTAATGCGTGCCTGCTCATCAATCACTGCAATGCCAAATAGACTGGGATTTTCTACTAAATTAACCGTAATGGTAATATCCGATTCCAAATTTTTATGAGTCTCGATAGTGCGAGTAATAATTTCGGGATCTGCTAGAAAATCGGCATGCGCGACAAAAAATTCCGGTTCATCCTTAAGTTGTTCTTCACCAGCTAACATCGCAGCTTCTACACTTTCCATTTGTTCTTGTTCCACATATTCGATCTCTACGCCCCAATCGTACCCATTTCCAAAATAGTCCATAATTTGGTCTTTCATATAACCCACACAAATAATAATATCCTTCAATCCCGCTTCCTTCAAATTGGTAATAACGTGCTCGAGAGTCGGTTTCCCACCTAAGAGTAACATGGGTTTTGGAATGGTTTCTGTCAAGGGCCAAAGTCGGCGTCCAGTCCCACCTGCCAAAATGAATGCTTTCAATTATATCACCCGTATTATAAAAATCTATCTATTTGTAGCATTATTTTATTAATACTAGTTTTAATTTGTCATCCTATTTATTTGAAAGCAAGGATTATAAAACTTATACCACTTTAAAAGTAAAGATTATAAAACGCAAAAAAGGTAAGTTACATAATCTGAATGAAACCATGACAAACAGTGGGTCTATTATGAGCATGAATAAAGGTAAAGCAAAGGAATTATTGAAAAGGGCTTTGAAAAAGGAGGATGTGGAAGAAGCTAATCGGCTTATTTTAGAATATCCTGTGCTTATTGATGAACTCGGATTGGATCCCTATAAATGGCTCAATCCTGAGACAGCAGTTCTTTGTGCTCTGGGTATTATGGAGGATGAGCTAAGTGGACCAGCCAGAGCAGATGATGTGGTGAAGAGTGTAATCATCGATTTACGTAAAAATTTGAATGATATCGAGATCTATGGAATTCTGGATAGATTAGAGCGGCAACAATTCATTCAACGACGTGGGTATGGCTATGTGCTAACTGCTAAAGGCGCTGAAATTTGCGATGAGGCATTATCAAAAATAGAAATAGGTGCATAGGTTTTCTAGAGTTCATCCATTTCCTGGAGCATTTTACTTCGGGATAATAATTGAACCTTATAATCTTTTGCAAATTGTCTGCAGTGTTCGCTAAAAGAATCTCCGATGAGAATCCCATCTTTCAGTTCAGTAGCTTGAATTATTCGACTCAATTTTCGGATAACATTAACGCCGATACTCCGATCCCAATTAGTAACGAGGATCCCAACTTTTCCTGAATGATCACTTGCCACCATATCTAATTTCTGCATTTTGCCATCGATTTTCTTCGTATCAACATTAAAAGCCACATCAAGCCCCTTTCTTGTAAAGTAACGATGAGCTATCTCTAATAAAGATTCCTTATTTACTTCCATATTCATGACATCCGAAAAATATCTTCAAGTAGAGATTACAAATATTCTCATATTTCAAAGTGTATATTCCGTAAATAATATAGACCAAATGGAAGAGATTCTGGCAAAATAATGAATTAATTAAAAAGATAAAATCTAAATCATATTGAATTTATATGGATATTATAAAAATGTAGTTCAATTATTAAAAATCGAGAAATATTTTTCTTATAAAATTATAAGAGTTGAAATTATTGAAAATTCATATCAATCCTACAAAAGTGGAGGCAGGACATGCTGCAGCAAAAAAAGCAGCTGGGATTTTTCGTAAGATTTTGCATTCAAAAGCAAAAGCATGTTTTATTGCCGCGACCGGTGCTTCTCAGTTCGATTTTTTGGACTATCTTTGTAAATTTAAAGGAATAGATTGGGTCCGCACTGAGATGTTTCATTTAGATGAGTATATTGGACTTACAAGAGATCATCCTGCGAGTTTCCGCAAATATCTTTCCGAGCGGCTTGTAGAACGCGTCCATCCAGGACAAGTTCATTTCATTGAAGGGGATGCATCTGACCCAGAGTTGGAATGCAAAAGACTTGGGGATTTAATTTCAAAAGAAAAAATTGATATTGCCTTTATTGGAATAGGCGAGAATGGACATATTGCCTTTAATGATCCACCTGCTGATTTTGAAACTGAAGATCCTTACATAATTGTGAATTTAGATGACAAATGTCGGCGGCAACAAATTGGTGAAGGCTGGTTTAAATCGCTAGAAGAAGTTCCTCACAGGGCTATCTCCCTTTCAGTTAGACAACTTATGAAATCGGATTTTATCATCTGTACCTGCCCTGAAAAACGAAAAGCGGAAGCAGTTCGCGATTGTCTTTCAAAGGATTCACCTGTTTCACCGATGCATCCTGCTTCAATACTTAAGCAACATAAAAAAACTTATATTTTTTTAGACAAAGAATCCGCCTCATTCTTGAAACGCTAGCTCATTGACTGCCGCGCATATTATTTCGAATAGATCTTCAATTTGATCAACTTCAAGGCAAGAGAAGGCAATTCGAATATCAGTTTCATTATTGCAAATAACGCCAACGCCATATTTTTCCAAAAGCAATTGTCGTAATTTTTCAGCATTGACAGTTTTAAGCTGTAAACACATAAAATAGCCAGAATTAAAGGGATACACGCTCCAAACATCATCATATTTGGGATTTTGCAAGACCCGCTTTACTTCCTTTGCCCTTGCTTCTAAGAGCTGGACTTTTTGTTGCTGTTCTTCGCGAAAAGTAGGCGACTCTAAGGCTTTCAGAACGATGCTTTGAGAAGGAAGGGAACAATTTGAGACAGTTGAACGGATAGCACCCATGGTTTTTTTCTCTAATGCAGAATATACATCTACAGAGGTATTTTTAGAGGCAAATGTTATAAAGCCTACCCTGAAACCCCATACAAACTCTTCTTTGGTAGCGCCATCGACTTTGATTGCTAAAATACGCTCGTTTAAATCACCAAGATATCCGAAAAGTGACTCTTTCAATGTTTCTTCTTCGTAAAATAGACCAAAATATGCATCATCTAGAATAACAATGACATTGCAGCCCTTCTGCGCAATTTTATTAATTGCCTCAACAATTGCTTCTGTCTCAAATTTTGAAATAGAATACCCCGTTGGATTATTAGGAAAATTAAGCATTATGATTATTTTGCCCTTCTTGGAACACTTTTCAAGTGTTTTTTGAAAATCTACTACATTAAATCCGCCATTTTCATTATAAAAGGAATAATATTCGATCTCGACCTCTTTTCGTATCTGAAAAATTAATACATAATTTTCCCAAATTTGATCAGGCAGGATCAATTTATCGTGTGGATTGGCGAAAAGATCCGCAACAATACTTATTCCATGCGTCACACCCTGGGTGACCATGGGAAGACTGACTTCTTTATTCTCTAATTGCGGATTTTCCTCAATCATCTTCGCTTTCCATTTTTCCCTTAAATTAGGTATGCCAGAGGCGGGCGCATAATCGAATAATTCCGCAGGGGAGAGGTCATTGAAGTATTTATTAATAGATGGTAAGTACATAGGTTTCTTATCCTCTGTCGCTATTCCAATAGTTGCATTATATTTAGTTGCAGATTTTTTTGCTTCTGCCGATTGACTTAAAATTCCTTTGGGAAAATACATTTTTTTACCTAAATCGGAAAGCATTTCGTAAATATAGTTATTTCCTTCTTTAATTATCTCATTCAGTTCTTCCGCTAATGGATTCATAAATATGCCTCAAACGAAAAGTTATGGTATTAAAAAGAAAAAAGAAATTTCCTTTAAAAAGATTTTTTCATCTGCTTTTGCAATTCTCTTTCAAAGACAGTATAGGCATTCATTCCCCATAAACAAAACATGACTTTTTCAAGACCAGTTTTCTTTCGAAGATATTCAATTACCGTGGATAGCATAATGAATGCGCATCTATTGATGGGAAATCCAAATATTCCGGTGGAGATGGCGGGAAAAGCAATGGATCTCAATTTATATTCATCGGCAATTATTAAACTATTTAGAGTGGCATTCTTCAATTTCGCATCTTCTTGGCCTTCACCCATCCTGGGTCCAACGGCATGGATGACATATTTTGCCTTAAGAGTGCCTCCTGTGGTGATTACAGCATTTCCGACGTAAGTTCTCCCGATTTTGTTACATTCTTCCTGAATTTCGGGACCACCTTTGGTTCGAATGGCACCTGCAACACCCCCACCTAAAATTAAATTTTCATTTGCTGCATTTACAATTGCATCCGTATTTTGCTCGGTTAAATCGCCTTCGATCAATTCTAGTTCAGTTTTATTCGCTCGAACTTTCATTTTATTTCCCCCATGTAATATATCCAGCAAGTATTTTTAATTAGGAGAAGGCATTTCATTAGGTTATAAGGCTTTAGTGCGTTCTATCAGATTATCTTTAACATAATAGAACCTAAAACTGTAAATTATCAATAAAGCGCCAGAGATTATAGTAGATAGTAAGCTAATGTTGTAAAATACTCCAGAAGAAAGTATTTGAATTATAGGAATTATTATCATTAATGCACCAAATATTAATTGAACGATAAACACCTCATTTAATCGGAAAGTTAATTTTTTATAGACATCTTGCTCAGCCTTTAGCACTTTATCAACAAGATTACTTTTAACATAATAAAATCGAAAACTGTAAAATATCAATAAAGCGCCAGAGATTAAGGTACTTAATAAAGAAAAATCAAATACTCCAGAAGAAAGCATCTGAATTATAGGAATTATCAACATTAATGCACCAAAAAATATCTGAACAATAAAAGCTTCATTTAATCGTAGTCGTAATTCAATTTTAATATCTTTTTCAGTCATTTTCTTACCTTAAAGTTACTATTGTCGTTAGCTCATAGAAGATTAAAAGAATTATTTGAATTTTTTTGAAAATATTTTTTAAAAATTTGAGAGGGGAAAATTTAATAAAGTAAAATTAGATTTTTACTACAGTAAATTTTTCTTAAAAATTAATGATGTGAAAAATTATGGCAAAATCCCTCAAGAATCAATCAAGAGGCATTTCTCAGAGGAAGCGGAAAGGTATTAAGAAATTATCTGAAAAAGAAGAAGAGATTCTTGAGTCTTTAGCTAGAATTTATGAAAAAGATCCTCATCATGCGATAAAAAGATTAGATTTAGCGAGTATTTTACTTTGTTCTCCCGCTTTAATAAACAAATTACTCAATAGTCTTGATGAAAGAAAATTAATATCTCGTGAAAAATATGGGGGCATTAAACTCACAGATAAAGGATTGGAAGATTCAAATGCGTTAATTCGGAGACATAGGGTCTCAGAAAAATTGTTTTCTTATCTTTTAGGTTTAAATGATGCAGATGCCCACGATTTTGCCTGTAAAATCGAACATATTTTGGAAGATAAAATAACAGATAAAATTGAGGAAATATTAAGAAACATAGGGTCTTGTCCTTATTGCGGACAACCCATCCTTTCTGAATTGAAAAAAGATGAGACGACCAACATTTTTCCATTAAATTCCTTTGTAGCAGGTAAAATGGTCAAGATTGTTCAAATATCGACTGAGGATCAAGAATTTCTTAGAAGATTATCACAAATAGGTCTGGCAATTGGCGCAATAATTGGAATTATTGAAAAATCTGAACTAGATAATACTCTAATAATAGCAGTGGATAATAGAATTGTGCCCATGGGGCCTGAAATAGCGAGAAAAATTTTGGCAATTTCACTAAAAACTAATGGGGAATGATATAAATGATAGAAGAAAATATCAAACGTTTAACAGATTTAAGAGATGGGCAGAGCGGAATCATTATAGATATCGATATGATGCCAATGAGGAGAAGAATGAGAAGAAAGTGGGGGGAGACTAGAGGAAATAATGATATATTCCTATTTGAAGTAGGATTAGATAATGAGTACGAGAATTGCGAATTTCAGCAAAATGAGGCGTGTCAAAACTTAAGCGCTCAAAGTAAATTATCCTCCGCTCAGAGGCTAATGGATCTTGGTTTAACACCGGGTACTAAAATTGTTGTTGTTAAGTCGGCTCCTTTTAAGGGTCCCTTGGAAGTCTTAGTTAGGGGCGCTAGGATGGCCCTTGGAAGGGAAATAGCTTCAAGGATCTCCGTAGAGTTGATATAATTCGTATATTTATACGAATTATAGAAGAGGTGGCGGAATTGCATTGCAATAGCGATTGTGGAGATTGTCCAAAGGGGAAAATGGAATAATGTGTGAATCAAGAGGAATATCGGCAAATAAGGGGCTATTGAGAATTGCATTGGCTGGAAATGCGAATGTGGGCAAGTCTGTTCTATTTAATCAGATGACCGGCTTGCATCAGCACATTGGCAATTGGCCCGGCAAAACAGTTGAGAGAGCGGAAGGAACACTATATTTCAAAGGATATACCATTGATATTATCGATTTACCAGGGATATACTCGCTTTCAACTTATTCTATAGAAGAATTGGTTTCAAGGGAGTATATAGTTGATGAAAAACCCGATTTAGTTATAAATGTAGTAGATGCCTCAATTCTAGAACGAAATTTATTTTTTACATTACAATTGATTGAGCTAGAGACCCCTTTAATTATAACTTTAAATCAGCTGGACCTAGCCAAGAGAAAAGGCATCGTAATTGATATAAAAAAACTTGAGGAAATACTAGGAGTTCCAGTAATTCCTACAGTTGCGGTCAAGGGGATTGGTATATATGAACTTTTAAATAAAGTCATTGAGGTTTTTGAAAGTAAAAAAGAAGGAAAACAATCAGTTATTTTAAAGAAGGACGAAGGAGCACAGTCGGAGACCTCAAAGGGAGTATCTTACTGTTCTATTTCGCTAGAATATGGAAGTGAAATTGAAGAAAGGATAGGAAAGTTATCCAGCCTGCTCGAGAAAAATATATTCAGATATCCAATTAGATATATTGCAATTAAGCTACTTGAGGGAGATCAAGAAATAATAAAAGAAATGGATGAAATTGATTCGAAAATTTCCACAAAAGCAGAGGAATTTGCAACTGAAATTGAAGAAATTCACAATCACTCGTGTTCTACAGTAATAACTTCTGAACGTTATGAAAAAGCGGGAAGTATCGCCAGAAGCATTCAGGAAATAACCACTCCAATCAAACCCTTGATTGAAGAACGGTTACATAATATCACTACTCATAGGATTTTAGGCTACCCTATTATGATCATTAATTTACTCTCGATGTTTCTTTTAGTTTTCACTTTTGGGGGATGGCTAAATACTTTATTAACTAATTTATTTTCTGGCTTGCAATCCATCTTCCAGGGAACCTTTGGAGTTGGGCCTATCTCGGTATTAGTTTGGAGCCTCATAGAAGGGCTTATAGCGGGTATTACAATCGTTCTGCCTTATATAATACCCTTTTATATTATTCTTTATATTCTTGAGAACTCAGGCTACCTTAGCAGAATAGCCTTTTTAATGGATAACTTGATGCATAAGATAGGATTACATGGGAAAGCATTCATCCCAATGATGCTCGGCTACGGGTGTAATGTGCCCGCATGTCTCGGCTGCAGAATTATGGAGACCGAAAGAGAACGAACCCTTGCAGCATTTGTGAATACGCTAGTGCCGTGTGCCGCTAGAACGGTAGTCATCCTCGGTTTGGTTGGCACCTTTGTGGGAATCCAATGGGCGCTAGGTCTCTATATTTTCAATTTAATCATGATTTTTCTTCTGGGACGATTAGCATTTAAAGCTTTACCGGGTGAATCTACAGCCCTTATGATGGAGATGTCCGATTATAAGACACCAAATGTAAAAATAGCTCTAAAACAAACGTGGTTTAGAGTCTTGGAATTCATAAAGATTGCTTTCCCTATAATAATTATAGGTAGTTTCATTATCAGATTACTAGATGTTTTTGGGCTAATGCAACCAATAGCAAGCATCTTCAGTCCAATAACAGTAGTTTGGCTTGGATTACCAGCTTTAACTGGAATTGCTTTGATCTTCGGTATAGTAAGAAAGGAATTAACATTGATAATGCTCGCTACACTCATTGGAACAACAAATTTCCGCTTGGTCATGACACCTATTCAGATGATCGTATTTACTATAGTAGTTTTGTTCTATATACCATGTATAGCAACAATAGCAGCTTTAATTAAAGAGTTCCGCTGGAAAAAGGCGATATTTATCACTATATTTGAGATATTCTTCGCTATTCTTTTGGGAGGAATAGCTTTAAGGATCTTATCACTTTTCTTATAAAAATCATTTCCACTATTTTTTCTTAATTCTCTATAATAAAATTTTATTAATTAATGGGTGAGATTTTACTATATTGAGATTATTAAAATTAATATTTTTGAATGGGGTTAGATTATATGGTTTCTAGAATCAAAGATATGAATTCACCTCTTGAAACGGTGAAGTCGGGGGCTATCGACATTGTTGATGCAGTGAAAGATGGATTAATTACAGCAAATGAAGCAGCAGAAGCCATACAGAATTTTGTAAAAAATAAGGTTGGAGAATTAAAAGATTTAATTGGGGAACCACTAGAGAGAATCAATAATATTTCTGGGGAACTCTTCGATCGCCTTTTATTGCCTATTATCGGAAAAATCCAAGATTGGATTAAATTTATTTTTGAATCGATACTCCGTGGCAGTAATGTACTATTAAGCTCTATATCTAGAGGATTTTTTAGTGAGAGTAAATCACTTTACAAGAGAATGATTAAGATTGCTCTTGGAGAGGAAGAATTTGATGAATTTCCAAAAGAATTTTTCAATCAATGGCTTGGGCTTCTTAGATTGAATATAGATGAGGCAGCAAAATTGGAAGAAATGGAACCATTCAAGACAATTCTCCCCCTATTTGCAACATTAAAAGATCTACTTGAGATTGTCGAAACTCTGGTAAAGTCACCAAAAGGATTGCAGGAATTAGTAAATGAATACATTCGCCCTATAATAGTAAATTATGTGAAGGAAAAAATACCATTTGAAAAAATACCTATTCAAAATATTGATAAATTAAGATTTGAGGAGATAGTTAATAATATTTTTGGGATATGCCAGTTATTCAAGGATTCTGAGGCAAATATTTCTAGCCTTTTAGAAAGTATTGTGGAACTTTTGGTTAAATCAGAAATGAATGACCTGGCTTCATTGAAATTAGAATCTGGTCCCGACATTCCAGAGTGGTCTTGGGAGATTCTCAATACAATACTTACCATGGAAGGATTGATAATCGGCAGCCTTACTTTGTATCCGACTTTTCAAGAAGCAGCAACAGGTAAAAGGGGACAATTTGGGACCGCATTGGCAATTGTGGGGGTATGGCTGGGCTATTTTAATATCATCAATGCGACGGCAGATTATATATCAGGAGGGAAGTTTGATCAAACGACAGCAGAATATTTGAATGGCATCAAAGCCAGTAAAGATTTAGCGCTCTTAAATTCAACTGCAATGATAATAACTACAACAGGGATGGTTCTTCAATTGAAGGGTGGAGCATCGCCATATGAATATATTGCGACTATGCTTGGTTTTCTTATGGGGTTGGGAGGACTAGTCTGTTCGATTGGATCGGGAAGCATCCAAAGTGATCCAATGGTAGGCGCTTTGCAGGAGGTTTATCTGGAAATGGGCCAAGACCTAGATATTGTAGGCGGCGCAAAAGAGAGACTCCTTCCGGCAGATCCGTATATTGAGGGTCTATATGCCACTTATAATAATCCGCCTAAGATGGCTGCATCTCCTATCATTCGGGTTGAAAAACCGTGGTACGGTCCTGAAATTATTAATTTTTGTTTTGTAGATAGGGAATATGGGCGGAAGGTGGCTGAAGATTTTATCGATGAGACCGGAATTAAAGGTATGTGGCTATCCGCAAGGGTGAGAAATGATGGCCTAGTTTCTGCAAGAGTACATGTGAGCTTCTTTTATAACCTTGATGATGGCCCATTACAATCGCTCCATGATGCAACTATTGATCAGCAACTAGGGGATCTTCTTAATCCGGGCGAAATTCGCGATTATTGGTTCCAAAATTGGAATTTCTCAAGATCGGAGGCAGCAGATGTCTGCCGAAGTAGATATCGCATTATCGCTGCGGTTGCATTAGAGGGGAAATACGACTCCCAAAAAAGTTTGCTGCGAAATTCGACCAAGATACAAATCCCACCGTATTTTCAGTTCAATCCAATTTCGCTAAGTAGCGAACAAATGATGAGATCCAAATCAACAGATCAAGGGGAAATTCCACTAATACAAGAGGGCGATATATTAACACTTTCCACCAGAATTAAGAATATGGGAGGGAAATTTGCTTATATGAGGAAAATTATCGTGCGATGGTATGTGGATGATGGGGAAAGAAACTATATAATGATCGCCAAAGAGCCATACAATCTCAAGGAAGGAATAGATTTAAATTATGGTGATGAAATTCCGATTGCTCTTATTATTGATACAAAAAATTTGGGATTTTGCCCTTATACTACTAAAGGATGGATTCGAGATTTTAAAATTGCTTTATTGAAAGGAGATTTTGACGACTACTTTGGAGAGAATATGCCTCTTTTCTCAGATGGACAAGAAACGGAATTAACGGTTGCATTTGATACTTCGCCCCCTGAATTGCAGAACCCAAAAGTGACTCTTAGTAATTCATCGCCTACTGAAGGACAAACTATTATAAGTACATGCAAATTTAAAAATACTGGAAAGATTCCAGTGAATTTACGCGATGGGACTTTAAAAATTGAGGAACTTGCTGCAGATCGATCCGCTGTTCTGAAAACGCATTATCCGAAAATCGAGTTACATAATTCGAATTTTGACTTACTTCCTTTCGATGGAGGGTATTCTAGTGAGGGTACTACATGTGAAATGATAAGCTTTGAGTTCAGTCCCACGGCAAATATATGTATTGATTCAATCCAGATTAAAGCCAAACCTGGAACCCCAGATAATATTCTCTGTTCTAATGTACAAATCATTTACGCGGGATTTACTATTGCAAGGCTAGAGGAATGCGATGAAACGACTGGAATTCATTATTTAAATGATCCTATTCTTCTGGAAGAAGGAAAATTATATTTTTTCCGGTTCGAAGGAATTAGGGGCATTCCGATGATTGAGGCTAAGAATTTTAGAGTGGGCTCGCGGGAGATCATAAGAAATGGAGTTATTACTATTAATTCCAATCAATACCTTTATGCCCATCCAAAAATTAAATTGAGTTGTTTAAGGACCTTACCAGCTGGGGGAGAGAGCTTGATCGAATTCGATTGGGATACAGCAGGAAAAAATACCACAAAATTTCTCAGTTGGAATTTCAATTCAACTAATCAAAATATTGAAATAGCTGAAACGCTATCAGTTAATGTGCGGGTTGGAAAGATTAGGGGGTTCCAAATTCTTTGTGAGAATCCAGTAGGAGTATTGGATAGAACGCGAATTTTGGAATTCCCAATTAAAATTACAAAAGAAGAGGATGTTCAAAGTGCTCAAGTAAAGGTTTCAGTAATAGCTCCTAAAGCAAATGAAAAGAAATTTAAAGTATATTTAGTTGAAGATCCAGAACGAAGTTCTAATGCAATTAAAGAGTTGAATTTAAACTTGCAAGATTCCATAGCACGCGAATTTATTGCGGTTATTAAGGTAGCTCCCCAGATTAAAGTCGCTGTAGGATTTTCTTCAGCTTTTATGGTTAAAGCAGTTGCTAAAGTACAGGGGCAAAAGATTGAAAAATTGGTCCAACTTCAATTCATGGTTAATTCAGACTTGGAAGAATATTCCCGAAAAGATTACGAATTTATTTTTAGACCTGATATAGTGCTCGCACTGCCCCCTGGAATTGAATCAACTCTCTCAATCATGGTGGAGAACACCGGGAGCAAAGCTGATACAATCAGTCTCTTTATGTCGCGGTCTATTCCTTTAGGCGGATATCTCAGACCCTATAAAATGAATGTATCTCTTAATCCAGATGAAGTAACGACGGTTCAAACTAATATTTATGTTCCACCGAGTGCATCCATAGGAATAGGAGGAAAAATCACAATTAAAGCGGTAAGTAAGGGCAATCCTGCATTGATACAAACGAAAGATATTATTATTAGAATTATTGGGGACGAATCTGAAAGGTCCGAATTGAGGAAGGCTTTATTTTAAAATTCGTGAAAATTGATAGAATAACATTATTTGATGAGAGTTAGTTAAATTTGATTTGAAATGACAGGGATAAACATGGTAATTTATGTTATTGGGCATTTATGTATCGATCAAGTGATAATTCAGGGGAAAAAACAGCCCCTTTCAATGGGAGGCACTGCAGCTTTTTCATCCATGCTCTGTGCTAGACTTGCTCCTACGGAACAAGTCTCCGTAATTTCTAAAATCGGTCCTGATTACCCAGACAATTTTTTAGAAACGCTTAGGAATTCAAAGGTGGATTTAACGCATGTCTCGCGGGTCAAAGAACGAACCACACGTTATGTTTTGGAATATTTCGATAGCGATGAAAGGCAATTGACCCTAAAATCGGTTTGTGCCCCAATCACTATAGAGGATTTGGCAGATAAGCTGAACAATGCAAAATTGCTATATTTCGGGCCGATTGCGAATGAGATTCCTGTCAAAACGATAATAGAAGCCAAAGAACAGACCAATGCACTAATCGCCTTGGACGTTCAAGGAATTATACGGCATAGAAATGCACAAGGACAACTTTATTTCAAAACCAGCGCCAAAATCGATGAAATGTTACCTTACGTTGATATCATCAAATGCGATTTAGGGGAAGCGCAAACTTTGACAGGTGTTTCAAAAATTCGGGATATCTTTACCTATATATCCAATTTAGGCGTAAAAGCTGTGATTATTATCACTAAAGGGCGTTCTGGGAGCGTATTAAGAGTTCCTCAGGGGGTAGTAATTAAAGTACCGCCCATTATATTAAAAAAAATTTACAATACAACAGGTGCAGGGGATTGTTATTTCGGTGCCTTTCTAATTCATTATCTAGAAAATCAAGATCCCTTATTAGCCGCACAATATGCTACGAAAGTCGTTTCTTATTTCATTGGATCTCCGAAAGGGATTGAAAGCCTTTTCGTAGAAGGCGACTTAAATGCTATAATTGATGCATTTCTTGAGGTCAATCAGGCGTAAAATTTAAAATTGCAATTCCTCTGCAACCTGTGATGCTTCAGAGGTAATTTTCGTAATAGTATTTCGTAAGATATCCATGATTGATTCATAATCCGTGGTTATTATAGAATTACTACCAGAAAAATTTTGAATAACCTGAGCAATTAGATTTTGGGCTTCAATAAGATTACTTGTTTGGCTATAGCTTGCGGCTTGTGTTATTTCATTATTTAAATAATTGAGAAACCATGAAAGAAGGATCCCGCTATCGGGCTCTTGCGTTTTATTGGTCACATAATCTTGAAATCGAAGAACTATCTGCATTATATTTAAAATTGAAGATTTTATCCCTTCCAATTGACAAAAGCGGATAATCAGGCTTTTTTCTGGTTCATCCATTACAATTCCCTAACTAGAAATATTAAAGGCTTAATAAGGCCCTCTGGTCTTGCGCTGATCTTTCGACCTTACAGTCACTACATGGCGATGAACCGCGCATGATATGCAATAATATTTCATAACTTGCTGCCTTGGCACATAAGCACCTTGTGCTCTTAATTCCTTTTGCATCTGAAAATCTACCAATGAATGCCAGGTAGTTACTTTTTTCGCTTTATCCCGTGGAACCATACGACCACAATTCGTGCATTGAACTAATCCGGGGCTACCCCGGTTTCCACCAGATCTCCCACTATTCTTCCGTTTCTTTGTCATAATCTAACCTTCATTTCTTTCTAGTGTAGAAAGTCCTACCTATAAAATAAAAATTAATTTGATTAAAAATGAATCAAAGTAAAAATAAAAACTAATCGATTTCCAAAAAAACTAAATAACAAAGGGAATTATCGTCATTCGTCATAGTCCAATATTACTATGAATCAATGGTGAATTTAATGGGATTTAGAAAATTCATACGCGTATTAATATTACTTTTCGCTTATACAAGCTTAATTACTGGAGTGATATTTGGACTCATTATCTTAACTGGTGGTTTTGCCGGAATTTCCATTATTTTAGATATATTTTTACCGCAATTGACTATGTTGGCATTTGTGTACCTCATAGTTATGTTATTGGTTATTCGATTAAAATGGGGACAGAAGAAATGGTTGGTGTTCACGGTATTTCTGGGATTTCTTAGTTTTGGCTTGAATATTTTGCCTTTATTTGGAGTTCAGACTACCATACAATCAGCAGAAGCCCAATTTAATACAACATTTGGTACAAATTGGAATAATTTAATTCCTAGTGAATTGAAAACTAAGTTCCGGACAAGTCCATTCAATATGGGAGAATATTTTAATGGAATCCCAATTTCTTCTTGTAATCTATCATATGATATCGAATATACATTTATAAATGGTAATGATTCCCTCCGATTTGATGTCTATTTGCCCTTGACAGGAAATGGCCCCTTCCCTACAATTATTACCATCCATGGCGGAGGTTGGACATTAGGTAACAAAGGATCTTCAAATTCATTTCAATTAAATCGCTATCTTGCCGCACAGGGTTACGCAGTCTTTGATATCATTTATGGACTTGCTAAATCTAGCTTGAGAGATCTAACAAAAAAGCTCGGTATACAAAATATTTTGGAACAATCCTCCGTTAATTATAATAATTCTTATACAATTCCCCAGATGATCAAAAATATAGGGACTTTTACGAACTATTTGGCAAAGTATGCAGCGAAATATAAAGCTGATTTGAGCCAAGTATTCGTCTTGGGAAGAAGCGCAGGCGCACATTTGGCAGGTTGTGTTGTGTTAGGATTCAATGATTCTCCATATGGTTCATTATTTAACCATAGCCTTAGAATTAGGGGAGGCATACTCTACTATCCTCCTTGTAACATGACAGCTATGTTAGATAACTCCCTAGCAATCACCGCCCCTTATCGAAATTTGATTGATATTCAAGAGATGTTTGATTATTTACTGGAAAATAACATTACAAAATATAGAATATATTCGCCAATAAGCCATGTAAAAGCCAACTCACCGCCTTTATTAATATTTCACGGGAGTAACGATAAACTCGTGCCAATTATTGAATCCCGAAATCTTCAAAAAGCAATGCTAACAGCAGACGCCCGTTGTATTTTGATTGAAATGCAATTTCAAGGGCATGCGTTTGATATTTTCTCAGGCAATCCTTACACTCAAATAAGCTATTATTATCTCGAACGATTCTTGGCCTTAGCACCAGGATTAACTTAGGGTGAAGTTATGAAGGAAATGGGACGCTCTCATAAGGGTTTGAATATAATAATCTACATATCATTGGTAATCAATGCAGTTGCAATTGTCTTAAGCCTAATTGGCGATTTTAAAATCAGGGATTTTGCGGGATATATCTATCTTATAGCCATATGCATTAATCTCCTTACTATCTTCTTAAATTTCATCAATTTTAACGCATTAAATGATAAGGGCAAAATATTAAAAATCATTTGTTATGTATTTTTAGCGTTCTTCTTCTTTGCACTGTTTCTGCTAATCTTCAAACAGATTATTTTTGTAACCGAAATGGATCCAACAAGCAATCGCTATCTCATTGCCGATCTCATTCATAAGATTGCATATTTCGGCATTTTAGGATTTGGTGTAATATTATCCTTATTCGATCTAAAATATCTCAATCGTCTAGAAACATGGATATAATTAATTCCCCGTTCTTTTTTTAAAAAAATTTCTTTCTTTGCGAAACCACTCTTACTATTTTTAGTATAAAATTCTACAAAAAGTTGATATAGAAAATGTCTGTAATCAATATCTGGGAAGCCCTAATGGAATTTAAGAAGGTGGTAAATAAATCGAAATCGATCCAGCAGCAATTAGAGAA
>Ga0315310_10000493_pt1 | contig 25174 bp, 25 predicted proteins | sample TDP5_MG_FD_203630 | JGI IMG/M metagenome (GOLD analysis project Ga0315310, IMG submission 203630) | Freshwater sediment microbial communities from Lake Towuti, South Sulawesi, Indonesia - TDP5 | ecosystem: Environmental > Aquatic > Freshwater > Lake > Sediment | place: Indonesia: South Sulawesi...
ACTTTGCAGTGGAGGATGTCCCCGGCGGATGTCAAAGGGTTACGTACGTCCACGCCTCTGGGGAAAAGAGGCAACTTGAGGCAGACTTGACGGTTCTCTCGTGCGCAATGGTCCCATCAGCCGGGACGCACCAGCTGGCCGAGACCCTCGGCTTAGCGGTCTCCAAGGATGGCTTTGTACAGGCACTCGACGAGAAAGTCGGCAACGTCGAGACAAAGGTTCCGGGCATCTATCTCTGCGGCGTGGCTGAGGGACCGAAGGACATCCCAGAATCGGTGGCTCAGGCGAGCGCAGCTGCTTACAAGGCGGGGAGGTTCATGGCAAGGGTCATCGAGAAGCCGCTGCTCGTGCCCTCTGTGTCCGAGGCCTGCGGGGGATGTGGCCTCTGCGAGGCAGCCTGCCCCTTCGACGCGATCACCGTGAACCGCGACGAGAAGAAGGCCCGCGTGGACGAGATGCTGTGCCAAGGCTGCGGCCTCTGCTCGAGCGCCTGTCCCAACGGCGCGATCTCACTCCTTAACAATGACCGGCTGCGGGTCTCGAACCGGCTCGGGGCGGCCCTTGATCGGGCCGTCGACGGCCCGAGGCCCCTCATCCTTGCGATAGGCTGCGACGAGTGCGGCTACACGCTCTTTGACTGCGCAGGCTTCAAGAGAAGAGCCTACCCTGCCGCCGTTGTCCCCATCACGGTCCCCTGCCTCGGCCTCCTCTCCTCATCTCACATCGTTGACGCCTTGTCCAGGGGTGCAGACAAAGTGCTCCTGCTCGGCTGTAGGAAGGATCGGTGCCACTTCGGCGATGGGGCGGAAGCTGCTGCGAGGAAAGTTCAGCTGCTTCTGAGAATGCTCAGGGGCATGGGTGTCTCCGAGGATAGGCTTGATGTCCTTGAATCTCACGGCGTCGATGTGGAGGGTTTCGTCGAGAAGGTTAGCGCTATGGTCGGCTGATAGGGAGGGTGGGCGACGTGAGCGAGACGGTCAGGATCGGGGTCTTCGTCTGTCACTGCGGCATGAACATAGCCAAGTCGGTAGATGTCAGAGCTGTGCGCGAGTACGCTTCGACGCTTCCCGGCGTCGTCTGGGCTGAGGATAATGAGTTCACGTGTTCAGAGTCGGGGCAGAAACGGATACGGGAGGCGATCAAGGAGCACAACCTTAACAGGGTCGTCGTCGCCTCATGTTCGCCGAAGCTACACGAGCTTACGTTCAGGCGAACCGTCTCGGAGGCCGGTCTGAACCCATTCCTCTTCGAGATGGCTAACATCAGAGAGCACTGCTCTTGGCCGCACTACCATCAACGGGAGAAGGCTACGGAGAAAGCCAAGCACATCATCGCCGCATCGGTGGAACGAGCGAGGTGGCTCGAGCCCATAGGGAAGGTTTCCTCACCCGTGAAAGCCTCGGCGCTCGTCATAGGCGGCGGAGCCGCAGGAATGCACGCAGCACTCAGCCTAGCCGATTACGGGTTTGATGTCCACCTTGTGGAACGAGAGCCTATCCTCGGCGGCCGAATGCTTCAACTGGGCAAAGTCTTTCCCACGGAAGACTGCAGCACATGCATGTCTCCTATGGGGCTTAGACAGCACAGGCGCTGCCTCTGTAACGCGGGAGTCTTGACGAACCCACGAATAAGGACCTACACGTCCTCGAGGGTGAAGAACCTCGAGGGCTACATCGGCAACTTCAAGGCCACAATCCAGACGAGGCCGGTGTTTGTCGACGCGCAACAGTGCATTACGTGCGGCGAATGCGAGAAGGTCTGCCCCATTGAGGTCCCGAACCAGTACGAGGGAGGCCTGCGCAAGCGCAAAGCTATATTCTTGCCGCATCTCCACGCGCTTCCCTACTCGTATATCCTCGACCCCGACAGCTGTAGCAAGTGCGGGGAATGCGTGGAAGCGTGTCCGACCATGGCGATCAGCCTAGCCCGAGAGCCCGCTGAGGCCAACGTTGAGGTGGGTACGGTTGTGGTCGCGACGGGGTTCGATGAGTATGAGCCTAGAGGATTGCTCGGCTACGGAGAGCACCCCGATGTCGTGACGCAGCAGACGCTTGCGAGCATGCTCGACCCGAGCGGACCCACCCACGGTAGAGCTGTCCGGCCAAGCGATGGCTCAGTTGCGAAGTGCGTGGCGATGGCCCAATGCGTCGCTTCGAGGGACCCGAAAAGCCACGCGTACTGCTCCAAGATATGCTGTATGATCGCATTGAAGCATGCGAAGTCTATCAAGGAACGAGAGCCCGATACCGATGTAACTGTCTTCTACAAGGACATCAGGCTTCCCGGCAGGAACTATGAGGACTACTACTACGATTGCCAGAGGCTCGGTGTCCGCTTTGGTTGGGGAGACGTCGTGAGCGTCACGAAAGCCGACCGGGGGCTAGAGCTGACTGTGTCAAAGGGCGGCGGGGGAACCGAGAATGTCGGGGCGGACCTTGTGGTGCTCTCTTCTGCTATGGTACCCTCGAAGGACACAGAGGAACTGGCTAGGACGCTTGGTTTGAGCCTAGGGAGTGACGGCTTCTTTGCCGAGCTTCATCCTAAGCTTGCGCCGATCGACACGAGGTTGGACGGGATCTTCATCGCCGGGGGTTGCCAGGGTCCCAAGGACCTCGCCGAGACTCTGAACCAAGCCGAGGGCGCAGCTTCGCGCGCCGCTATCCTGATGGCCAAGGGCCAGGTTGAAATGGACCTGACGAAGGCCGCGGTAGACGAAAGCCTCTGCATAGGATGCGCGAACTGCGTCTATGCATGCCCGTACAAGGCGATCGAGATGACATCCTCAGGGGTCGCTCGTGTGATCGAGGTTGCCTGTAAGGGCTGCGGCATATGTGCGGCTGAATGCCCTGCGAGGGCTATGGAGCTCCGCCACTTCAAGGACCAACAGATCGACGCTGCGATCGACGGCATCCTCAGGGAGGCCTAACATATGGCGGAGTTCGAGCCTAGAATCCTCGCGATCTGCTGCTGGTGGTGCAGCTACGGTGCTGCAGACCTCGCGGGAACAGGCAAGATGGAGTATCCGACGAGCGTCAGGATCGTGCGAGTCCCATGCACGGGTAGGGTTGACCCACTTCACGTCCTCCAGGCGTTCCAGGACGGCGCGGACGGCGTCATAGTAGCTGGGTGCCTTAAGGACGGATGCCACTACATCGACGGCAACGTCAAAGCTGAGGCAAGGGTGCTGCGGCTGAAGGAGAAGCTCAAGGCTGTCGGGTTGGGGGACGAACGGCTCGAGATGTACTTCATGTCAGCGGCTCAGTCTGACCGTTTCGTCCAAGCTGTGACAGGGTTCACAGAACGCATCGTGAAGCTGGGGCCAAGCCCGTTGAGAAGGTGACGCAGACGTTGAGGAAGCCAAGGCTGGTAACAGTTGGTCTGGCGAGTGACGCAGGGTGCCACATGGTGCTCGTGAACCTGCACGAGGCACTGCTGGAGATCGCGAGCAAGGTTGACATCGTTCACTCTTATCTCCTCACCGACGAGAAGGCGATCCCAAGCCGCGCCGAGATCGGCCTGATCGAGGGCGGCGTTAGGACCTCACATGACGGAGAACTAGCCAAAGAGGTCCGGCTGAAGTGCAAGACCGTCGTTGCTTTCGGCTCATGCGCCGCGTTCGGCGGGATCGCAGGGCTGGCGAACATGACGGGCCTACCCGAACTCTGCCGCGTCGTCTATGGGGTAGCACCAAGTGTAGGTGTTCCGGCAGCGTTGCCGAAGGTTCGACCTGTCTCCGAGCTCATCAAGGTCGACTACGCGGTTCCAGGCTGCCCTCCAGAGGCCTCTGAGATCCTTGCAGTACTCGAGGCTCTTCTCAAAGGTGACGAGCCTCAGCTACCGGTCAAGAACGTCTGCTACGAATGCAAGAAGGAGCAGAGGAGAACCTACTCCAATAAGACGAGGCGTCTCTCGCAGGGTTTGCTGGACCAGCACCAGTGCCTCCTAGAGCAGGGCTACCTCTGCATGGGGCCAGCGACCCGTTCAGGATGCAGGGCGCGATGCTTGGACGTGAACATTCCATGTGAAGGATGCAGGGGTCCGAGCGACGGCGTTGAGGACCAGGGCCTAGCCATGATGGACGCGCTCTCCACGGTTGCGTATCCTTTGATCGAGAAGTACGACCTGACTCAACACTCTGCGGCCCTCCATCGGTTCACACTGGCTCAACTGAAGGCAGACCGTATCCTCCAAGGAGGTGAGGTACGGTGAAGGAACTTGTCCTTCAGCCTGTCACAAGGATAGAGGGCCACGCAAGGGTGTACATACGCATCAGTGAAGAGGCTGTTCAAGATGTTCAACTCAACGTGATAGAGTCGCCCCGCTTCTTTGAACGACTCTTGGTCGGTAGGCCCGCTGAAGAGGCGCCGAGACTGACTGCTCGCATCTGCGGGGTCTGCCACGCCACACATCATCTCGCCTCGGTTAAAGCGGTCGAGGCTGCGTGGGAGGCAACCCCTCCGGCGTCGGCGAGACTCGCACGCGAACTACTGTTGGCAAGTAACCATGTGACGAGCCATTGCCTCCACCTTGCCCTGCTCTCCTTGCCAGACCTGATGCGGCTAAAGAAGGGAGTTGTCAGCCTCATAGAGGAGAGGCGTCAGCTCGTGAGGGAGGCGTTTAAACTGCATGAGTATGGCCTGAAGATCACACGGGAAATAGGCGGACGCGACGTTCACTCGATCACAGCCCTTCCCGGGGGCATGTCCGTGGCGGTCGACGGTTCAAAGGTTGAGGGGCTACGCCAAGGCTGGGAGGAGGCCTACGCCGTAGCCACGAGCCTAGCTGACCTTGCCTTCGAGACTTTAGAAGCCCAGCCTAATATCTTCCTCGAAGCCCCCTCAACTCCAACTTGCTACATGGCGCTCCACAGGAGCGGTGGCCATTCGCTCTACGAGGGCGCTCTGAGGGTTATCACCCCTGAGGGTACGGTGATGCATGACTTTGATGTGGCCGAGTACTCTCGTTATGTTGCCGAAGAGAGTTCGGAACACTCATACGTGAAGTACCCGTACCTCATCACGCTGGGCCCAGAGAGGGGTAGGTATAGGGTTGGCCCATTGGCGAGGGCCAACATCGCCGCCAGCTTCGGCGAGGGCAAGGCCGAGGAGTACCTTGGGAGGCTTCGAAGGCGTTTCGGACGCATCGTTCACCACCCCATGCTCTACCATCTTGCCAGAGCCACTGAGTTGGTCAAGGCAATGGAGAGCGTAAGGGCGTTGCTCGATGACCCTGTGCTCGTCAGCAACGACCTGTTCACGGAGGCAAGGCCGAAGAGGGCTCGCGGTGTCGGCGTAGTCGAGGCCCCAAGGGGCAGCCTCATTCACGATTATGAGACCGACTCTGATGGCCTTGTCACAAGAGCGAACCTCATCGTGGCGACCTCTCAGAACGTCCCGTCAATGGAGGCCGAGGTCAAGGACTACGCCTCAAGGCTCCTGCCAAAGATGCTCCTAGGCGACTTGGAGGAAGCGTCTTGGCGGATCGAGACGCTCGTCAGGGCCTACGACCCCTGCCTATCTTGCGCAACACACTTCGTTGAGGTTGAGACCACGTCCTGAGCGAATCTGCGGCAATGCACCGGGGTTAGCAGCCGTACGCTTGACTTGCGGGAGAACATAGGGGAAAAGAGGCGTGATTGGGGATTTCCTTCAAGTAAAGATTAAATAGCCTCGGGAAGGTTCTGACCGCGTCCAGAGGCCAAGCGTTGGAAGTCAAGATTCATGGAGCAGACCGGAACGGCCTCCAGTTCATGGCGCGGGGCATAACCGTCCCGTTCGCAAACGCCTTGAGGCGGATCATGATTGCGGAGGTTCCCACGATGGCGATAGATGACGTTGTCATTGTGGAGAACGCGTCCTCCATGTTCGACGAGGTACTGACTCATCGGTTAGGGCTCATTCCACTGGTCACAGACCTCGACACGTACGTTATGCCAGAGGCATGCACGTGTCACAGTGAGCTTGGCTGCGGCAAGTGCAGGGTTACTCTCACTATGGATGTTGAGGCAAAGGATGAAGTCCGCTCAGTCTACTCAGGTGACCTGAGACCTGACCCGTCCAACCCGTCTATCCGACCAGTCTCAGATAGGGTCCTGATAACGAAGCTCGCGCCAGGTCAGAGGATCAGGCTCGAAGCCTACGCCGGCCTTGGGATAGGCCAGAAACACGCTAAGTGGCAACCCGTAAGTGCCTGCACCTACAAGTACAGGCCTAGAATACAGATCAGTCGGAAGAAGTGCGACGGCTGCAAGCGGTGCGTTGATGTCTGCCACGCCAAGGTATATGCTTGGGAAGCGGGCGCGATCCAAGTTGTCAATCTGTTGGCGTGCGACCTCTGCATGGACTGCGCCAAGGCCTGCGCAGGAAACATCAAGGTCTTCGAGGACCGGTCGACCCTGACCTTCAACGTCGAGTCCTTGGGCTCGCTGTCGCCGGAGAGGATCGTGGCAGAGGCAACGAAGACCCTGGAGACGAAAGCCGACAGTTTCATGAAGGCCCTCGAAGCTTTAGGGCGTGAACCCCATGAAGTCGATCAAGAGCAACGCGGTCCTGCTTGAGAACATAAGAGCTCTTAGAAAGGCCTGGAGGTCATGCAGAGCAGGGATCTGGGCTGCGTTAGCGGAGCAGCTGGAGGCGAATAGCCGGAACAAGGTTGTGGTCAACTTGTCACGGTTGAACAGGTCCGTTAGGGAGGGAGAGGTCGTCGCGGTACCGGGCAAGGTTCTCGGGGCGGGGAAGGTTGGCCACGCGATGACGGTGGCTGCCTTTGAGTTCTCGGCTACGGCTAGGAGAAGGATCGAGGAAGGCGGCGGAAAGCCGATGACGATCATGGAGCTACTGCGACAGAACCCCAAGGGGTTAGGGGTCAAGTTGGTACGGTGAGGTTGCAGGATTGACTTCTGAGGCCTCAGTGATAGACGCGTCGGGGCTGCTCCTTGGAAGGATGGCAAGTGTTGTCGCTAAGAGGCTTCTTTCAGGAGAGAAGGTGACGGTGGTGAACGCTGAGAAGGCGATCGTCTCAGGGAGGAGAGGCTTCATCTTGACTTCAAGGAAGCGCTTCCTAGAGGTGGGGTCGTTCAGGAAAGGGCCTCACCATCCCCGCAGACCAGACACAATCGTCCGCAGGACCGTGAGAGGAATGCTTCCTTGGAGGAATCCGAGGGGAAGGGAAGCCTACCGTAGACTTAAGGTTCACATCGGCGTCCCTGATGAGCTACGAGGGGTCACAGGACAAGGAATCCCGGAAGCCGACGCGAGCCAGCTCAAGTGTCGGTCTATGACCATTGGACAGATAGCTCAAGAGATCGGCTGGAAGAGAGGTGGAGAATGATGCCCGCCCAGAAGAGAGTTATCCTTGAGAGCGGCAAGCGCAAGACGGCGATCGCGAGGGCGAGGCTGCAGCAAGGGCCAGGGGGATTGCGCGTCAACGACATGCCAGTGGACCTCGTCCAACCTGATGTGGCTAGGTGGGTGATGAAGGAACCGCTCCTTCTTACCGACCCAAGCTTGCTGAAGGATGTGCAGATCGACGTGAGCGTGCAGGGAGGAGGCTTCATGGGTCAAGCTGAAGCGGTGAGGATGGCAGTGGCTCGGGGGCTCGTCAAATGGACCAGAAGCTCAACTCTAAGGAAGACCCTTAGAGACTATGACAAGACGATGCTTTCGGGCGACCCAAGGGCGAAGGAGTCCAAGAAGTTTGGCGGGAAAGGGGCGAGGAAGAGGAGGCAGAAGAGCTACAGGTAGCTTGACGAGGCCTCTGATGGGTGAAAGCTAGGGAAGATGCAAGAGGAGCTTTCGGGGGCATCCTGTTGGGAGTTGTGCCGGTTAGATGCTTCTCATGCGGCGCCTTGATAGGTGACAAATGGGAGGAGTTCAAGCGCAGAGTTGAGGCAGGTGAGACGCCGGGCAAGGTGCTTGACTCACTCGGCGTCAAGAAGTACTGCTGCCGAGCTGCGCTCCTGTCGAACGTGGACGTCCTCGACGAAGCACTGAAGTATCACCTTGTCAAGGAGAGGGAGTCCCTATACTCGTAGAAGGGTTGGAGATGGCCGAGCCTGCCAAGATTGAGTCTGTGTTCTGCAGGACGATCCTTGACAGCAGGGGCCAACTCTCGGTAGAGGTGGAGGTCAGAACCCCAGTGGGCATTGGACTCGCCTCGGCCCCTGCGGGAGCAAGCAAAGGCAGATGGGAAGCAGTTGCATATCCTCACGGTGGGCCAGACGAAGCGGTGAAGCTAGTCCGAGACGAGGTTGCAGCGGCGCTTCAAGGCCTTCATGCGCAAGACCAACGCGCTGTCGACGAGGCCTTGAGACGCATTGACGGGACCGAGAATCTCCGCAAGTTGGGCGGAAACACGGCTTACGCTGTGTCCTTGGCCGTGGCGGCGGCGGCTGCAGACTCCCTCAAGATACCACTCTACCAGCATCTGGGAGGCAGCCTAACAAGATTCTTGCCGTTTCCCTTAGGCAACATCCTGGGCGGGGGGAAACACGCTGGGATGGGCTGCCCCGACATTCAGGAGTTTCTCATAGCCGCGCTTGGAGCGTCTTCGCTGAAGCAGTCTGCTCTGACGAACGTCTTAGTCCATAGGAGGCTTCGAGCCGTTCTCGAGCAGAAGGATGCGCCGTTCTTCGGCGGAAGGGGGGACGAAGGGGCTTGGGCGGCCGAGGTCGACAACGAGGCAGCGTTTGAACACGTTGCTACCGCCGTTGAGGCGGTGTCGCACGAGACAGGTGTGGCCGTGAGGTTTGGAGTGGACGTTGCGGCCTCCTCGTTCTGGGATGCGAAGACGGGCAAGTACGTGTACACTCATGGGCCGGCGCGAGACCCAGGTGAGCAACTAGAATACATGCGTGACAAGGTCGAGAAGTATCGACTGTTCTACCTGGAAGACCCTTTGCAGGAGGATGACTTTGAAGGCTTCGCGGAGCTGACCCGGAAGGTGAGAGGATGCCTCGTCTGCGGGGATGATCTTTTTGTAACGAACAAGGAGAGGTTGAGAAGGGGCATAGAATCCGGCGCCGCGAACGCCTTGATCATCAAGCCGAATCAGGTCGGGACAGTCTCAGATGCTTCAGATGCCGTGGCCCTGGCTAAAGCCAACGGGTACATGCCCGTATTCTCGCACAGGTCAGGTGAGACGACTGACACGGCTCTCGCGCATCTCTCCGTGGCCTTCGGATGCCCTCTGGTCAAGATTGGCGTCGTCGGAGGCGAACGTGTGGCAAAGATCAATGAGCTTATCAGGATCGAGGAGCGTCTAGGCGAACGCGCAAAGATGGCTGAGTTGAGGCTCTGAGCTATGTCAACTCAAGAGGAGCAGACGGCCTCCGCTGAGGCCCCGCCGGCCGTTCAGGAGAATCTCTTGCTTCCCTTGGAGACGCTCCTATCGGCCGGCATCCAGATAGGGACTCGGGTTAAGACGACAGATATGGAGCAGTTCGTTTACAAGGCGAGGCCTGACGGCCTCTTCATACTCGACGTTGCAAAGATCAACGACCGGATAAGGACTGCGGCAACCTTCCTAGCTCAGTTCAGCCCCAAGGAGATCATCGTTGTCTCTTCGAGGCTTTATGGGAAAACCCCTGTTGAGAAGTTCAGCGAACTGACGGGGTCAACGCCTCTAGTCGGAAGGTTCATGCCTGGGATGTTCACCAACCCGCTGCTACCCACATACCTCGAGCCGAAGGTGATCATCGTCACAGACCCGAAGGCGGATGAGCAAGCGATCGTTGAAGCGTCGTCGATAGGGATACCTGTCGTGGCCCTCTGCGACAGCGACAACATCTTCTTAGGCGTTGACTTTGTGATACCTGGGAACAATAAGGGTCGAAGGTCATTAGCATCGCTCTTCTGGCTCCTCGCGAGACAGCTACTCCGTGAAAGAAAAGAGCTAGCACCGGACGCAGACCCAGCGTTCAAGTTAGACGATTTTGAAACGAAGACTGAGGGTGAGAGTGAGCTAGGCCAGGCGCCGACAGAGTAGATATGAGTCCCGGCGCGCTGTGTGAAGCTTTATCAGGAGCCTTAGGCGAAGCCTGCATCCAGGCGGGGGTAGCAGAGCCAGGTCAAAACGGTAAGAGGCCTGATGCGCGAGACTCCCGGAGAGGGGATCGAGTCAAGATCTCGTCGGTCAGCCGTACGTGGGTTCGAATCCCACCCCCCGCACCATAGACCGAGCCCACTCCGGCGGTGGTCGACAGTAAGTCCTCTCGGCCTGGATGTTTCGGGGACTTCTTTCCCTTGCGCCGACCGTTTGACGCTGAGGAGGAGGCTCTTACGGGCATCCTTGGTCACATTAGACCACCCTAGAGCATGGTGAAAGGAATGACCAACGCGCGGTTCGAGTGACCAATCGATCTCCGGTCACTGATGGGCGAAGCAGCTAGCGTTCCGTTGAGTGATGGCTAAGGCATTTAAGCGACGAGACGATAACCCGCGAGCCTGTGGATCGCTATGGCTCCGTCGGTATCGAAGGAGACGATCAAGAGGCTCAAGACAGTATCGTGCGCAACGGCTTGGGCTATGCTCGGCGATGACCGAGACGACTTCCTGATGCGTGACATCTATCCGCTTGACCCAAGTTACAAGTGCGTAGGCCCGGCCCTTACCATAGAGTACAGAGTCTTCTCTCTCGAAGCTTTGGAGGAGCAACGGAGGCGCCCTGTGCAACCAAGCCGAAACGTAATCGGTGAGGCCTGGGAGAAGCTTCAATCCGGCCAGGTCGTAGTCGGCGGTGGCGGCCGTGGCCACGCAGATATCGGCATATGGGGCGACTGCATCTCAACAGGCTTCAAGGCGCGAGGCGCAGCGGGCCTCGTCACGGATGGGGCGGTTCGAGACACGCCGATGATCAGGTCCCTCGGGCTGCCGGTCTTCACGATCCATGGTCTAGGCACGCCTCGAGCGATCGGCGCAACGCTGAGCCGTGAATACGCTCTGCTCCCAGCAGACCTCAACGTCACGGTCGCCTGCGGCAGCGTCGACGTCAAGCCCGGCGATATCATCCTAGGTGACGCCGACGGGGTCGTCGCGATACCCCCCGACCGAGTAGACGAGGTTGCTGAGGGGGGCTACGCCGAGGAACAGCTTGAGACCCTGACGAGAAAGCTGCTGCTTGAAGGCAAACCCTTAGCGGACAGCTACCCCGCGAAGAAAGAGTACGTCGACAAGGCCGGGCTGACGGAGCATTGGGAGACCGTGAACACGATCAGGGCGAGACACGAGAAGAGGTAAGGCCGCCCTCGGACGCCGCCTAGCCACGCAACCTCTCCAGTTGCTCCTTCGCCTTCAAGATGTCTCGCCTCTGCTCTTCGCCGGCGATCTCACGTTCGATTGTTAATGGCCCCTCGTAGCCGATCTCCTTAAGCTTCTCAATGAACGCTTTGATGTTCACGTCTCCCTCGCCCAGCGGGGTCTCATGGCCGAGTACGCTAGGCTTGGTCGGCCATTTTCCATCCTTGCAGTGGACACCCACGACATACTTGGCCAGTAGCTCGAGGGCTTCAAGAGGGTCGTCTGACCCGTAGAGAACCATGTTGGCGGGGTCAAAGTTCACCTTGATGTTCGGTCTCGCAACGTCCTTGATGAATCGGAACAGCGTTCGAGCTGGCTCTTGACCAGTCTCTAGGCAGAATGACTGGTCGTTCGCCGCGCAGTGGTCGGCGATCCTACGGACCACCTCTACTAGGCCACTGTAGGCCGGGTCTCTCTCATCGTCAGGTATGAAGCCCACATGGGCAGCAATCCTGTCCACGGCCAGCGTCTTCGCGAAATCCGATATCCGAAACGTTCTCTGAACCCTCACCTCGCGGAGCTCGGGGTTGACGAGACCGACCGTTCTGCGGATCGTCGGCACATCCGCGTAGCTCTCACCGCTGTATCCGCAGAAGACCGTGGTGATCTCGATCCCGAGCGCTTCCGCGGTCCGTCTCAGTTCCTCGGCGCGCCAGGGCTTCAGGAGTTCATCAGACGGAGAAGAAAGCTGGACCGTGTGGATGCCCATGTCTTTCACTCGCCTCAAAGCCGCGCCCGGGTCTTGGCCTAGAGACGTGATAACGCCTATAGCCATGCTCTCCAAAGCGAAACCCCAACCGTACTTGCTTCAGTATTCGCGGAAAAGCCTTTCGACCCTTTGCTTTCGAGCTCTCGGCTAGGTGATTCGACCCTACCTGGAAGCCTTCCCTCAAGGACGCGAATGCTCTAGCGGTTCACGCCTCTACTGAACGGCTCGGATCAATTCCTTCTTCTCTCTGTTCCAACGCATCACAAGGTCCTTTACGAGCGAGACTGTCTCGTCTATCGCGTACTCGGGTGTCCCACGGACCTTAGGCTCCGACGAAAGGGAAAGGGAATAGTAGTCTGACTCCGGCTTCTTCCGAGCAGTGAGGATGTTGACCGTCGAATAGGTTGCCTCGCCTGCGATGAAGACGTAGGCGAAACTGAACCTCTTTGTTCTCGTCCCGTCCGGCGCGACCTCTTCGTCAGCCGCAAGGTTCTCAACGCGTTCATAATGTGGCCCGGTGAAGTCCGCCAAGGCGTCCATTATGAAGGCGGAGAAAAAGGGCTCCTCCTTAACGTGAACCCTGATGGGCATTCCGAAGACCCTGGCACCGTAGACTCTGAAGATGTCCTTCTCCCTCTCCCTGCGCTCCTCTTCCTCCATCCGTGTCTTTCTCACAAACGAAGGCGTAGCTAATACTGCAGCCTTCACAGCTGGCTGGATCGTCGACGAGACCGCTGCGGCCACCGCGACGGCTACGCCGATGACGCTCCAGTACCACTCAAGCTTCTCTCTGACGCCGACTTGGCCCGCCAAGCCTAAGAAGGTTATCGCGCGGTACGAGCCAAGGCCGAGGAAGTAGCCCAGGCCTCCCCCGATAAGCGCCATGACGATCGACTCGGCCAAGAAGAGGCTTGCTATGTGGGCTGGGTTCAAGCCGAGCATGGCGAGGAGGTAAACTTCCCTTGTCCTTTCGTACATCAAGGTAACCATCACCATGGCAACGTTCAAGACGACGATGATGAAGGGGATGATGAATTGCTCGAACCCTCGGACCTCAAGCGTCGTCCCAGTGTAGAACCTTGTAACCTGGCCTGGCTCGTAGGCCCACGTTGAGTAGCCTCTCAAAGCCATCCTGTTCGCGAAGTCGACGATTCCACTCTCAGGGCTTGACACAAAGGCGAACAGTCTGGAGAGTCCCACGAAGCCACCGATCTCCAACGCGTCACGCCAGTTCAAGAGAACCGTCTCGGTCTCGTTCGTTTTGACCAAGTCCGTTCCTACGTACTTGTTAGGGATGAAGGACCGTCCGTTCAAGTCTTCGAGGCTGAAGAAGGCATCGTCAAGGTATGCGACGAGAGTGAAGCTTCCGAGGGGGGTCGATATCCCGGCGGAGAGATTCGCGACTTGAACGGTGTCACCTACCCTTACACCAAGCCTATCGGCGAGCTGACGAGTGAACACGATTCCTCTCGTCATGTTATCTGCCAGTTGGCCTCCGACTATGAACCTGTCGATGTGGGTTGTCCGATTCTCGAGGCTGGGAAGAACGCCTATCACGCCATAAATGTTAGCTTCCTCGCCGCTCAGCGACTCTATTGAGATCACTGGCAACGGTCTTGGGACGTTTTCTGCCTTGGGAGCATATGTGGCCGCGCCGTAGTCTTTCAGGGAACCTGCCTCGAGTGTCGTGAAGAACTGCTGCGGGTAGCGCAGGTCCTGCTGCTCAGCCGGGATCTTCTGCAGAAGGACGCCGGGCGTCTCGACTTGCGCGATGGTGGGCCCAGCCTTCACGATCCCGTAAATCGTCGAGAACGATGTCAGGGCAGTGAATCCTAGAACAAGGATGGTCATTGACGCGATGGAGAAAAGGCTCCGGAGCCTCCGCCTCTTGACGTTCCTCTTTCCCATGGAGAAGATCACTGATAGGATGCTTCTGATGGATGTTCGGCCTTCCACGACAGGCTCCTTGTACATCCTGGGAAAGACGAAGAAGATGAGTAGCACGACTGCTATCGCTAGGGTCATGTCAGCCAGGGCCAGGAGAGAGCCTGGGACGGTGAAGTAGATGAACTCGCCGAGCACAAAGGGGTTCCACACCGTGATCGTGACACGGTCCTTGAAGACCACCATGAAGCCGGGGTAGACGTACACAAGAACCACGGCCATCAGGGGATACAGCCCAACGGATGTCAAGAGCTTCCGCTTGTCGCTTTCGAAGAGGAAGAAGGCTAGGATGACGGTGAAAACGGCCAGAAAGAAGGGGAAGAAGAATGAGTGCGACTCGGCCAGAAGATACATCTCTGCTATTCGTCTCTCCAACACCTGGATCTGATAGTAGGCGGTCTCGAGGAAGATGAAGCGAACGTCGCTCAGAGTATTCTCGTCTGGGTGCGGGTTGCTGGGCGGAAGGCTCAGCTCACCATCCTCGATCCTCTTCGAGATAGACCCAAGGTCCTGCCTCTCAGCTCCGACGAAGAATCCGACGCTCTCAGCTCGAGTTAACTCGTTCTCTACCGAGCCTGTCAGGGTCTTCAGGGTCTCCACGTTGAAACGAGCACAGAACGCCTCGACGCTCGACGCTGCCAACTCGCCTCGGCTGAGGTTGAAGGGCAGCCCGGCTTGATCCACCGTGAACGAGACGATCTCAAGCCTCGCTGTCCTGTCGTTGTAGAACTCTGCCTTCGCCAGCACGTAGACGGGTAGACCCGCGGGAACGACCGTCAGACTCTTGTTGAACAGGTCTTCCGGGAGAAACCGTGCATCAGGTCCAGCCCAGTACTTGAAGGGGGGGTCCCCGAACGTGAAGATTGATTGCGGTCCTAGTTTCGGCCTTAGCAGGTTCGAAGCATCTACGACCTCGAGCGTATGCCAGATGGGAACGCCTCGGCTTAGAACATGCCAGATGTCGCCAGAAAGATAGACCGTCGCGCCTGGATACACGACGAAAGATACCTCCCGTGAATCACGGATTCTGCCAGCCGCATCGTAGACATCGACGGGGTAGACGGCGGGGACAAAGTCGAAGATGCCTTGAGCGTTCTGATGGAGGACGTAGACCGCGTATTCATGCGGCGTGAAGCCGATGCTTCTTGGGAAGTCACCTGAATAGAAGCCGTTCTCATCCGTGACCAGGACCTTGTAGAGAGATGTGCTCCAATCGAGAACCACCATCTCGGCCCCTGAGAGTGGTACACCTTCAGCTGAGACAACTCGCCCATGGATGGTGAGCGTCGGCTGAGCGCTCACGCCTTCGAAGGGGAAAAGGAGAGAGAGTAGGACACCTGCTGCAAGGAGCACGCGCAGCCGGTGACTCTCTTTTCCAGGTATGGCTGCCATTACGCCAAGACTAGCGCCCTTCAGCCGCTATAAAAGAGTTGATTGGAGTCCTTTCACCTGTCCAACCAGCTATGGGTTGGGCGTGCTTCCCCATCTGGCAACCTTCAGGCCTTGGGCTCCGCAGCTCACCTGATTGGCGAAAAGAGCCCTGAAGCTGGCCGAGATCCTCGACTCGTGAGACGAAGGGTTGATCATGAAGAGCGCGCTCACAGGTTTCTCGACTAGGACCTCCAGCGTGAGCTTCGTGAACATGTAGGCTTTCCTAAAGCCCAAGGATTTGACCAGGTCAGAAAGGTTGTCAAACACTAATGCCAACCCACTCTTCTCGCAGGCAGAGGAAGCCCTGACAACGGTGTCTAGGATGAGAGCCGTATCAGCGGTGGGCAGAAGCAGGACCTCACCCGACCTCGTGGGAGTCCTAAGCGTGGCAGTGAGCAAGACGAAGCTCAAGCCCCTCAGGTCTTGGATAGACTCGTGAAGAACACTCCCGCTCCGCGTGAAGAAGATCGTCGGGATGTCTCTCAACAGGGATTCCCCGGCGAAAGCGCGAACGTGCTTGTCGAAGCTTGAGGCTGGATCGAACTCGAACAGGATCTTCCTTGAGAACAGCTGGGATGCTGGAACACCGATGGCTCTCGAAAACAGCGATGAATCGTCTAGAGCGAGAGGGCCTGAAACGCCTCGTTGTCGCAGTAGCTCACTCATAGACGGCAGGGTCTCCCAGACTCTGTAAGCGCCGTAGGCGAGGAGAACATAGCTGACCGTGAAGAGAGCGTCGACTATGCTCCCTGCATGATACAGCTCGTAGGCTGAGAGATAGCTGAAGGACTGGTCCGCGACAGCGTTCAACACAATTGCAAGGAATGCAGGCAACCACGCTACTCCGAGGCTCAGTCCTCCCTGAGCAGCCAGCCCTATCCCTAGCACTGCCAGAAAGAGAAGAACTAGGTCGAGCACAGCATAGGCCGAGTCGAAGTACAGCGCGGGAACGCTGGCTTCACCTGCCAAAGCGAAGCTCAGCATAGGAAGAGCTGTAATGGCTGCTACAGCGGCTGCAGAGGCTGAGGCCACGGTTAGCTGAACGACCAGAGTCTTCCTACCGGCTCCTAGGCCCAACCATTTGCTCAGCATGACGAAGCCGAGCGCTAACGGAACGTACCCTGCCAGCCACAACACGTCGGCAAACGAAGGGTAGGGAACCTCCATGTGGAGGACAAGCAGGTAGACACTCCATGCAAGCTCCGCGCCAAACCAGAGGCACAGCCCCAAAGTGAAGGCTGTGAACACCGCTCTGATTCGGCTCGCTTCAAGACGGATTGTCCCCCACAGCCACGCTACTGCCGCTGAGAAAGCAGCCAAGTCCACAAGGAGATCACTGACAGTGCCGAATACGTCTAGGGCGCCTTGCCCAATCCAGTAAAGTGTCAGAGTGGACGCGATAGAGAGGGCCACGACGAGCTCCGCTGAACCAACACCCAACCTTCGCAGCGTAACGATGCCGTAGTTCTGACCCGTTAACGTGCCCCCCGCAGGTTACCTATCGGTGGGCCCGGGCCCAGGTTCAAGTCCTGAGGTCCTTTGAACCGACGACGGACTCCTCGCTGAGACCTTCAGCACGTACCGACCGAGGCCTAGTCTTCGACTCGCTCCGCGTTGGTGTCTTAAGAATTGCTCAACGTAAAGATACGGCTCAGATCAGGACCCTGCCTCGCCGGATGCGATCTCGGTTCTCTCTAGGCCCAAAGTCCCTTAGAGCCGAGATGGAAACAGCCTGGAGCCAAAGGCTACGTGACCAGACGGGCTTACTGTCGCGAGGCCCAGCTGGGTTCTTGGGCTATGTAGTCATCAGTATCCCGCAGATTTCGATGTAGGCCTCCGCGGGGTTGACGCCTGACGCATTTCTGGTGTTGACCGCGAAGTCGAACCGCGAGTTCGCCTCGTGCCAAATCACTAGAGAACGAGTAAGGATCTCTTTGATCTCCTCTGCGAGAGCCAGGTAGCCTGCAGATCTCTTGTAGGCGTCAAAGCGCCTTTCGAGGCCTTCTTTCCATGTGGGGTAACGCTTTGTCTCGTTCTCTCTGACAAACTGTCTTATCTCGTCGAAGAGCCCCGCTGTCTTCCTTGCGAGGTTCTGAACGGCAAAGGTAGTCTCCTTGTCGTCCAGAAGCGGCATCGCGTCTAGGGCCACGATAGAGGCGTCTCCCTCTCTCTGCAGCAAAGCGGCGGCTTTCGACGCGTTAGCAGTGATCCTTGGAAACTGCTCAAGGTCCACGCCGACCGGGAGGCCACCGAGGTGGGTGTTGGTCCTAAACTCCGCGGCGCTCCTCGACACCCTAGCTATGCAGCATAGGTACCTTGGAGCCTCACCGGGTTTCTTCCAGCAGAGAATCCTGAGATCGAAGCCGGGCTTGTCCACAAACTCCTGAACGAGCACGCCAGCCGGGTTGATCGAGGAAGGTTGAGCCTCCTCCACTGCTCTGACCAGCTCGCTATGGTCGCGCACCAGAATGACTCCCTTTCCCCAGCTCCCCTGGGTGGGCTTGACCACGATCGGGTAGCCAAGGGTTCCCTCGATCTTCTCGATCGCCTTGTCCCGCCACTCCCTTCTTGCGTCACCTGCAGCCGGGAGAGAGTCTTCGAAAGGCACGAAAACACAATCGGGCACGTCAAGCCCATGCCTCGCCCAGAGATCAACCGTCTCGGTCTTGCTTGCGCAGAGAGCTTCGACTCTGTGCGGGTTCACCACCCGCTTTCCTAGCTTCTTCTCGAGGACCCAAGCTGCTCGAAGGGCTCTAGCTTTGCTCTCGCACCTGTTGACCGCTACTTGGAATGAACCCAGTTCCTCAGCGCTGAACGAGGCTGGCGATGGGTCCTTCAGGAACACCTGGAGCAGTTCCAGTCCTTTTCTCTTCCCAGTGAGCAGAACCTCGGCCTCGTCAGGCGTCAACCTGTCGTAGATCAACGCGGCGCCGCTCGACTGACCCGCCAATCCCCTCGCTGACCTCGTGGACGACCACGAAGCCCTGCTTCTTAACCGTTTCCGACTAGGCTCATCGCTATGTCTGACTGGAATCTGCGCCATGCAAAGGTGCTGCGAGGGCCAGCGAACTGGGGCAGAGACTGCGTTTTGGCCACTCTGTTCTGCCGAGAGACCGAATTGCATTAATACTATGGCCGGCCCTCCCTACACCGGTGTCCTTCTTGGTCTCTGCGTGCGTCCTCGTTAGGACTGCACATGGCAGGTATGCGGAGGTCGTCCAGAGGTTCAAGCAGTTCAAGGAGGTTGGGAAGGTCTTCCCCGTTCTGGGGAGGTATGACGCCGTCGCTAGCGTCGAGGCTGAGAGCTATCAAGCCCTAGGAGCCCTCGTGATCCGGATGGGCAGGCTCTCTGGGGTCGTGTTCACAGAGACCTTAGTCGAGATCGGGGCGTAGGCGGTGGGCTCAATGGTGAACGCGTGTATCTTGATCAAAGCCAACCCGACCAAGCATCAAGAGATCCTTGAGGCACTCAAGAAGATGCATGGCGTGAAGAGAGCGTTTCTAGCCTTTGGTCGGTTCGACATAGTCTCCTTCGTTGAGGCTGACAGCAACGAAGGAGTCGCCCGCATCTCCGACGGAATAGGCGAACTTGACGGGGTCAGAAGCACTGAAACCCTCGTGGAAGCCTAGCCAGACCTGACTGAAGCGGCTGTCTCAAGAAGGCCATAGAAAGCCCCCTGACCGAAGCTGGTCCGCTCTTATCGCTCCTGAATGTAAGGCTGTCGCGACCAGCACGCCACGTGCGCCCAGAGCCCTCAGTCTCTCTAAGTCGAGGAGGTCCCTGACCCCGCCACCTGCGAGCACGGAGAGGTCGCATTGATCGCAGACTTCCCTGACGAGTTCAAAGTCAGGCCCAAGGTTGGAGCCTACCCTGGCTAGGTCGAGGACGATAGCCTCGGCGACCCCAAGTCCTTGGAAGTACAGGGCGGCCTCAGCCGCCTGCGTTCCCGCAAGCTCTCGGGCTCTCGCAAGCAGTTGGCGGTTCATCAGATCAAGGCTGACGACGATCCTGTTGCCAAAGCGTTTGACCAGAAGCGAGACCAGATCCGGGTCCGCTAAGGTCTCTGTTCCCACGATAACTTTGGAGGCCCCTGAGTCGAAGACCGCTATAGCCGTCGCGGGGCTGTCCACCCCGGCGTCAACCATCAGAGAGAGCTTCCCGCCGTCCGCCATGCGTCGGTACAGCGGTAGGTTCGGTCTGCCCTCCATGATCGCGTCCAAGTCAGCGACGTAGAGCTCATTGAAGCCCAGCTGCGTGAACACTCGAGCTGTCTCGGTTGGGTCGCAGCCTTCGCATAGAATGCTCTCCAGAGGGCGGTATTCAGCCCGCCGTCCTTGACGTGCATGAACGGCTATCCCCCGTCGGAGATCGATGACTGGGATAACCTTCAATATCGCCACCGACGAGCTTACACTCGGCAACGCACTTGAAGCTTATTCTATATGAAGCGGCGACGGCAGGCGACGTCACTGGGCTTCTCGGCCCTTCGCAGAGCATCCTGTGCGAAGGGTATGCCATGGCCCAGGCCTTGGCGGAAGACCTCGAAGCTGCTGGGCACGATGTCACGGTGATAACCGGTGGAGAATGTGTGTTTGCGAGGATACGGTTTGGTGCCGGGAGCGTCAGGTACGTTGGGGCTAATGGACGACCGAGGGATGCCCTGAGACGCGAGCTGCCAAGACATGATGTGGCCTACGTGATCGCACCTGAGTCTGGAGGTATGCTCGCGGGGCTCATAGAAATGACTCAGGAGCTCCGGGGCTTAGAAGCGTCTCTGAATCTGCCCTCCTCAGCGGTCAGGGAAGCCTCTGACAAACTGCGGGTTTGCGAAAGCCTCAAGTCGAGCGGGTTGGCGGTTCCGAAGAGCCTAGCCTTGGACACTACGAACCCAAGGGACTCGGCAGAGCTGTCCTCAACCCTGGGATTCCCGCTGGTCCTCAAGCCCATGGACGGGACGGGTTGCGAAGGCTTGAGACTAGCCTTCGACGAGAAGGACGTGGAGCAGAGCATTGAAGGCTACACCGATGCTCAGCTCCAATCTCCGGTCATAGCTCAGGAGTATGTGAGAGGCATCCCCGCAAGCGTCTCAATGCTCTGTTCAACGGGCACCGCTATGCCTCTCTCCCTGAACAGGCAGGTCGTCTTGTTGGACCGGCAACCAGGTCGATCACTGTACATGGGAGGCGTTGTTCCTCTAGACCACGCGGCCGGCAACCGAGCTTTTCAGGCAGCCTGCGAAGCGGCAGAGGCCCTCGGCCTTCGGCGGGGATATGTTGGAGTTGACCTAGTCCTTGCGCGTGATGGACCAGTGATCGTGGATGTCAATCCGAGGCTTACAACATCCTACATCGGCCTGAGGAAGACCGCATCCTTGAACGTGGCTGAGTGGATGGTAAGGTCTTGTCTGCAAGACGAGCTTCCCGTGGCCGTTCAGCATCGTGGGTACTCTATCTTCCTGAAGGTTCCAACGCCGGCTACGGATTCGGAGGGCCTCAAGCGGTTATCCTTAGCAGACCGGCAGACAACATGGTGGGCAGTAGGGCGAAGTGGCGTTGAGACAACATACGCTATGGTCGAGGCTCACGGTGACAGTCTTATGAAGGCTATCACCAATTTCAAGGACGCGAGGTCAACCCTCATCGCGCCGGGAAGGAGGTGATCCCAGCGGCCAACGTTCTTGCCTGGGACATCGGCGGAGCCAATACTAAGGCCGCCTATGCTGAGGGCGACCAGGGCCTAGTCACGAGACTCACCACGGCGACAAGGTACCTTCCGCTATGGCGGGTTGGGAAGGACGCGCTAGAGCCGACACTCAGCCAGCTTCGCGTACAGGCTGCGGGGCAGACCCCCGTTGACTTGGCGGCGGTGACAATGACGGCGGAGCTTTCAGACGTGTACTCTACGAAGAGGGAGGGTGTCAACCACATCCTCGACTGCGTCGAACGAGTCCATAGCGGTACAGCGATCCGTGTTCTTGGATGGGACGGATCGCTAAGAACGGTTTCCGAGGCACGCCTGAAGCCCCTTGAGGTGGCGGCTGCAAACTGGCCCGCGACAGCCTGGCTCGCCTCACGCTTTATGGAGACCTGCTTGGTCATAGACGTAGGGAGCACAACGACGAGTATCATCCCTGTCTTTAACGGCCGCCTTGCTGCCCGAGGCAGAACCGACTTGGAGAAGCTGAGCTGCGGGGAGCTCATCTACACGGGAGCGCTTAGAACCAATGTGGCAACATTCCTGAGAAGAGCCCATGTTCAACGCCGGGAGACTCGTCTCTCGTCGGAGCTCTTCGCCTCATCCGCCGATGTCCATCTTATCCTCGGGAACATCTCTCAGGAGGACTACACGACTGAGACTGCAGATGGGAGGGGACGCTCTGTTCAAGAGGCTCGTGCGCGCCTCGCCCGTGTGGTCTGCGCCGACATCGAGATGCTGACTCACGAGGAGACCGAAGAGCTGGCCCGAGAAGCCTACAATGCGCAGCTGCAGGAGATATCTGAGGGCCTAGAGCAAGTCGCCCATGACCACGACTTCAACAAGGAAAGCACGCCCGTCGTCGTAGCGGGTCTCGGGCGTTCCTTCCTGGCTGAGAGAGCTGCTCGGATTTGTGGGTTCAGAACGATCCTCGACCTAGAGGCTCTGACCGGCCTCGCTGGTACGGCCAAGCTCGCATCTGCCGTTGGCCTATGCCTGATGGCCCTCTCTCGCCTTACAGGGACGGAGTCCAGATGGACGCGGTTATCAAGGTAGGAGGCAGCCTCCTCGCGGAACCCGACGGTTTGAAAGCTCTCTGTAGAACGCTGGATGCCACAAGCAGGAGGTGGAGAATAGCCTTGGTACCAGGTGGAGGTCCTTTCGCGGACGAGGTTCGGCTTCAGGATAGGCGGTTCAACCTTTCGGCCCAAACAGCCCACGAGATGGCCATCCTGGCCATGGATCAGTTCGGCCTCCTTCTTTGCCACCTCTTGGACAACAGCGCAGCCGTAAGGACCCTTAAGGAGGTCGTCAGGTCCGTTCGGGTAGGAAAACTGCCCGTGATCCTGCCCTCCAGCATCTTGCTGAAGCCGAACCCGCTCAACGCCTCTTGGGACGTGACATCTGACACAATAGCGGCCTACCTCGGGGAGCGACTTAGGGCGCGGAGGCTCATACTCATAACCGACGTTGACGGCCTCTTCACGGAGGACCCGAAGACAAATCCGCAGGCAAGGCTCCTTTCAACCGTCCGCCTCGACGAACTCTCTCAGTTCCCCACGAGAACGTGTGTCGACAGCGCGCTTCCTTCCCAACTCCGAAGGTACACGTTGGACACCTGGATCGTTAGCGGCCTCCATCCTGAGAGGGTCTTTGGGCTGCTGCGAGGTGAAAGGACAGTCTCAACCAGAATACTTCCCTGATGCTTACGTAGCGCGTTGAAGTGCTTCTCTGAGGCTAGCTACCAAGCGTCCGTCGAGTCTGCCGCTAACCCAATCTCTCGAGCTGCAAACCGCTCTCCTAACCCCGATGATGTCGGCTCCCAAAGCCAGAACCCTCCCAACATCCTTCTCTCCGAGGCCGCCCGCCAAGGCAACCTTAAGGCCTAGACTGTGAGCCTCGCGGATAAGCGGCCTCAGCTCATCCTCGCGACAGTAGTTGAAGAGGTTGCCAGAGCCTTTAGCCTTCAGGTCAACCAAGATGCCGTAGCATCCCGCTTTCGCGGCTGCTGATGGCAAGAGGGCCGGGGCTAAACACCCGAAGTCTTGGTGGTCTGCGTAACCAGCCCCGACTACCCTCTTGCCACTATCGTAGCTCCTGACCGCTTCAACGATCGGCGTTAGGAGCCCCTCTGCGTCTTCGACGGATGAGACGCCGAGGAGGCCAGCTTTCACGTAGTCAGCGCCAGCAACGGCCGCGCCCAGCGCCGCGAGCGAAGAGGTCCCAGGCAGGTTCGGGAGGTCGCCTATGGTGGCGCTAAGCTCACAGCGCGGAGGCAGAACCTCAGCGACCGCGCTGATGATGCTCGGCGGTTGAGCCCCTAACGCTCCTTCTAGAGGGTTCTTCACATCGATTATGTCAGCCCCGCCTCCGACAGCCTCTTCGGCCTCAAGCCGGTTCACGACGCTGACGAGAAGTCGCATGTCCCCCTCCAAGGCCACGTATGGCTCTGCGAGCCGATAAAGCCTTTGGGCCCCAAGCATTCACCTTAAACCCTTAAGTAGCGACTCAGCTCGGATAGGTGCCGTCTGCATTCAGAGAATACGTATGAACCCTATCTACGTAACGGATGGCCCTGCTGTTAAAGCGGCGATGTGAGCCATATGAGTCATATGAGACGGATAGGACACGTTGGCCTCGTGGGCTGCGGCGCCATTGGTACCGTCATCGCTAAAGCGATAGACAAGGGAGCGGCGGGAGGATTCAAGCTTGAAGGCGTCTATGACATTGTTCGAGAGAAGGCCGAGGCCCTTGCTGGTCTACTATCGCAGCGGCCGCAGGTAGCATCTTCGGCAGAGGAGCTGATCCGTCTCCCAGGCTTGGACTTGATAGTCGAAGCGGCCTCTCAGCAAGCTGTAAGGGAGCTAGCGGTCAAGATTCTCGCGGCGCGGAGAGACCTGATGATAATGAGCGTCGGCGCCCTCGTAGACCCTGATTTGTTGAGGAGTCTTGAGAGCACAGCTGTCAAGGCCAATCGGCGGATCTACGTCCCTTCTGGGGCGATAGCAGGTCTTGACGCTGTAAAGGCGGCGAGCGCTGCCTCTGTCAGCGATGTCACGTTGACCTCTAGGAAGTCCCCTAAGGCCTTGAAGGGCTCAGCCTACCTAGACTCTATCGCCTCCAGCCTAGGCCAACTAGCGGAGCCGAAAGTGATCTACGAGGGCCGTGCCACGGAAGCGTGCAGGCTCTTCCCGGCAAACGTTAACGTGGCTGCGACGCTGAGCATAGCCTCCTTGGGCCCCGACAAGGTCAAGGTTAGGGTCATCGCAGACCCTACGGTGCAGAAGAACGTTCACGAGATATCAGTGAGAGGAGAGTTCGGGGAGCTTTTCGCTCGAACAGCGAACGTTCCCTCACCGCATAATCCTGCAACCAGCTATCTTGCAGCGCTATCCGCCATAGCGATGCTGAGGAGACTCTCATCGCCGCTCGTGGTTGGAACCTAGGTACTGTCGTTAGGCTCTTCGTATCTCGAGTCCTGTTCCCCAAACCCGAACCTCGACGTCGTCCCCTATGTCGGGCTTAGGCTCTAGCCTATCCCACTCCTCCCTTGTCAGCCATAGCGTCAGACGGGGCACTCGGATCTTTCCGCGAGGCCCAAAGGGCATAGACCTCACAACCTGTTGAACGATAGGCGCAACCTCCCTCGCGATCTCGCTCTCCTCGCCTCTCGAGAGGATCATCGGCGGCGGCATCGACCTCTCTTGGGCAAGCTCGAGCTTGATCCCTTCTCCCTCGACGGGGTCCGGTATCAGGGCCTTGCTCACCAAGGTGGCCCTGAAGACTACCTCAGCCACACATCCTCACCGCGAGCCGAACACATCTACGTCGTTGCTACTTAAAGCCAGACGGGGTCTCTGATACGTGCGCGAAGCCTGACTACAGCACGAATGCCTTCACCTGAACGTTCTGGAGCAGACCTGCCTCACTCTTACGCTTCCTCAGCGTCGCCACGAACCGTTCGACATCGGAGTAGGACCTTTCGTAGATGTGGGCGCTGTTTGAGAAATCGAGATATGAACCCACACCGCAATCGAGCTCTCGGCTTAGGCTCCTCTGAAGCTCTGTCAGAGCGAGCATGTTGATGTGCGCCGCACGGAA
>Ga0315310_10000494_pt1 | contig 25153 bp, 26 predicted proteins | sample TDP5_MG_FD_203630 | JGI IMG/M metagenome (GOLD analysis project Ga0315310, IMG submission 203630) | Freshwater sediment microbial communities from Lake Towuti, South Sulawesi, Indonesia - TDP5 | ecosystem: Environmental > Aquatic > Freshwater > Lake > Sediment | place: Indonesia: South Sulawesi...
AGCCTAGGTAAGATGCATGGAAAAATCCCAAGTAAAGGGAATTGAAAGGCTACGATCCAGGCGCCATCCGCGGTCCAAGCGGCTTTCGATGCATGGAAAAATCCCAAGTAAAGGGAATTGAAAGGATAGAACATCTATCTTAGCGTGGCAAGTTATCAAGTCGATGCATGGAAAAATCCCAAGTAAAGGGAATTGAAAGTTAGCCCATTGGATTGGTTTATAAAAAACTACTGTGAGATGCATGGAAAAATCCCAAGTAAAGGGAATTGAAAGGGAACAATGCATTTTTACGCAGAAAAACGTAGGGGGGTCGTCTGAACGATAGGGAGGTATCTTCCCAAACTCAAGCGCTAAACACCCATTATAACTATTCAACCGTATTTATAAGCGCTCAATACCATTGAGCACACATAACTGCACGCGAAGTTATCTGCTACAACAGGCCCTACCGCATCTTGTAACAATCATAACAAAAATAACAGATGCGTTCGATTGGACTGTTAACATGGATTCACGTTAACGATATATAAGGAAATGACCACAATTAACAATCTGGCTCAAAAAAAGAGGGGATTTGCGGAAGACAGTGGAGACATCTCCACCTATCATTGGGTTCAAGTCCCACCCCCCGCACTATTCTCAGCCATTTTTAAATCTGAACGTGAAGATTACCAGTAGTAAAGAAGGTGAAGACATGAAGGGAAAAATCGGGCTAGTCACAGTTCTAACGAACAACATTCAATCGTTGAAATCTTTCTACAGTGACATTTTGGGATTCAGCATACAGGCAGACCTTGGCAACTACGTTGAATTTAGCAATGAAGGGGTTCGCTTTGCCATTTGTGAAAAAGAAGTTATGAAGAAAGCAACCAATCATCTCAGCTATCAAGAACAAAGAAAAGGGCAATCGTTTGAATTAGCCTTTCCAGTAGGTTCTCCAGAAGATGTTGACAGAACTTACAGTGAAATAGTGGCAAGGGGAGCCACACCCATCAAAGAACCAGAAATGATGCCGTGGGGAAGAAAAACTGCTTTTTTCGCAGACCCCGATGGTAACATACACGAGATATATTCCTACAAACCAGAAGATTTCGAACAATGATGATTTTCTTGGTGAAGCTTCTTCCAAAGAAGGTGCTGTGGGTTCAAATCCCACCCCCCGCACCAGTGTGGAAAAATATCCGTGGGGTTTGTCTTGACGATGTTGAGGGGGCTGGTGATGTTAACTTCGCCATACGGCTTCGGTAGGGCTTCAAAACATCGCTGCTCGACGGTACACGCTTTCTAGGTCAACCGGAATTCCTCGCCTTCTTGTGGTAACCATACCTTAGCTCTTGATTTGGCTTCTACCTTCTTTCTGAACTCTTCACGATCTTTTTCCCAAGTATGTATAGGCATTGTAGTTTTCGGGTTAATTGCTATCGCAGCTTCAGCAGCCTCAGCGTTGTCCATGGTGTATTTGTCTCCCGTGGGAAGTAGAGCAAGGTCTATGTTCTTGAGTTGGCGCATTTCCGGGATGAAGTCTGTGTCCCCAGCATGATAAATTGTCTTGCCTTCTGCCTTTATCACGTAGCCTACTCCATATCCTTTAGGATGCCAGAGTTTTCCAGAAGGCTTGAACCGCTTAAAATTGTAAGCCTCAACCGCCCCAATCTTTATCCTATCAGCCGTGATTTCTTCTCCAGGTTTAATGGTTTTGACGCTTCCGCCGATTCTTGAAGCACAATCTTTTGGAGCAATTACAACAGTGGTTTTTTTACGAAGCGCCTGAATTTTTGGAGGGCTGCAGTGGTCACCATGATTATGCGTCACCAGTATGATGTCTGCTTTCTCAGAGGTTTCAACTACCTTTCCGTATTTTTTCAAGTCAATATAGATGATTTTGCGCACAGCTCTGATTTGAAAGCTGGCATGTCCAAGCCACTTGATGTAGATCGCCATTCTAGCACCAATTCCCAATATGGACCAACGAACGCATATAATGGTTGGGTCAGGTTGCCTCCCAGGTTTCTTCAATCAGCCAAAGAGACCTCAAGAGGATCTATACAGTGTGCGGTTTCAAGGGAAAAACCTCCCATAGAAAAAAGGAGTTTGCAGGAGAGTGTTGAGACATCGCCACTCCTCATAAGGTTCAAGTCCCACTCCCGCCCAACAACATAGCCGGGAATATGCTTATGATGGGACGTTTCCCGTTATCAGATCTTTAATGTGCGCCATCAACAGCCATATATGCGGGTGCTATTATACGACTGGATGATTATTATGAAGTCCAGATTCACCTATGTTGGAATAAGAGTGACGGATCTGCAAAGATCCATCGATTTCTACACAAAAATACTTGGCATGAAGGTTACTGGTCGAGGCAGGATTGAGCAAACCAAAGGGGAAACCGTCAGCCTAGAAAGCGAGAAAGGCGGTTTCATTCTAGAACTGAACTATTATGAAGAGAAAAGTCCCTACAACACTGAATACACTGTGGGAGAGGGACTCGATCACTTAGCCTTCAAAGTCGACGACCTCGGCAAGGCCTTGGAAGAAGCCAGATTGGCGGGACAACGAACCATCTTGGAAATGAAGGCAGACGGTGGTCGATGGGCCTACATAGAGGACCCAGACGGAATCTGGATCGAACTCTTCTAAACGCTTGATACCTAACACGAACTATGACTGCCTTCGGCATTTGACTTTCAGAGCGCTTGCCAGCCGCTTCAAGTCTTCTTCGCTCATCCACTCGGTTTTGAGATACTCGCAGATTCTCTCGTCACTTAATCCCATGTTTCTCGCTTCCTCAACAACGTGGCGATAGGCCTCAATTTCAGTAGGTCTCTCGCTGTAGCCATAGTGAATGTCGAAGAGCTCTTTTCCCTCCATGAACTGCTTAACATGAACAAGCTCATGAATTACGTCAAGATATATGTCAACTCGGTTACCCTCATTCAAATAGCGGGAATTAACTATGAGATGTCCATCTAAATCGCTAATCCACATGTAGCCACCTATCCAAGTAAACTCAACCTTCAAATCTCGGAGCGCCTCTTCTGTTTTTTCACCGAAGATCCGTCTGACAGCCTCAACTCTCTCAAAACCCTTAAAATAATCAGTAAACGGATAAGCTGACATACCGAAGCGCAGAATCCTTTCAACACGCAATTTCCTGATAATCTTCAGCACCGTGAGCAGCAGTAGCTCGAGCGGGTGCATCCTTTAGACCCCATTGTTGCTTATATTCAAGTGACATGCTTGATTGGGAAGTTCACGTCTCCAACTTGTCGTTATTCATCGCATTTAACGTTCAGAGTACTTGCCAGTCGTTTTAGGTCTTCATCGGTCATCCACTCGGTTTTGAGGTATTGGCAGATTCTTTTGTCGCTTAGTCCCAGTCTCCTCGCTTCTTCAACCGCATGGCGATAGGCTTCAACCTCAGTTGGCCTGTCGACGTAGTTGTAGCGGCTCTCGAAGAGCTCTTTCCCATCCATGAACTGCTTAACATGAACAAGCTCATGGATAACATCAAGGTATATGTCAACTACGTCGCCGTTCTTCAAATAGTAGGCGCTAACAAAAAGATGCCCATCGATGTCACTGACCCCCATGTACCCCCTCCTAAAACTATAGAACTCAACTTTAAGATTGCGAAGCACATCTTCCGTTTTCTCGCCAAAAATTCGTTTGACAACCTCAACCCTCTCAAAGCCCTTGAAGTAATCGGTAAACGGGTATGTTTGCACCTTCGCATTGCGCAGTATCTTGACCTTCAATTGTGGGGAACCCATGAGTGCACTCCTTATAGTCTATGCTTATCAATATGTTCGTATAAGTCTTACAAAATAAACCAACTCTTCAATCCTTCGATTGACGCTGGGTCCGTTTATGCTCCACGTAAAGAACATGACCGCCGAAGACTTCGAATTCGCGGTTCGCATCACTGACACGATGAACTGGAAGCTGGTAGGAAAAGACTTTGAATTCACGCTGAAGCTTGAACCGCAGGGATGTTTTGTGTTGCTTGACGACTCAGAAAGGGTGGGTATCGTGACAACTGTCAGTTTTGGCAATGTAGGCTGGCTGGGCAACCTAATCGTTGCTGAAACTCATCGAAAAAGAGGAGCTGGAACTCTACTTGCTAGACACGCACTCAAGTGCCTAGCAAGCAAAAATGTAGAAACAATTGGCGTGTACACATACATCGACAAAATCCCGTTTTACAGAAGGCTCGGTTTCGAATACGACTCAGAGTTCACGGTTCTAGAGGGAAGAGGCTTTTCCTCCCCAGCAATGGCAAACCTTAGAGAAGCCAAGAAAGAAGACATAAAAGAAATCATTAACTGCGACAAAATTTGTTTCGGCGCGTCTCGAAGAAAGCTACTGGAGCCTATTCTCCAAGACCCAAACAACTCATGTTACGTCTCCATCGAAGATGGAAAGATGCTAGGTTACGCTGTAGCAAAAACGTATGAGGACATGGCAGAGCTAGGTCCGTTGGTATGCAGACAAGAACGTAGCGACATTGCGATCAACCTTTTAAAGGCTAACCTTAACAGGTTGAAAGAGTTCGACGTCTCTATGTGTGTCCCGAAAAGAGAACCCGCAATTCTCAACATGTTAATGAAGTCTGGATTCAGAGAAAACTTTCGTGTAGCAAGGATGTTCTTTAAGCCCAAGACTGGTAACGACTGTATCTACATAGCAGAATCTTTGGAGAGAGGTTGAAATGAAATCTGGGCTGTGCTCTGATCTGACCGAAACAATCGTTAAAGATTTCATCCAAAATTCATGGACATGCGTCGAGACATTCGTGAAAGAACTAGATAGATTCAAGTCAACCCCAAAAACCAATACCCGACTGTTTCGCTTTAGGAACGAAAGGGGCGATGACTCTGCATTCGACAATGGGCATTTCTTTCTAAGGGCGTCTGTAGAGTACTCAAATCCGCAAGTGACTTTGGAAGAAATTCAAGGCATCATAGCCGCCCGCCTGCTGGAGGTCTGCGGGAACTACTTTTGCGACTACGGATTGCATGAAGTCGATGAGAAAGATACGGACGAATTATGTGAAATGCTGACTAAGCCTCCACAAGGTACGGTCATCTCTTTCCTCCTCAACACAGATGACGTGGAGCCAGACAGGTATTCGGCAAATCCCCTTCGAGAATCAATAATGAAAAGTGGGCAGAGCGCCTTTCCATCAGCATCAGTCAGAACAAATGAACTGAAGATAGATCTCAATTTTGTACGCAAGTATGAAGGCGTGCTTATCTCCAAAGATGAGGTCGAACTGATAGCTCGGCACCTTGAGACCCCTAACAACAGTTACGTGGATATGGTAGATGCAGTGAAATATGAACAGTTAGAAAACCTGTCAAAATCTTTTGGAATCAACCTCTGCATCAACTCCATGCGTATGCCGCTTGCGATTCTAGAAAAGGAGACAAGCGAAGGGTTGCTGCATCACATCATAAGGGAAGTACATAGAGACTTTGATTCGATTGAGTGTGCCTACAATTGTATGGGCAGAAGTATTCGAAAGCGAACCACGCTTCTAACGGTCCCTCACTCGGAAAAGGGCTACGGCTCCAAACGCGCGGCTAGAGGAAAAATATACTTTGAGGGAAAGAAACTGAAGGAGGTTTACATAGACTATCGGACCACACCACTCTATGAAAATGAAGTCGACCCAAGTGACGTCAGCATTGCGAAGGCCGATGATAGTTTTACAGTTGACGGAGAAAGGCTCAGGAACTACAGTTTTAGAGACACTCCATCTTCACCACAATTCTCTCTCTATTCTTTGGGGTCTCCAGAAAAAGCTGCAGTATGGCACGGCATTGGAGTGTTCGGCGCTCCTGACTTATTAAGGAGTATCATATCCATGCGCCTTGCCTCCACCAGAGACTCGCTGATTAGAAACTTAAAAGAAGAGTATGGAGTGAGCCCAAACACCCCACTGAATTTCAACCTCATACCGAGAAACATGTGGGGGCACCCAATACACCGAAACATAGACGCGAGCATAGGCTGTGTTGCAAATTCGAAGGATCTAGCCAATATGGGCATGCGACTAGAATACCTTTCAAACCTGTAAAAGGCTGATCTCCGTGTTTTTTAAACAGATCAAACACCAAGGTGACAACTTCTCCTACATTGTTGCAGACGACGTGACCAAGGAAGCCGCAGTTGTAGACCCAAGTTTTAACGTAGATGCGATCATTCCAATATTGAGAGATCAAAATTTGAGCGTAAAATACGTTATCAACACACACGATCACGGGGACCATACTGCAGGCAACAAGGGCATTAAGTCAATGTTCGGAGCGAAGGTGGTTGCACACAAGCTGGCCACAATCGCCAAGGATATTGCTGTTGTCGATGAAAATATCATAAGGCTGGGCAGGCTAAAAATTAGGGTAATTCATACTCCAGGCCACAGCCCCGACGGCATATGTCTCCTAGTCGATAACAAACTTCTCACAGGTGACACCCTGTTTGTCGGAGAGTGCGGCAGAACAGACTTACCTGGTGGAAGTTCCAAGGACATGCATCATAGTCTTTTTCATAAGTTGATGAAGCTTGATGATGTCATCGAGGTTTATCCGGGTCACGACTACGGTGCAACCGGTCACTCAACAATCGCTGTGGAGAGGAGGACGAACTATACACTAGCGAAAAGGACGCTCGATGAGTTCATCGAGTTCATGAAAGAGCCTTAGCGTGCGCCGTGAGACCGCAAATAAAAAAGGGAATTTGCGGGAGCAGTCCTTAATAGGATAACTGATGTCTGATCTGAATCTGAAATCAACAAAGTCTTTGCCTCTATGAAGAAAATGAAGTGAAGCCGGACCCATCGTATTCAAATTTTCTTAAACTTTCCAGACCACCACATATAACGGAAAGGCATAGTTTTATCAAACGTCTCCTTAACCGTTACTAGTTGAAAGCCTCCTTTGGTGTGGAGGCGAATGAAGTCTTCCCTTTCTTTCACCGGATATATACTATCCGGCATATCCACGTGTCCCCAGTTTCCGAAGCTTGTAGAATATAGACTTCCATATGGTTTCAAAATTCGGTAGGTCTCTTTCAACGACTCAAGCTTATGTTCATCTGGAATTTGATGCAAAGTCCAGTCGAGATCAACTATGTCTATTACTTCAGAGCACAGCGGCAAATACGGTAGCGCACCCTTTATCAAGCTTACACCTAGCTTTTTGTTTCTCACTCTTTCTTTCGCTAATCTTAACGAGTACTTATTGGGTTCGATCAAAATGGAATCAAAACCCTGTTCTGCGAGCCAAAGGGCTTCGCGCCCATGAGCGCCACCGATATCAGCAACATAACAAGTTCCTTTTGGATCATTTTCGCGAACTATTCTTTTAGCAACTTCACTCGGTTCCCAACCAACTCTACCCAACCAAAACTTAGCGCCATCTTCCTCCGAGCCACGAACGTAACTTATTCTCACGTTACTCTCACATCAATTAAACCATGAGAGCTTATTTATATAAACCAGTGCAATCGCATTCCTCGGTGGCTTATTCACGCACGCTAGTTGCTATGAGCCGTGTTGTTGGTTATTGCTTGTTTTCTTCCAACATAGTGTAGCTGACAAGACAGCGATGAGTCCTACCATAAACCTGAACGCAGGATTTCCCATGACAAAAATGGTATATTTTACGAGGAAGATAATAGTAAAAGTGCTTTGCCTGGAACCTTCAAGGCGATGTGTCATCGATGGTTGAGTTTTTGGTTGAAGAGAGGGCTGTTGTTTGTATTCAAGCAGTTGCCGTAGGCGACGCCATGGGCAAAATGACTGAGGGATACATGCCTGAGGAGGTGCTTACTCATTATGGGGATTACGTGAAGAGTTTCCGTAGGCCCTTTCAGCCAAAAAGCAAATTCACTTGGGGGTACGCTGAAGTTACTGACGACACCAGGTTTACCTTGATAATTGCTGAATCAATAATAGAGAAAGGAACCGTGGATCGGCAAGATATCATTCAAAAAATCCTCAATGATAAGACGAAAATCAAGGGCTGGCCAGGTTGGGAAGACTTTTCTAAGGCAGCTCAACTTGGTGAGGATGAGATTGCCAAATATGCGGAGTGGAGAGATCGTAACGGTGCGCCTATGAGAGTTTCACCAATAGGCATTGTCAACAGACCTGAGAACCTTGAAAACATCATTAAAGATGTGGAATCAGCGTGTTCCATGACGCATGGAGCAAGGTCCGCGTTGTCTGGAGCATGCGCGGTTGCAGCGGCAGTCTCCGCAGTGGTCGAGGGATGGGAAAAGAAGGACGTATTTGAGTTTGCCGTTAAAGCAGCGAGATCAGGAGAATCCCTAGGTAACGATGATCGTCGACCTCTGGCTGACAGAATTTTGATTGGAATAAATTTTGTAAACAGTTACAAGGGTTCCCAATTGGCTAGAGATCTTCGTCGCGTTCTGACCCCTGGATTTCTGGCCTATGAGGGTGTTCCCTACGCTTTGAGTCTTGCCTACGGAATTTCAAACGCCAAAGAAGTAATACTAGGTGCTGTAAACCAGGGAGGAGATGCTGATTCAATAGCATCGATGGCTGGAAGCGTCACTGCTGCCCTCTACCCAGATACATTACCTCAAGAATGGGTCAAAGAAGTCGAAAATGTGAACAACCTCAACCTATCAAAAATAGCCTTGAAGTTAGCTGAATTACGTTCATAGTCAGTAACTGATGCAAAAAAAAGGAAAGGAAAAGTTCACGGGAGACATCGCCACCTATTATTTCAAGGATTCTTCAAGCCTTTTGTTCGCTTCATTCCAGTTTGCTATGTTCCAGAACGCTTCGACAAATTTGGTTCTGTCGTTCTTGTAATCAATGTAGTATGCATGCTCGAAGACATCTAGAACCATTAGAATTCTGAACATTGGGTAAACGTTGGTGTTATGCTTCTCTATTTGCATTATTATTGGTCTGTGCGTTAGCCTGCATAGAGTTAGTGCCGCCCATCCAGAGCCTTCTACGCTGACAGCGGCTTGAGTGAATTCTTTTTTGAACCTGTCAAAACTCCCAAACTCCTTCTCGATGGCATCGCCCAAGACTCCACTTGGCTTTCCACCCACGCCTTTGCCAGCTGGTGCCAAATTACCCCAAAACAATGAATGTAGCAGGTGTCCTCCTATGTTCCATGACAGTTCCTTTAAAGTAGCTTTAACATCCACGTCTGTGCCTTCTTTTCGTGATTTGTCAAGTCTCTCAAGTATTGCGTTAGCTCCATTAACGTATGCTTGATGATGCTTTTGATGATGTATCGTTAATTGCAGCTCAGACATATATGGCTCTAAATCTTTGTATCCGTAAGGCAGTTTTGGCAAAATGTAAAATCTAGTTGATTCCATATTTAATCGCACCCTTATCATGTTAACTCATAATTTTCGTTTCACCTTCATATAATCCTTTTTCCTGCTCCTCATCTCCCGTTGCACCAAAAGACTACTTTATCCTTTGAAAAGAGTGAGCAAGAAAACTAGGTCCTCGGTTGCCAGCACTGCGTGCGGTAGATTCGCTGGCATGTAGAACCATGCGTTTGCTGTTGCCTCATACTTTTTCTTGGCTAGGGTTATTTCACCCTTGCCTCGCAATACGTGGATTATAGTTGGATAGCTTGACGTGTGGCTTGAAAGCGACTGCCCAATGGACATGCAGAATAGACTCACTTCCTTGTCCGCAGCCTTCAGAACGGTCTTGCTAACAATTCCATCTCGCGCAAACTCAATCATGTTTTCAAGATTAGCATAAACACCTTGCGTAGTCAGCCTTGGCAAATCAGCAACACGCTCCGAAAATATTCTCTCATAGTCTGATTCTTTGCTTTAAATATCCTTCGAATAGAAAATCCTAAATGAAGAATAGGTGAAAAACATTTCTGTGGTGACCGTGCTGATACACCTTTTGACGGGTCACAAATGGATTCGGTGTGAGAAATGGTGCTTAAAGATTTCAATCTGCTAGTGACCACGGCGCGTGGAAACGAGGAAGACGCTTGTTCAGAAATCTGGTACCTGCTGGGAGAAATCGGTGATTCAGCGGTCAAAGTGGATAAGACTGGCATAACTGGCCTCGTAGCCGCTAAAACAGCGTTTAACCCTTTTGAGGTCATTGAGAAATTTCGAGTTATTCTGAAGGAAAGACCCTACGAATTCCGTTACACTCTAAGGGTCATTCCCATCGAAAAAATGGTTCGCACCGACCTCGGCGAGATTCAGCGAGTAGCTACGGAGCTAAGTTCGAAGATAAGGGAGAATGAAACTTTCAGGGTCACTGTAGAAAAACGTTTTACAACAACATCGACCAACGACATCATAGCGGCAGCCGCGTTGAACATTGAACGCCGAGTGGACTTGAACCGCCCTGACAAAATAGTCTTGATTGAGGTTGTGGGTGGATTAACTGGTGTCTCGGTGGTAAAACCTGAAGACATCCTTTCTATAATGAAGGAAAAAATGTAGCTTCAACGCTCTGTAGCCAACAAGGCCATGTGTTCAATGACCAAGTCGAGCAGGGCTTCTGTCTCGGCGCCTTCCCTCTCGGTTTTTGCCTCCAACTCCAAGTCAGAAATTCTAAACCACTTCTTCAATCCGTCAACCTTTGCATTGGACAGCTCGACCACGGAGTCGTCTCGCTTGCCTGGCAACAATCTGTAAATACTCTCCAGAATCCAAGACGCTTTGTCCTGAGTCTCCGCCAAAACGAGAACGGCAATCTGATGACTTTGAGGTTGGATTCCGAGCAGTTTTATGGCATCTTTAATCTGGTGCTGAGCCGAGGCGAATAGAAGCGTCTCCATGGCTAAGCTGCTCGAAATGTTGAGATTGTTCTTGAAGGCATTCAAGGAGTTTAGCGCTGCGAAACGAAGATGTTCTCGCCCAGCTATCAATGTAGCATCGAAAAATTGGATGCAAGCGTTGCGGGTTTTTTCCCTAATGTCTCTGAAAAACTTGTCGGTGTTGTCTATCTTGACATCTTTGAAGCCCACAACGACTAAGTATTGATCGAAGCCTTCCAGTTTTTCCATCACGCTTTTTCCTCAGATATTTCTTCAATGAATTTCTCCACGAGCTTGCGGTCTAGGCCATAGCGTATCAGCATTTCCTTTGCTTCTTCTAAGGTTTTTCCGTGTTTTTTGGACTTCTCTAGGATGCGTCTAACTGTTTCTTTTCTTTCCCATGGAAAGATTATCCAGTGACTGGTTTTCTTTTCGAACCAGTCGGGGGTGACTATGCTCCAGGGTTTGTAGTAAATGGTTGCTATTTTGACGTTTGTGGCGCCTTTTTCTTTCAAGTGTTCTCGGACAAGGGCGAGGCTCTTTCCAGTGTCCGCTACATCGTCTACGACCAAAACCCTCTTGCCCTTCACTGGGACAGAGACAGGCTGCGTTATGACAGGCTTGCCCTTGGTTTCTGCCACGCTTAGATAGAACTCAGCCTTTACGTTAGCCAGCTCTGGGTTTTCCAACAAATCTGACATGATGCGGGCTGGGGGCCATCCGCCACGCGAGACGCCGACGATGACGTCTGGTTTGAAACCTGCTTTTCTGATCTGGTTAGCTAAATTGAGTAACAACTCGTAGATTCTTTCCCATGTTGGAATCTCAAACTTCCAGTCGAAACCAGACTGTGGCACTGAGGTTGTTCTCCTTACCGTGAGCGTCTAGAACTAGTCTTGGGGGAGGTTAATAGTTTTTTCATCGCTGCGTAGACAAGCAGAAACCAACCTTTGTAGCGGCTGAGCAGACAATGGAATGGTTCAGACCAGTACTCTAACTTCGCAAGTGTTATATCTTTCTAGCCAACTAATGGGTCAAAAGTTTAAAAAGAAGGAGAAAAAGCATGTTGAAAAAGACTAGTTTAAGGACATTGAGCGTTCTTCTGGCTCTCTTGATCTTGCTACAACTTGCAACTACTGCGATAAGGATCATTAAAGTTGCACCAGTGGTTAATGCAGAGTCGTCAGCGTCCATTACTTTAGACGTGTCACAAGGCTACGTAGGAGACTATGTCACTGTTACTGGCAGAGGCTTCACTCCTGACAAAGAAGTTACGTTTATATGGGGAGACCAGCTGCTCTCTTCTTTAAGTTTCATAACAGGCATGCCTCGCTATCAGAGACCCTCCTACGACAAACCAGGCGAAGTGTTCACCGACGCCTTAGGCAATTTTATAGTTAAGATACAGGTGCCCAAACTCACGAGAGGAATGTACACCATTAAGGCTTCAGACACCGAAACGTCTGCTACAGCGAGTTTCACAATAAATCCAAGGATTATTCTTCGCAATAACTATGCCTTCGAGGAGCACGGTAAAATCGCAACCCCTGAAGACTACACGTCTAGTCAGCACTATATTGGGCTCTTTTTGGCTAAGGGATTCGTAGGCGACAAATTGTCCATCCAACTTTCAGGATTCGCCAAAGGCGAAATAGTTCAGGTCAAAATGGACGCAACGATTTTAAAGGACTTCACAGTTGGCACGACAGAGCAAGGGTACCTCTTCAACACAGCTGCTGAGACAGTTCCAGACATACCTGGCGGAGAAAAAAATGTGACAGCAACAGGAAAGCTGTCGGGCATCACGGCTTGGACCACCTTCAATATAAGACCAGAGCTGTTTCTCGCAAGTCCGCCTCCATCAATTCCTCCACCAGCGGGGCTTGCTCTGGCGTATCCGTGGCTTTATTCATCTGACCCATTTGGCTTGGGCTGGTACGGCTCGGTGAACACGGCCGTTGACTCTCCATTCGTGTTTGAAGCGACAGGCCTCACAGGAACTAGCATTCAGTCGGTTTCTGTCACACACAAAGGCGGAACGGTTGCCTGCACTCTTTCAGGAACCTTAACCATTCAAACTGACAAGGGTTCAACTCAAGGCATCAGCGCTTCTACAGTTCCGTTCGTGTCAAGCTCACCATTTGGCGCCAATTCTCCTGTGGCTAAAATATCCGCGGCGCTGACGAGTGGAGCATGGCTCAACGTCACAATTGTCACCACAGGAACCGGAGGTGCATCTTTCAACTTCACCAAACAGCTCTTCGCTTCAGCACCGGCAACTGCAGATAACGTTGGCATTCCCTTCTGGATAGAGTCAGATGGCACGATCACCTCTGGCGGCACATATCTCTCAGCTGTTCCAAACGACAAAGCTGAGTCTATAGGGGCTGGCTTAAAGACTGGGACAACTTACTATCCAGCTATTATCTACTCAACGGGGTCGACTGTGAGAAAATTAGATTTGGATGTCCTGATGGGACCCGCGCCCCTGATATGGTTTGACCAAGCAACACATCCGCTTGCTTACTACGATGCAAATGCAAACAGCGTCTGGGACGTAGGCGAAGACGTCTACTATGACGATGACAACTCGGGCACTGTAAGCCTAGGTCCACCTGCCGACATAAGGGTAACCACCATAACCATTGGAAGCACAATATACTTTGCAGGGTCAACCGTCGCAGGCGGTGACGCGGATGTTGGGCGTGCGCTGGCTGATTTCGAGGTTGGGAAAGGCCAACCTGCCTACGCTAGCCTTGCTCCCCCATACGATGGCAGCCAAGCTGTTTTCTTGGATAAGGATAACGATGGATTCGTTTCTCAAGGCGATACGAGAATATCAGTTGTCAAAATCGGAGGCGGCAGCTTTGTCCCAGATGCCAATGGTTTTGTAGCTCTTGGCATCCCGAGCCTTCCTTCATTTCCTGGCGCAGGCTTAGAATATACCCTAGGTTTCTGGAACCCAGTACTTGGCACGTATGGAGTCCTAGCTGGTACCACAATAACATTGCAGGTGCTGGCGCATTTGGCCATTGGATCAGCGCCAGTGAGCTATCAAAAACAATGGTACGTGACCGAAGGCAGTAGTGTCAACATTAATGGCAAGAGCTTCCGCGGAGACGAACAGCTAACGGTTTCTGTGGGAGGAAAACTCGTGGCAACTGTAACACCTAACATCATGGGCACTTTCAGTACATTGATTTCTATGCCCGCCTTAGCAGGCGGAGAGCAGTCAATCACCGCCACGGGTGTAATAACACCAGAAAACACGGCTTACACCACAGTGACGTTCACACCAGCCCTCTCATTGTCGCCCACATCTGGGACTAATCTGAACCCTGTCACCTCAATCATGGTGAGAGGCAAGGGATTCGAAGCAGGTACATACAAGATTGTCTTCGACGGCGCAGGGATAGGCGAAGCGGTAACCCCATCTTTCACCGTTAAAGATGCAGGCGACGAAGCCGGACAGATCAATATAGCCTTCAATTTGCCACTTGGTGTTGAGGGTGTCCACATAGTTGATGTTGTTAATACTTCGGACCCCAATACATCAACATTCTACGGTGCCGGATACTTCACCATAGGTGCAGGCGTTAGAACACCAGCGACTCCTGCCTTCCCAACAGACTCAGAGTTTCCAACGGTTAAAATTAATCCAAGCTTGCAGGCAGCGCCAACAACCACGACGGTTGGAACATCATTGATTGTGACTGGAGAGGGACTTCAGCCCGACATCACATACTTCATATGGTATGATCCAAGGGGAATATCGACTTCGCAGGCTGTCCTCATGACAACAACTCCGGCAGACATCATGAGTGATGCAAAAGGAACATTGGCGGCTTCATTCCAGATTCCACAGAGTAACCGAGGCGAACACAGTGTATGGGTCTCAACATCAGACACCTTCATAAGCAATGACCCGTCAATGGGCGTGCCAGTATCCACTTGGGTAGTTATTCGTCCTGCGTTGACCCTGTCTCAATCTTCCGGAGCAGTGGATACAAGCGTTGCGGTTTCATTCTCGGGGCTGTCTACGAGTGGGCAGTATCAGCTTTGGTGGTACAAATTCGGTGAACCTCTGTTTGGAGGCGAGATTCCAAGCACGGCTATGTTGCTAGCGTCTGTGACCGGCGCCATGTACGGCAACTCAACAGTGTCCGTATCCTTTACCGTTCCGACAACGGCTGAAGCCAACACCATGTATGTTGTTGACTTGTCGGAGTACGGAAGGAGGGAAACAGCCCTAGCAAACCCAGTTTTCTTCACGGTGGGCAAGGTCTTAACAAAGATAACGCTGAGCTTGACACCGACCACGGTTACGCAGGGAGAAAGCGTAGCCATCAACGGAGTCATTGAACCCGCGCTTTCGGTAAACATGACGCTGCACATCATAGACCCTGATGGAGAGGCACTTTCCCCGAGGAACGTTACCTCATCATCTAGTGGCACGTTTACCTCCACATTTACCCCTGACAAGCCTGGGACATGGCAGGTCTGGGCTTCATGGCAAGGCGACACAGTATATGCACCGTACTCAAGTCTAGTGGCTACAGTGACGGTGAAACCAGTCGACTTTTCATGGGCTTACGCGCTGGCAGGTGTCGGAATCGGCATTGTTGCTCTAGTGTTGGGCTTAATCATAACATTGTACTATTTCATGCGCAAAAAAAGGGTCGCTCCACCAACGGCTCCCCCTCCAACAGCGGCTGCACCAGCAGGCGCGCCACCAACCGCCTAGCCAAAACCACCCTTCTTTTCCCTCTTTTTTCAGTTTAAAACTTCAGAAGAACGATTCTTCTAGCCATCTTGAATCCTCGGCGAAAGCCGTCAAACTCTTCGACATGAACAAGCATAAGGAACAACACACGCATAGGCGCCGTAGACATTGTGCCCTTCATTCCTATAAAGCACCAGCCTCAAAGACTTTGTAAACCTAGCGAAAAGTTCGTAAAAGCATTCGCCCAAAGAAGCAAGGTTCCAGTCTATTTTCTTTTTTCTTAGGTTCATAATCTGACATATGTTATTTAACTTCAGGACTGAAAAGACTGCGGAGGAAGATTTTTCCTTTGCCTAATGCACCACCATAGCTTGTAGCAGTTATCTTTAACACGCCATGAACTCTTGTGGCGTTGTCTATTCCAGTTTTCATTGCTCTTCTGACATCCTCAAGCCTAAGTCCGCTCACTATGACTTCGTAAACACACCTAACGTTTTCAAGAATTTCTAATCCATTATTTGGTGCCAAGCAAGGACAATATGTATCATTTGTCGTGGCTAAAGCATCCTTATACTTTTTTCCTCCAACTTTGGTTCCTGAAGACGCAAATTTTCCAACAACATACGGAACAGCTTGTATGCCTTCAAGCGCTCTCTCGGCTGCTTTCAACGCCGAATCATCGGACTCAGCCAGAATCAAGAACGTGCCTCCAGCGACGCCTTTCGCAATTCCGAATTTCCGTTCTACGAAAAACCATCCGTCCATCCTAGGTATTTTGAAAACCTTCCTTTCGAACGCTTCAGCCTCTTCTTCAAACCCGTCTCCAAAAGTTTGTATAATTGTGCCTTTTACATCCACAGTTTCTACAGCCATTTCCCGCGGCAAGGCATCAAAAACATTGGTTTTGGGGTACGGTATGATTCCTTTTCTTATTCTAACCATGAGCCAATGTTTAAGATGGTCCAACTTTCTGTCGATAACCTGAATTACGAAGCCTGGTCTCCCGTCAGGAGTCTCTTTAGGCTGAACTTCAGACTCTATTGATGCTTCTGACGGAGGTAAAGAAGCGGATCTGCCAAGGCCCTTGGTTTCCAATGCTGACTCTAATGCCCATTTTCTGTTCACCGATGTAACAAGGATTCTAGCTATATGTGCTGAGAAGGTTTCACAGAAAGCATCCTCGATTGGAACGCCGTTTACAGTGAACCCTGTCATCATATCACTCATTCCTTGAGTTGATCATGTTTCCTTAAGACATTTATAGCAGCTTATCAATATTTGCGCCCGAACGAAAATGAGAAAATCAGAAGTCACAAGACTAATTGAGAAGGAAAATGTGATAGAGATAGCATTGCAGTTTACAGATATATCTGGTATCTTGCATTCTCTCTGGATACCTTCCCAGCTGTTTTTGAAGGTCGCTGAAGAGGGCGTTCACACTGACGGGTCATCTGTTGGCATGGTTGACATAAGCAAAAGTGACCTGAAACTAGTCCCAGATGTGGACACGTTTATCGTGCTGCCGCCAAATTCCTTCCCTCAAAGGGTGGCGAGAGTAGTTTGTGACATTTATGAACCTGAATCGAATAGGCATTTTGAGCTTGATCCCAGACTTGTCCTCAAGAAGGTTATGAGCGATGTTAAGAAGAGTTTGGGAGTTTCAGTGAAATGTTGTGCATGTTCTGAGATAGAGTTTTTCTTGTTCAAGAAAAGTGAGAGCGGCATCCAGTTGCTCGATGAAGGGGAATATTTGGCTACTCCTCCTGCAGATCTTGGGACTGATCTTAGACTTGAAGTCACTGAAAACCTTAGAAACATGGGCATCTTGGTTGAAAAACATCATCATGAAGTGCCTCATGGAAAGTACGAATTCAACCTAGCCTATTCAGATGCACTAACGATGGCTGATACCATATATCTGATCAAGTTTCTCTTGAAGCAAACTGCTGCAAAGAAAGGGCTTATCGCTTCCTTCATGCCCAAGCCTTTTCAAGGTCAATATGGATGCGGATTACATACTCACGTCAGTCTCATAGACGAAAAGGAAGGCAAGAACCTATTCTACGACCCAGACGGAAGTTACGGTCTGAACAAGACAGGTTTAAACTTCATAGCTGGAATTTTGTCTCACGCAAAAGCATTAGCCGCAATAACCAACCCCTCAGTTAACTCGTACAAGAGACTCGTACCGGGCTGGGAAGCCCCTGTCTATATTTCCTGGGCAAGATACAATCGATCAGTTCTTGTTAGAGTCCCTCCGGGCAAAGAGATGAGAACCAGGCTGGAGTATAGACCTACAGACGGGTCCTGCAATTTCTATCTTGCATTTGCTGGTATTCTATCCGCAGGGCTAGACGGAATCAGGAGAAAAATTGAACCAGAAGAGCCCGTGGAAGAAAACATCTACGAGATGAACGCAAAAGAAAGAGTAGAGGAAGGCATAGAACTGCTCCCAGAAAATCTAGGAGACGCTCTCAAAGAACTCTCTAAAGACAAGGTCATGCAAGATGCTTTGGGACAAGCATTTTACAAAAAGTTCCTAGAGATCAAAACCAAAGAGTGGAGAGATTATAACACCGCGGTGCATGATTGGGAAAGAAAGAAATATATGGACGTGTAAGTCACAAGACCAAAAACATGCCAATAAAAGCAGATTTCGCAATAACGAATGCAGATGAACTTGTAACTTTACGCGGATCCAGCGACAAACCCAAAGTCAAAGACGAAATGAATCGTCTCGACATTGTCCAAGGCGGAGCCGTTGCAGTAAAAGACCGAAAGATAGTGTCTGTTGGAACCACTGCGGAAGTGCTAAAGCAGATTGAGAGAAGGGTTGAAATCATTGATGCTGAAGGCAAACTGGTGACTCCTGGGCTTATTGATCCTCACGTGCACTTGATTTTCGCAGGTTCAAGAGAAGACGAATTGGAGCTTATGGCTGTGAAGGGCGTGCCCTACTTGGAAATCAAGGCTAAAGGAGGAGGTATGCCCACAACGCTTAAGAAAACAAGTGAAACCAGCACTGAATTTCTAATTGAGAAAACCACGAAAATTCTTGACAACATGCTCATCCATGGCACCACGACGATAGAGGCAAAGAGTGGGTATGAAATGACTTTTCAAGGCGAAATCAGACAGTTGGAAATAATCAAAACTTTAAACAGAACTCATCCAATTGACTTGGTTCCAACTTTCTGCGCTCAAGGAATTCCATTCGAGTATGAGAATAGAGTTGACGAGTTAACGGATGAAATTGTTAAGAAGTGGATTCCTGAAATAGGCAAAAAGAATCTGGCCGAATACTGCGACGTTTACTGTGAGAAAGGATACTTCAATGTGGAACAGTCAAGGCGAATCCTAGAAGCCGGCAGAAGGCATGGCATGGAGGTGAGAACTCATGCCGACTGGCTCGCTCACAGCGGAGGAGCCAAGTTGGGCGCGGAGCTAGAAGTGGTTTCGGCTGATCATCTTGTTTTCACCCCGATGGAACAGATCGGTGCCTTGAAAGAAAAGGGCACTGTTGGAGTACTCTTACCGACCAGCCCGTTCTGCTATTTGAAAACCTATGCAAAGGCTAGAGAAATTATCGAAAGGGGGCTGCCCGTTGCCTTGGCAACAGATGTGAGTGCAGCCAACATCTGTGAGTCAATGCAGGTGATGATGGCAATCGCAGTTCTTCAGATGAAGATGACTATGGCTGAGGCGCTTGCTGCTTCCACGATCAATGCGGCGCATTCAATAGAGAGAGCTCATGAAATAGGAAGCTTAGAAATTGGGAAAAAGGCGGATATTGTCATTTTTGACGCTCCAAACCACAAGTTCTTTGGGTATCACTACGGTGTAAACCTAGCCGAAAAAGTCTTCAAAGACGGAAAGTTGGTGGCTGAAAGAGGGAGAAGAATAGAGTAGTCGAGTGCTAAAATGCGGAACGTTTTTTCATTACTTCTGAAACTGTTCTGCTCATCGTAATCAGACTTATGTATTAAGTAAGCAAAGTTATCAATCGATAGGCACTGAGAAAATGGGGTTGATAGAAAAGTTGCTTGTACCGAGTTGAGGAATCGACGTTGAAAGATGAACGTGTCTGGCCGTATGTTCTGCCTTTTCCAATAGATACCAAACAGCGTCGAAGGATCTGGAGCATACTCCAGTCGAGAGTTGGAATGAGTATCCTGACTAGGCTGAGACTGGATGAACGTACATATCAGCGCGAACTGATCAGACAGACGCCTTACTCCAACAAGTCCATAATCGAATACTTGAAAAAGATGACTTTGGCAGGCATCCTAGATCAAGGTATGGAAATAGTCAAAACTGAAAAGAAGCGGCTCTGGGTCAAGTGGTATGCCCCCACCAAACTCGGCAGATGGTTCATTTTGTTTCTCAAAAACCCTGATGAAATTCCCTCGGACTTGGCTAGAAAAACCGTCGAAGAACTGTTTGAGTTATACTCATCCAGTATCGTAGAAGTCTGTGAAAAATATGGGCTGGGACTTGACTTCTTTCATCACATATTGGACGAGCACTACTTTAGAAAACAGAAAGAAGAGATGAACAAGCAACATTCGTAGAATAACGATTCTCACCTCAAAGTTTTTTCGTTTTTCTATGATTTCTTTCGCATCGAAGGAAGCGCTGAGGCTACAGCTAAGATGCCAATGATTATTAGGAGCAGCACCATCGAGTAGAGTATGTTGCCTTGTGTGAGTATGTCGACGTACCAAGCTCCTCCAACTGCGAGAAGCAAGATTCCCCAAACGAGTATACTGAAAGCCGATCGCCCATACTTTTCTGGCGTCTTGGCTCTTATCCCTGCTAAGACAATGACCCAGAGTCCATAAAGCACCAAAGTTAACGAGATTATCGAACCCCAATCTTGACTAGGACCGAAAGCTACCAACAGAATGGCTATGACAACCACGAGCACGCCGAACGAGAGCAGACCTAATTGCTGCCTCGGCATGGACACTCCTTCTTGGCTACTCCTTGAGTTTTTGACCGCACTCCGGACAGAATTTGGCAGTGTCCAGGACAGGATGTCCACAGTTGGGGCATTTGGTTGTTCCAGTCGGCGGAGCTGTAAGTGCTGTTCCACATTCAAGGCAGAACTTTGATGTGGCGGGAACTCTGGCGTTGCATTTCGGACATATCACTAGGGCTGCGGCTGGCGTGGGTGCTGGTCCAGTGGGTGTCATAATCTGCGGTATCAGAACCATTCCTGTTCCAAGTGCGGCTCCGGGAGATTTGCCCAGTTCTTTAGCTGCCTCTTTTACTGTTTCCATTCGTAAGACCTCCTCTGCCGCCCGTGTCTGTTTTAGCCAGAAGAGTCTATCTCGGTATTCAGGCGTTGTGTCGATTCCCTCAAACCGCAGATCAGTGAGGTCCATTCCTATCCTTTTGAAGGCGTCCAAGATGGCGTTTTTGGTTGAGACGCTGGTTTCGTCCAGCTTGGTGAACACTGTTAACAAGTCGAAACGGGACAGTTCGTCGATTATTCTCTCGTTAATGTAGCCTCGCAGATAGTTGTCCACGTCGCCAGTTGAGTATGCGTTCTGTCCGCCCACAACCTCCATGACGAATAGTTGCGGGTTCTCAACCTTGAACCAGAAGGTGCCGTGTACCTGAAGAGGCGCCAGTTCGGTTGTTTGTGCCCTCGCTCCGTACTTACCTGCAAACACTTTTGTTGAGATGAAAATCACGGTTGCCTTGAACGGTTTTTCCCTGTAACCTGCGATTCTTGACAGGATGCCTGTGAGCAAGGGCAGGTTCAGGGTTGTGAGGGTGTGTCTTCCTGGACCGAAGACGTCGTAGGCTTTTCCATCTCTGAAGAAAACTGCCGCTTCATACTCGTGAACGATGAGTTGTGCACCCCACGTTATTTCTTCGTCGGGATACTTCCAAACAATGTCTTCTGGGCCTGGGCTCTTCCACTCGATAACCTGCGCCATTCTACTTCACCCCCATGATAACTTCTTCTCTGCCGTCAAACGTTTCTTCCAACTCCTCCAGCATGTCACCCAAGTGTTGGATGTGCTCCCTCACCTTTTCAAAACTCTGTTCCATAACCTCTTTCTTAAAGGTCAAGGTTGCTTCAACTATTTTGTCAACATTGGCCATGAGTCCATTATCAAACTCAATCATTTTATCGAGTTTTTCCTCCTCTACCTTTACCACGTTGAAGAAGCCTGCATAACCATAAGAGGCGTGGTTGATTTTTTCAGAAACTCTGTCAAATCTCATAATAAACCGGTCCATGTCTGTGAGAACTTCGTGGAGGCGACTGTCTGAGAGTTTTTGGAAGACTTCTTTCAGGTCTTTTCTAGCCTCTGTCAAACGTTGATACAGATGATTACGAATTAGTCTGTCGCTTTCTCGTCGCAGTTCTTTTTCCTTGTACCCTCTAAAACCAGGCAACTCTGCGAGTATGCGTTCAGAGAGGCGCATTTCCTCTTTAGCTTTTTCATAAATCCCTTTTTTCTCGCTCAAGTTTTTCATCATCCTTGTTTAGCCATTTTATGAGTTTATCAAGATGCTTTTAAGGGTTTCATTTAAATCAATCCAAACTTGGTTGTTGGAACATCCCCCTTTATGACCGAACCGGTTGCGCCGTCCAAAAAAATGCGGTAGCGTTCACGCTTATACTCGTAAACTGCGAACCAAACAGGCGCGTGCAGATAAACCGAGTCGCCCACGTCTAAATCGGTTTTCAAATCGATGATCTTGTCTACGTCTTGTTTCACCAAGAACTGATGCAGATTCTCAATTTGCTGTTTAGCTACCTCCACGGCTTCGTCGCGTTCGATTTCGCTGTTTAACACCTTGGCAAAGCCTTCGATTTTTCTGAAGTCGTATGGGACCTTACCCTCTAATGGCACCTCGTATTCTCGTGTGGGAAAGTCTGTGGCTTTCCTAGCCAAGACCAACCAATTGTATTTTTTCTCGATCTTGCCATCCTTCACAACCGGCGGCGTTAATCGTTCAAAAACGCCCTTGTAAGTGCTCGAAGCTGCAACAGAAACAACCCAAAACGGCAAGTAGGTCAAGTTTTTCTCCAAAATCTTTGACGACCTAGCCATGTCGCCTGGTTTTAGGAAGCCGCCACGCATCCAATTGCGCACCAGTTCATCTATCTGCTCCGGTTTGTACTCATTGAGGATCATGGAGTGTTCAAGTTCAAACGCTTTTCCAGTTTCAATAACCTGAGTGAAGCCGCAATAGCGACAAGTTGCAACTATCTCGCCTGGATTAAACGATATTGGGGCTCCGCAGTTAGAACAACGTATCTCCTCGACTATCGACATGATTGTGCACCAGCATGCAGTATTCTGATTGAAGTCAAACTTCAGTCTTTCCTTAATCGCCTAGTTAAGGTTAGTCGCATTGAGGGACAAGGTTAGAGAGCACTCTGATAACAATAAATACTTGGATAATGAAAGAACGTAAGACAAAGTTAGAGTCAACAAACAACGCATTGGTGAAGCTTTGATTCCGCTTCGGGATGAAAACCGTTCTCAAACTACGCCGCACATAACAAGAATCCTATTAATAGTCAACATAGTCGTTTTCATCGTTACCTTTCTTCCAGAATTGTCGGGCCCAGATTGGCTATCTGCTCTTTTGGGGTTGCCAAACTCTGCCTCGTTGGAAAAGGCTGTTTCTAACTACGGTATGGTGCCTTACTATGTTTTGCGAGGAGAGAGGTTGTACACTCTTTTCACTTCAATGTTTCTGCATGCAGATCTTTTGCATATTGGTGGAAACATGCTGTTTCTGTACGTTTTCGGCGACAACGTGGAAGACGCCTTTGGACATGGGCGATACCTTGTTTTTTACTTCCTCTCGGGAATTGCAGCAAGTGTGGCGTTCATTTGGGCTCAATTATTTTCGGGTAGCACGGAAGCGTTAATGACAGGAGCCATCGGGGCCTCGGGCGCTATTGCTGGAGTTCTCGGTGCCTACCTAATATTGTACCCTAAAGCGAGGATTCTGACTTTGCTGATAGTAGGCTGGATTTGGATCGTGCCCGTACCGGCCTTCTTCTTTCTAGGCTTCTGGTTTGTCTATCAACTGCTCTACGGCATGTTAACCCTCGGAGTAGAGGCAGTCACCGGAATCGCCTATTGGGCGCACATCGGCGGCTTTGTGGTAGGAATCTTTTTCGGCTTGGTTTGGAGAGGAAGAAGGCGCCTTCGCACCTTTTAGCAGTCGAGTTAACGCTAACACCATTGAAACTCTTTGGAAAAATCGATCCTTAGCGCAAAGCTTAACTCTGCGTTGTAGTTTCTCAATGAAAACGAGACGGCGGCGACACACCTTGGCTTCTCTGGCTCAACTAAAAGTTGCCATGACTATTCCCATCTTGTTAGTTGGCATAATATTCGCGGCTTTCCTAGCCCTAATAATGTACATTCTTAGGCTCTCTCTCATTTGGGCTTTTGTTCTAGCCGGTATTTTCATATTAATTCAGTATTTGATAGGTCCAGTCATAGTCAGAGCGTCCACAAGACTGCGTTACTCGAAATCTGGTGAGAATCCGTGGCTTGAGTCTACAGTTAGAGACCTAGCCCAGAAGAGCGGAATCCCAACGCCTAAGTTGGCTATTGTTCCCAACCCGACTCCTAACGCCTTTGTTTTTGGAAGAACAAGCGGAGACGCCACGCTGGCAATTCATGAGGGCTTGCTCCAAAACTTGAACGAAGAGGAGGTCAGAGGGGTAATCGGACACGAGCTGGGACACATCAAACACAAAGATTTTCTAGTCATGACCGCGCTGTCTGCTATGCCACTCTTAGCCTACCTTATTGCACGTGGGACATTTGAAGCTGCCTGGGTTACTGGAAGAGCGGCACGTAAAAAAGAAGGCGGCGGTCTTGCTGCTGCGCTTATAGCGGTTGCCGTTGTCTCTTACATTGTTTACATAATTTCTCTCTTGCTTGTTATGCGGTTGAGTAGACTGCGGGAGCACTATGCTGACGCCTACTCGGCTTACGTTACTGAGTCGCCTAGACAGCTCGAAAGTGCCCTCACAAAAATAACTTACGGATTGTCACTCTCGCCGGTTCCTCCTCACGGAGCCAGAACCCTCTACATCGGCGACCCAGCCCTGGCAAAGTTGGAAATGCAGAGCATCATAAGCCGAAAAGAAGAGTATGACCTTGACAGAGACGGCGTCCTAGACGAGAAAGAGCTTGAATTAGCCATGGAGAAGGAAGCCAAATCCAGATGGTTAACCATTAACAGATGGTTTCAAACGCATCCTGCAACCTTTCAGCGCATTCTTTTGTTACGAGAGATTGAAAATGAGATGGCTACGGGCAAATACACTGAAAAGCGAGTTTACGCTCGGATCTAGCTGACAAAATTGAAGGCGTGTGCAAGTGAAACACGTTAAGATAACTGCTTTCGACCTTCCAGACGCTTGGTATCAGGTCTTGAAGAGAATCTGGGAAGAGGGAGAGCATTTCACAGTAAAGTATGGTTCTGAAACAACCGACACTAAGAAGTTGGATGTGACCCTTGAGATTCTACATCCTGAAAACAAGCCGTTGGTGCATGAGAAGGCTCCTTGCGACATGCGCTACGTTATGAACTATTTTATGGAGTACTTATGGTTTGGCGAGAAAAAACTCGA
>Ga0315310_10000495_pt1 | contig 25124 bp, 26 predicted proteins | sample TDP5_MG_FD_203630 | JGI IMG/M metagenome (GOLD analysis project Ga0315310, IMG submission 203630) | Freshwater sediment microbial communities from Lake Towuti, South Sulawesi, Indonesia - TDP5 | ecosystem: Environmental > Aquatic > Freshwater > Lake > Sediment | place: Indonesia: South Sulawesi...
CAATAGGGATAACAGCAAAGCTTTTTAGCCTAAGAAGATTAATAATGGGCGGCTCAATACGCTGGTCCCGCATTGCATCTTCTACGATGTAGGGCTTCCTTTCCATAATGGAAATGGAGAGAATTCCCGGCGGGTCTTCAATGGGGATATTGAGGTAGTCAATTCCCTTCTCAGACACTGCCCAAGGAGAGACGATACATTTTAATAGCCTCCTGTTTTCTACATCCTCAAACCGGTACAGGAATACCTGATCAAAATCGAGCTCTTTCCTTATGTCCCTTATAATCAGTTCCAGAAGCTTTCCCAGTTCCATAGTGCTCAGCATGGCTTCCGTGATTTCATTTATGTCTTTAAGTTTCTGATGGACCATTCTTAAATCCCTCGTCTGGCTGTGGCTCTGGATATCCTTAAGGATGAAGAGAAGGATGAGCGAAGCCAGAACGATATACTTCGCTGTATTGCCGAGAACTAAAAAGATATCTAACGCTATGTAAATACTTGCCAGAATGAAAACTAAAAACGCCGTGCTCCCAAAAATTCTTCTCATTCCTCACCTATCCAATGATTTTTCCTATCTTCTCCTTCAACACTTCCAAATCAACAGGTTTAACAATGTAATCGGCGATTTGGCCAGCCCATATCTCATAGTCGGTCTTGAAACTATCATAAGCAGTGCAGACAATAATAGGAAGAGCAGGGTAGTTCTTTCTGATCATCTCCAGCAATTTCAATCCACTCATATCTGGAAGTTTGATATCGAGAATTAGAAGGTCCACTTTCTCCTTTTTTAGAGACTCGAGAGTTCCTTTTGCATCTCTGGCTTCCACGACACCATACCCTTCCTCAGCCAGTTCATCCTTAAAGACCTCACGCAGAACTTCTTCATCTTCGGCAATCAGTATTCTCTTCATTCTATTTATGACCCCTATTCTTCTTCCTTTCTGCCCACCCTTTTAATAGGCAAACTCACAATGAAAGTACTTCCCCTGTCTACTTCAGTTTCCAGTTCTATCTTACCTCTATGGGCAACAACTATTCTCTGGCATATCGCTAACCCCAAACCTGTCCCCTGCGGCTTTGTGGTGAAGAAAGGTTCAAATATCTTTTTCCTGTTCTGCCCAGGAATACCCGGACCTGTGTCACTAATCCTAATTTGAACGAATCTCTTATCCCGGCCGGTCGAAACCTTCAGTTCTTTCGTCTCCCGAGCCTGCATAAAGAAGAGCGCATTTTGAATCATATTCAAAATGACCTGTTTCAAGAGAGCAGGGTCGACCGGAATAGCGGGTAAATTCTGGTCGAGTTCCTCAATAAGGAGAACTCCGTTCCTCTTAATCTCATCATCCATATGGAGTAGAATCTCCTCGATAACCCTATTTACATTTTCCTCTACCAAATTCGGCTTGGGCTGCCGAGTAACAGTAAGCATATCTTTAACGATTCTTTCCAGACGGTCTACTTCTTGCATAATGTAGTTAGTATATTTCTTATTAAGTTCTCCTTCCTCAACTGCCTTATGTATTCTCTGAGCACAACTCCTTATAGAGCTCATCGGGTTTCTGACCTCATGAGCGACAATTACAGACATCTCCCCAATAGCAGCCAGGCGTTCCGAGTGTATTATCTGAGCCTGGGCTTCTTTCAGTTCCTTTTTTGCCATCTCCACCTGACGACGCAACTCTTCATTGAATCTCTTTTCAGTATCATATAATCTGGCATTTTCTATAGCCAGACCGGCCTGATTGGTGAAAGTTACCAGAGAGCGAAGCTCTTCCTCTTCTATGGGCCGCCCGCTATGCAAATTATCCACCAAAAGAACCCCATTTACTCTCTCTTTGGCTACCAAAGGCACTGAAGCCAATCCATTCACTCTTCCCTCAAGCCCAGCGAAAATTGTTCCGTAAGCCATTTTCTCGCTATGACTGGTTCCCGTCTCGGGCCTTGAGGCCAATTTTACACTTCTTTCAGCCTTTTCCGGCGCCCAGTTCAATTTTCCAACTTGACGAGAAACCCACTCCTCCAAGTGCATCCCTTTCTCGTCAACCCGGGCAATAATGTACGGCCTTCCCTCCTTTACTGTCTTTACAATTGGATTCTGCTCGTCTTCAAGGGGAATCCTCAAGGTTGAAAGAAGTTCCCTATCCACTCCAACTGCCTGTCTACCCTCAATAAATCCTTCTTTCTCATTTACCAGGCAGATTATTGCACGGTCAAAATTCAAATGTTTTGAGACACCTTCCAATATTACGCTCAATATTTTATCAAGGTACATAGTGCTTGCCATTGCTTTACTTATCCTGTCCAGAGTCTTAAGCTCGTTAATTTTCTGAGTTATTACAATATTCTTCTCTTCAAGTTCATCCTTCGACCTCCTGAGAAGTCCAGCCATTTCTTCATACTTTTCCTGAGAAAGAGTGAGTTTCCATATCTGCCTATAGATGGCTTTAAATATAATAATTAGAAGGACTGCAACTAAAATGAGAGAAAATGTAACCGATAGAAATGTCGCCCATCCGGCGGATAGGTTCCGTCCAAGATATCCTCCAATAATCCTAAAAGCCACTAACATTACTAGAAAGATGGAGATTGTTAGCCATCTAAGAGGACGAAGATAGGCGGGTTCCTTCATTTTTGCCTCTAATTGTGGAAGAAAATTCTTTTTAAGTGTACAAAATATGAGACCAAAAGTCAACGCGAAAAGCCAGAGATTGCTGCGAGAAACTTCCCTGAAGTTCCCCTATGCCACAGGATAGCCTGTGTTTTTAAGCGCCAAATTTTTCTAACTTGAGTCCGTTAGCCAACATGAGCGGCATGGCATCAACCGCGGCGAACCTGCCAAGCCCGCCCTTGCTACACTCCTTCTCGGTAAATCTCTTGGCCTCATCAACTCGAATGAATCTTGACCAGAGCAGGAATGGATTTGGATGCCAGGAATGGGACCTCAAAAGAGCGGGAGTGGAGTGGTCGCTGGTAATTACAATCACATCAAATCCCAAATCCAGAATTTCAGGAATGAATCTATCCACTTCTTCTATCATTTTTACCTTTTTCTCGAAGTTGCCATCCTCTCCGTAAGAATCAGTTTTTTTGACATGGAGATAAAAGAAATCGAATTTCCCAAAGTTTTCTCTTAATGTATTTAACTCATCGCCTATGTTTTCTCCTGTCTCGAGAACTTCCATCCCTACCAGCCGAGCTAATCCCTTATACATCGGATAGGTAGCAATCGCCGCCGGGGAGAGATTGAAAAGTTCTCGCATTGATGGAATCCGTGGGACTTTCGAAATTCCCCTCAGAAGAACCGTATTGGCAGGACGTTCGTTTTTCAAAACCTCACTTGCTTTCCTGATAAAACTATTCACAATCTCTCCTGCCTTCTTTGCTCTGGCAGAAAGGGCTCGAGCAGGCTTTGCCCTTTCTCCATTTTTTTGAGGGTCGGCATCACTCACTGGACCATTTAGACCCTCCCCGCGAAAAAGAACCACAAAGCGGTGCTCTTTTCCGGGGCGAATGAAGACTTTCACACCTTTTATTTTTTCTATCTTCTTACTAAGGAGAGCACAAATTTCTCTATTCTTCTCAGTGGAAATTCTACCCGCCCGGCGGTCCACGATTATTCCTCGGCTATTCATGGTTGCGAAATTGCCTCTGGCTGCCATATCTTTAGGGGTCAACTCTACACCTATCCCCAGCGCTTCAAGAACTCCGCGGCCGATGGTATACTTGAGAGGGTCGTAGCCAAATAGTGCCAGGTGAGAAGGTCCACTGCCTGGGGTAATTCCGTATCCAATGGGGTCGGTCAAGCCACAGACTGACTGTGAAGCAAGATTGTCAAGATTTGGCGTTTCAGCCTTTTCCAGCTCGGTCTTCCCATCCAATGGCAAACCTCCGACGCCGTCTATAACCAGAAGAAGAATCTTGGAATCCGTCTTAATGGAGATTTCCTTGATTACACTTTCGGAAACCATTTTCTTTCTCCTTTCATATTCTTATCTACTATAAAACTCTTTCTCGAGGTCCCCAGCCCTTACCCCCTCACTTCTCAACATGCTGGCTATAGACTTCAAAAGTGCCAGCTGGATTTTAGCTCTGTTTTCTCGCTTTGCCTCTCTCTTGAGAAAAGCAAACGCACCTTCTTCCTTCTGGAAATCTTGATAAATTTCGATTCCCAAATTCTCTTCTCCTTTGAGAATCTTCAGAAGTTCGTTCTTCGCATCGGGATGAGGTCGGGTCTTTTCTTCCGCGACTGCCAAGTTATTGGCTGCCATTTGGGAGTAGCAATCCGCTTCTTTCTCCATAAGAGAGGCTATATCTCCTTCAGAGACGAGAAACCGAGCGATATGGTTCCTTAAAATACCATACTGGGAATCAGCCTTTTCTTCTCCCAGGGGAGTCGACTTTGACTCCATAATATCTATGTCTTCCATAATCTCTTCAAGGGTTTTGATCACTTCCACAATGTCCTTCTTCCTGACATTTTCATCCGAAGATGGAAGCGCCTCGTTCTCTTCAAGGCTAGACTTCAAGGTCGACAACGCTATTTTACCGGTCTTCTTAGCTAACTTCTTAAACTTGGGGTGAAAAGGACGGAGAAATTCTTCCAGGCTCTTCCCTAGCGATTTATAAAGAGATGCTTTATCCCTTTTCCTCTTCGCCAGAAACTTCAAAGTTTCTCTTGCCAGTTCATCGATTGGCTCAGGTGAAAGGGCAATGAAAGTACCCGTATATGGCTTTACTATCTCCTTGCCGCTGGGATGGATAAATAGGACCTTTACGGGATATTCTCCTCGCCTCTCCATCTTGAAGTGGAAAGAGAATGTGACTTCCTTTCCAGGAGCTATGGTTTTACTATCTTCCTTCTCTTCCGAACCGACGGAAAAAACTACTTTGTATCCTGTCTTCTCATCTTCATCCCACGGGCGAGCTACACCTTGCCCGTCATTTTTCACCACGAGAGAAACTACTACAATATCTCCTTCTGTAGGCGGATTGGGGACCCAATTGTCCCTAACACAGACGAGTTTGGGGGAGGGAACTACCTTAATAGATTTCTCATCACTCCACAGAAGAGGTTCCATATCTTTTGCCGCAAAATAGATGCATGAAATTTTCAGGAGATGCTCGCCTTCTTCAGCTTCCCAGGTGAAATCAAAATCGCTTTTCTTTCCGGGCGCTATCTCATAGCCAAAAGCGACCTCCTTCTGAACCCCGTCAATAGAGAAGATTACCTTGTAACCCGCCCCCTCCTCTTCATCCCAGGCCGTAATAGGACTCTTCCCAGTGTTCTCCATTGTCGTTAGAATACTGACAGTATCCCCGGTCTGGGGTTCGCCAGGCTTCCATGAGAGAATTACTGGCACAAGGTTTATCCCCGTCTCCACAGTGAGAGGTGATTCGGCCTTAGCCAGGAACTTCCTATTATCAAACTCATAGTCCATAGACGCCTTCAAGTAATGAGTGCCACTCTCAGCCGTCCAATCGAACCGGAAGTTCTTAGTTTTTCCCGGCGAGATGGCAGGTCCTTCCATAATTGACCCTTTCCGTCTCCCGTCCACATAGAGAAATAGACCATACTTTTCACAAGGGAGGTCTCCCATATTTTCCACATTTACCAAAATTTCCACCTTCTCTCCCATATGCGGGGACGGAGGAGAAAGAGACAATTTAAGAATGAGGTCAGGCCTTGACTCGCCAATTCTGAGGTCGAGAAAAAGGTCTTCGGCCTGCAATACTTCGATTACCTCTCTACTGTTGACGACTTTCGGCATAATTTCGGGGTAGGCCAACCAAGACCCATCTTCAACTATCCATTGGATAGGACCGAGGCTAATGTTGTGTGCCTTTGGACCAATTCTGGGTATGTCCCCAAAATCGAGGAAGACAGTTCTATCTTCTTCCCTAGACCTCAATTCGAGCCTGGCAATAAAATCATTTGGCAGGATAACTTTTTCGGAATCGTTACTTACGAAGAGGAAGAATTTTACTCTATCACCCGGTTCAAGCCTTCTCATCGTATCTATTTCTAGCCTGTTTACCTTGAGGACAGGTTTTACTTCCTCCACAGATATCTTGTAAAAGACCCTTTTCCCCGCGCCGCTCATAGTGAAGAGAGAGGCGCCTATTGAATGTAGACCTCCCGAGGGTTCCTCCCATAAGTAATCAACGAATGGCGTAAATCTGATATCCGAAATCGGAAAAGTTGCGATGGCCGAATCGTCGAGATAGAAAACTAAACGAAATTTGTCTCTGAATTCCGGCATTATCTCCTTCACTTCAAGATAGGCTCTGACGCGGGCAGGAGCATCGTCCTTCAGAGCCTCGGTTAATTTGCCCTTCTGAAAAAATTCAATCTTAATTATTGAGACTTTATCAAATAGCTGCTCCTCCCCCAGGCAATGCCGAAACGGGGAGATGAGAACCAAAATAACCAACAAAAAAAGGAACTTACGGGTGACCATTCATAATTCCTTTAAAAACAACCTTAGCCAGAGGTTCAATTCTACCCTTATGCCATTTTCTCCAATCTTTCAATTCTTTTCTGGACAGGGGGATGCGTGGAGAAGAGAGCTGCAAGGCCTCCCCCTCTCAAAGGATTGATGGTAAACATGTGGGCGGTAGTTTGATGGGCGGGTAATCTCACCTGGTTTGCACCGGTTTCAAGCTTCCTTAGCGCTCTAGCCAGGCCAAGAGGACTGCCTGTTACAAGGGCACTTCCTCTGTCGGCCAGGTATTCGCGTGACCGAGAAATCGCCATCTGAATTATCATGGCAGCAAGCGGTGCTACAATTGCAGCAACCAAAAGCCCTAGTGGACTTCCTCTCCTATCCTCCCTTGAACCGTACCCTCCAAAGATTGCCGCCGAGCGTGCAAGGGATGCCAGTATCATTACTGCTCCAGCAATAGTAGCCGCCACAGTCTGAATCAGGATATCCCGATTTCTTATGTGAGCCAGCTCGTGTCCAATTACTCCAGCCAGTTCATCGTCATCTAAGATGCGCAAAATACCTTGAGTTACTGCCACTACGGCATGCTCGGGATTTCTCCCTGTGGCAAAGGCGTTTGGAGAGGGATGGGGAACCAGGTAAATTTTAGGCATGGGCAAGTCTGATCTATCTACAAGTATCTTTACATTCCGATAGAGTTGGGGCATATCTTCCTCTTTTACGGGCTCAGCCCGGTACATTGCTAAGATAATCTTATCGGAATACCAGTAGCTTACAAAGTTGATTCCTGCCGCAATTATGAAGGCGAAAATCATCCCCTGCCTTCCGCCGATAAGGTTTCCGACCCAGATCAAAACTAAAGTGAGGGCTAACATTAGAATAAAAGTTTTCATCCGATTAATCATATTTTTCACCTCCTATGAATTCGACCTTTACAATTTTGAAATTCTCTGTAAGACATCTAAAACAAATTTATTATATCAAATATCACCGGATTTCTGCAAGCCGTTTTTCGCTCCAGAATCGTCTACCTTAATTATGGTGGTCGGAGTCAAAATATAATCCACCTTCTTATCGGCTGTAGACATAAGGTTAGAAAAATCTTCAACGATCTGTTCGTCGTGAACGAGGGTGATAACTTTAACTTGCGGCCGGACAAGATTCTTCTCAAGCAAATAGAACCATTCCCTATCTCCGTAGCCCTTCCCTTTCCCCAGTCTATTTCCTTTCCTGTCCACTGCTACACTTCCTTGAACGAAAAGCCCCACCTCTGTCTTAAGCGGCACCCCATATTTCTTGAAACCCTTTATGCCGGTCGCTTCCTTGATATTTCTTCTGTCCAAAATCTCGAGAAATTCAACCATATGGGGTAGAGCCACTGCCAGAATCTTTTTGCTTTCCATAACTATCTCCCTTATTCTTTTCAAAACGAAATCAGGCGCACAGAAAACGCATCTACTGGAGTTAAATTCGGGAATCTGCTTTATCTTCTCAGAAGCAGTCCAGGAACCGACGAAATTCGGAATTCGGTTAAAACACGGCCTGGGAAAGGCGGCAATGTTCCTCTCCTCCAAAAGTTTCCAAATCTTTTGCCTTATCATTTCTTTGGGATCCCGATGACGATTCATACCTTAAGAGGAAACCTCCATCTTGTCCGTGTCGAAAATCATCCCATCCTTTGCTACTATTATTCTAATTCGTGTAGAATCTTCAATTCTACGGGCCTCTTTCCAGGGGTTTGCTCTCAGGAGAGTCATCCCGAAATGGTTGAGGATAGCAACCTTCGGCTTACATTTCATAACTATCTTCTTAACATCTTCCATACAGAGATGATCCAGATTGCTGGGCTCCAGTCTTACCACATTGACTATTAGAACATTACCCCTATAATAATTGGCAAGTTCCGGAAAGAAACGGGTATCCGAAAGATAGGAAATTTCACATTTAGAAGTATGAAAATTGAAGCCGTAAGTTTCTACATTACCGTGAATATGCTTTACAGGAGATTCAAAGGATATATTCCCCATCCTGTACCTCTCTCCAGCCTTTAATATCTCCACTTTTTCTGGATAACTTCTTAGATATCTGAAGATGACGGGGTCCTCTTCCAGAGCGTCTCGGGGAGCAAATACAACTCCTTTTTTTGCAAACCCTCCCTCCGTCATCGCCTCAATCATTACATTTATGTCTGCCGAATGGTCCAGATGTCTATGGGAAAGGATAATTCCCTCCAGGCTTTTGGGCTTAAGACCTTTTTCCAAAGACCTGATAAGGGCGCCCGGACCGGGGTCCAAGAGGAATTCCGTTCCATCAAGAGAGAACCATATCCCACCAGAAGCCCTTATCTGCTTAAAAACCACGACTCTTGCCCCTCCTGTCCCCAGGAATATTATCCGATTAGAACTCTTTTCTTTTTTCTTCAAGTCTTCTCCTAAAAATATCTTATTGAGAAACTGTCAAACTCGCCAGTATATTCCTCCCATTCAACCTGAACATCTCTAACTTCTGCTTCCGAAGGACCTCGATGGCACCAACGGATAATTCTTTCTACGGCCTCTTTATCCCCTTCAAAAACAGCCTCCACCCGACCATCGGGACAATTCCTCACCCAGCCTTTCAGTCCCCAGCTCACGGCTCTCTCACGGGTATGGCTACGGAAGAAAACCCCTTGAACAAATCCTTCTATCCAGACATGGGCTCTAACCTTGGCCAAAGATTCACCTCTCTAATCACGAATATCTGCCAAAATCTCATTTGCTTTTGATTCTTCACCATTTAATCCTTGCAAGACCGCCACACTTTATGGCATCAAAAACCTCTTCCATCCTTGCTCTTATATGGAGAACAACTGGATTTCTGTCCTTGCGTCTTCCTGCCCGATATGCCTCCTCTCCATTCTCGCATAGATGGACATACTGCCTGGCCATAGGTTTCAAACCAGATTCAGACCATACTTTTCAGGATGGTGCCTGAGGATATAAGAAATTAATTTCGATAATAGTACCTTTTTTTTCTCCATAAGCAAATTCGTCGAAGTGAATTCAACTATAGTATGTCAACTACTTTCCAGCCAAGCTTCCTCAGACTCCGTCCAATATATCTTCTGTGACATCCGCCCGGCAATTTCTCACAGCACATTATTACAGTCGGCTTTCTCTTTGCCATTTTCTGAAGGGACTCCGCAGCCTTTTTGTAATTTTTCGTCTTGACATAGGCTTCATAGCCACCCTTACGGAACCCTCCCAGTTCCTTTCCCATATATACATATTGTATTTCTGAGGAGAGAAGAATCGCATCCAGGTTTTCCCTTTTGAAATGTTCATATCTACTGGTGGGAAACCTCCTCACATCAACGAGAGTCTTTATTTCGTATTTCCCCAAGGTCTTGAGGAAATCATCCTGAGACCTGTCAGCCGAACCGATAGTATAGATAACTTTTTTCTCTACCTGTTTCCTCATATCCAGCACCAAAACCTTTCATTTTTTCCTTCAAGCCCGAGATAAAGCGAGTGCTCTACGGGCCAGCCAGGTACAAATTGTTCTGGAAAATAAGGCTCATTTAATCTCTTTTGTTCCCTTCTTCTGAAGTAGTTCCTCCCTCCTCTGGAAAAGATGCTGAGCATACTTTGAAGAAGTCCCTCCCATGGTAGCCTCAACGGATTTCAATTTTTCTTCTATCTCCTCCAAGGTGAGTTTCTTTATCTTTTGTATCTTCTTGGCCTTAGAGGGGACTTCTTCCTTCTTTTCTACCGCTGGCCCTTTAGCCTTTTGTGCAGGGGCTTCTTTCTTCTCCTCTTCCATTTCCCGAACCTCCCTTCTTTTTTTAAGTCCAGATAAACCCGGACTTTAGCCTTTAATTTAAAATACCAAATAATCACCAAAATTTCAAGAACTACAGACAGGACATGACTTTTTCTTGTTGTATCTTGACTTAAGAGAGACACTCGTATATAATTAAAATTAAGGAGAAGAGCGATGAAAATCAGGACATTTGTCGGCACGAGCGGGTACAACTATTCACACTGGTCAGATGGCGTCTTTTACCCCGGAGGCCTTTCTGAGAGAGAATGGCTGGAATACTACGCGAATTTCTTCAATACGGTAGAGCTGAATGTGTCCTTCTACAGGCTACCGAAGAGAAGCACTTTTGAAGGATGGCGAAAAAGAACGCCAGAAGACTTTACATTTGTAGTTAAGGGAAGCCGTTATATTACCCATATCAAGAAATTAAAGGATTGCGGAGAGGCCCTCAATCTGTTTTTTAATCATGTTGAGGGCTTAAAAGAAAAACTTGGTGCGGTTTTGTGGCAATTACCTCCCAACCTCCATATCAACTGCGAGAGACTTGAATCATTCTGTAAAATCATACACGACCTTAAAGTTTCTAGTTTGACGCGCCACTCTTTTGAGTTTCGCCACAGAAGCTGGTTCTGTAAAGAGGTCTACAGTATATTGAAGAAGTACGGCTTCTCGCTTTGTATCGCCCATTCCAATTACTGGCCTTACGAGGAAGTTACCACTTCCGACTTCGTCTATTTACGTTTCCATGGGGGAGAAATTCTTTACGGTTCAAACTATTCGGAGAAAGAACTTAGAGACTGGGCTTCCAAGGCCAGGTATTGGATGGGAAAAGGAAAGGATATATATGCCTACTTCAATAACGACGCTCATGGATTCGCCGTAAAGAACGCCTTGAGATTCAAGGAACTGCTGGTATGCTAAATCCGGTTCAGCCTTTGCGCTTCGTCTTTCAATTTCTGAAATTCTTTCCAATCCTTGATTTCGTATAAAGGAAATAGCGAATTATTGTGAAGGAGAGGGTCGAGATTTTCGTCCAACATACTTTCCTTCCATTCCTGAGTCCCCGGAATTGGTGAGTATTCGACCAGTAAGACTTTTGCTCCCAGCCTGTGGACGAACTCCATAGTCTCATATACTTCTTCAAATGGCTGATCGGGCATGCCCATCATAACATATATTCCAACCTCCCCTTTAGAATAGCCTCCTTCTTTTAAATAGCAAACTGCTTTCTCTACGTCCTCTGTAGTAACCTTATTTCCAGTCGCCATCTGTCTCTTTTCATAGATTGTCTCCAGACTTAATCTCGGATTTATGAAGCCGGCCTCCTTCATCAATTTTGCCGTATCATAACTAAGGAACCTTGCCTGAAGTCCGTTGGGCGTGTGGAAAAAGCAATTGAGTTGAAGCCTTGATACCATCTCAAGAATTATTCTGAAATGTTTCTCTTCGTTAAACAATAACGAGTCATCGTAAAAGACAAAATTTTTCACGCTCAGTTTTTTATGGAAGTATTCAATTTCTTTTACCACCAGTTCCGGTTTTCGCTGTTCAAATTTCCCGTTCAAAAGATTGACAGCACAGTATGAACATCTGAAAGGACATCCCACAGAAGTTCTTATGCCCACATATTCATTTATCCGATAAAGGTCGTAGGCAGGATAGGGATAACTGGAAAAATCCAAAGGCGATTCCTGCCGCAAGAGTTCGTTTCCAGTAATCTCCTCTACCAATCTTATGAGCCTTCCAAGATCTCCTCCCTTAAATATGTAGTCGGCTCCCGAGCACTCAACTGCGTGGCGGAAGCATAATGTCGCATATGCGCCTCCCAGGATTACGGGGACTTTTGGAAATCTTTCCTTTACCATTCTAATTGCTTCAAAGGCTCCCGGGTACCAATAGGTCATCCCAGAACTCACGAGAATAATGTCTACTTTGGACAACTCGCCAATCTCTTTAAGAAAAGTTTGAACGGGGATTCCATATCTCTTATACTTTCGAGGAAATTTCTTGAGGAGGTCGGGCTTTCTAACTTCTTCCCAGTAGTATCTACCGCGTCCGTATTTCTTTTGAGAAACGCTACTTCCCAAGGAAGGAGACAAGCTCTTATGGTATCTATCTAAACAGTCTATGAGAGTAACCTCAATCCCCATGTTTCTCATTATGCTCGCTATATAGAGTAACCCCAGGGGCTTGAGCCAGAAATCGTAAGCAGCGAAATCGTAAATCCACGGATATATTAGAAGTGCGGATAACATCGGCTATTATCAGCCAGCCCATTAGAAAATATACTTTTTTTATACTACTATAGTCGACGAGAAAAGTCAAGAATCTGGTTCTTAAAAAAATTTAAATATTTTGTTGACAATTTTTTAGTAAGATGATAAAATAACAAACAATAAAATCTTCGAACTTCGCAACTTAGCTCACCAAGGATATTTTTGAGAAGAACTTCTTGTTTTGTTTCCACTAACTTAGAAGGGAGAGGATGAAGAAGAGAGCGAGGGGATATTATAGTAAGTGTGAGCAATTCAATTACGCAGGAACTCACCTTCTCTTAGAATTTTGGGGAGCTAAAAATATCACTTCCCTAAAGAAAGTCAAGAAGGCTCTGATCGATTCGGTCAATGCCTCCGGGGCTACTCTATTAGAGATAAAACTGCACCATTTTTCTCCCAACCAGGGGATATCCGGCATAGCAATTATTAAAGAATCTCACCTGTCAATTCATACCTGGCCTGAATTTGGATATGCGGCAATCGATATTTTCGTGTGCGGTCAAGTAAATCCATACAAGGCCATTCCCGTCTTAAAGAAGGCATTCAAGCCTAAAAAGATGCAGTTGGTCGAATTTAAAAGGGGAATTCTGGAATGAAAGAAGTATGGTTTTATGAGTCTCTTTTTCCTTTGGTTAGATTGGGACTGAAAGTTAAGAAAACTCTTGTTTCAAAGAAGAGCCGTTATCAGGAGATAAAGATCTTGGATACTTATCAATTCGGCAGGGCACTGGTTCTTGACGGGATTGTCCAAACCACGGAAGAAGATGAATTCATATACCACGAAATGCTTTCCCATCTGCCAATGGTTTCTCATCCGAACCCAGAAGAAGTGTTAATTATTGGTGGCGGAGACGGAGGAATCCTGAGGGAGGTTCTGAAGCATCCGGTTAAGGAAGTTTTCTTGGTTGAAATAGATAAAGAAGTAATTGAATTTTCTAAAACCTATCTTCCCGGTGTCTCTGGAAATTCCTTTGATGATGCGCGGACAAAAATAGTAATTGACGATGGAGCAAACTTTGTCAAGGAACGGAAAAGAAAATTTGATGTCATAATAATCGATTCTTCTGACCCCATTGGGCCAGCGAAAGTGCTTTTCTCATCCAGTTTCTACCAGGACGCCTATGACGCACTTTCAAATGGCGATGCAATTTTCGCTCAACAGACAGGTTCCTCTTTTCTTCAGGCAGATGAGTCCCCCAATGTTTATGAAAGGCTAAAAAAAATATTCCCATTTGTTACTATTTTCTTGACAGCTGTCCCAACTTATGTGGGAGGATTCTTCAGTTTGGTCTTAGCTTCAAAAGGGATCAGCCCTATAAAGATTCAGTTATCAAAAATAGAAGAAAGGTACAGGAAATTTAATCTAAAAACCAGATGTTATAATCCAGAAATTCACCTTGCTTCGTTTGTCTTGCCTTCTTACATAAAGGGAAAAATGGAGGCTGTTTAAAGGATAGTATGAAGGGAACTTACGGCGTAGAACTTATACTTGACCTCTACGGATGCCACGAAAAAACAATTCGCTCTCGCAAGAAATTGTTAGATTTCGTAGATAATTTGTGCTCTCTAATAAAGATGAGAAAATATGGCAAGCCTTCTATCTTTCATTTTGGACTGAAGAAACCCCACACAGCGGGCTATTCCCTCGTCCAATTCATCGAGACCAGTTCCATTACTGGCCATTTCTCCGAACTCTGGAATTCTGCCTATATCAACATCTTCTCCTGCAAGAAATTCGACACAGAGAAAGCCGCGAATTTCACCAAAAAATTCTTTGGCGCAAGGAGAATGGAAAATAGAGTTATTTTGAGAAAATAGAAATGCTAACTAACGTCAAATATCTTTCCTGGATTCAAAATATTTTCCGGGTCAAGAATTTTTTTGATTCCTCTCATTATGTCAATATGAACCTTGCCGAGAGCCATACATAGGTATTCTTTCTTGACTATTCCTATTCCGTGTTCTCCTGAAATTGTTCCCCCTCTATTTAACCCGTCAATATGGAGTTCTTTCCGCACCTGAAGATACTTTTCTTCCCATTCTTCTTTTGTCTCTTCTATCTTGCCTTCTTTAAACTTAACTTTCATAAGATGAGTGTGGACATTCCCGTCTCCTGCGTGGCCATATGTGGGTAACCAGACACCATATTTATCTGCGATTTCGTGTACCTTCTCCACATGGTCAGCAATCTCCGCCCGGGGAACAGTGATGTCGAGAATCTCGATTGTATAGGGTTTTAAGGCTTCGTATATTTGGCTCCTTATGTTCAATATATTATCCTGTCTCTCCTTAGTATCAGCTACAAATACATCTAATGCATTATTGGCAGTACATAATTCTGCCACAGATTCAGCAAGATGCATCAATTCCTCTTCGCTTGGCCCATCTATTATTACCATTAGATAGGCCTCCCCTTCGTGACAGGGCCATCTCTTCTGGAGATATTCTTCAGTAACAAGGATGGGTTCTTTTTCAACGAATTCTATCGCCATGGGAATTGTCTTACTCTTTATTATCATAGGAACTGTCTTTATGGCGTCACGAACACTATTGAAAGGCGCAACCAGTGTCAACATGGCTCTCGGTGGCGGAAGAAGAGAAATTGTGGCTTTAGTAATAACCCCTAAAGTGCCTTCGGAACCTATCATCAAATTCAAGAGACTATAGCCCGCACTATCTTTCATAATTTTTCCACCGATTTCTATTATTTCTCCTTTAGGCAGAACAACCTCAAGTCCCTTCACAAAATTCCTGATTACTCCATATTTAACCGCTCTTGAGCCGCCTGCGTTAGTGGCTATAACTCCTCCTATCTGCGCACTCTCCTCCCCTGGATGGGGTGGGAAGAATAGGCCCTCTTCTTCTATTTTTTTATAGAATTCCATTAATGGAACTCCTGCCTCTACTACTGCCATAAGATTTTCTGTATCTACTTCCAGAACCTTGTTCATATTTTCCAAAGAAAGAACCAGACCGCCATATAGAGGGACGCAGCTACCCACGAGGCCCGTCGCACCTCCGCGGGGAGTAACCGGAAACTTCTCTTTATTGGCAAGTTTAAGAATCTGAGAAACCTCTTCCCTATCTCTCGGTTTCACTACGACCTCGGGAAGCTTCCTTATTGACTCCAGGGCAAACTCGTCGTGGCTATAGTCCGACATTTTATCCGGTTCCCAAATCAAGTTCTCCTCGCCCAGAATTTCCTTGAGCTTCCCGACTGTAATCTCTTCTATCCGTTTATATGCCATATTGCTTTCTCCTTCCTCAATCTATCCTATAAATTCTGGTAACGGACTGAGATTTCGGTAAAAAACATGATTGGGACTCCTGAAATCTGGCGGTGGTAGAAGAAAGGCTACTTGATGGAAGGCACGAAATAGACAGCAGAACCTATAGCCAACAATTTCTCCTTTCCATCCTTGACTTCGATTCTGCTGAAAAAAAATTTCCCCTTTCTCTTGATAATCCTTGCTTCAGCGATAATTTCTCCGTCTTCTATGGCAGACTTAAACTCCATATCCAGTTTAGCCGTGAAAAATGGCTCGTCACCATATCTCGTGGCCAATGCCACAGCTGCCGCAGTATCCGCTAAAGAACAAATCACCCCGCCGTGAATAAAGCCGTGGGGATTGGTCAACCCTTTGCTGTAAGACATCATTATTTTCCCAAAGTCATCTCTTGTTTCCAAAATTTTAATCCCGAGCAATTTTTCAAAAGGCGCTCGAATTTGAATCTTCATATCTTCTCCGGGAAACTTGAGAATGTAATCCCTATTCTATCCCCAGTTCGGAAAGAGTTCTAATAATATTGAGGATATTGTCCCTCCCTATTATACCCACCAATTCACCATTTTTGACAACGGGGAGTTGACTGATATCTTCGCGGGTCATTGTCTCGAATACCGACAGAAGAGGATCACCGGGTTTAACTGCCTTTGTCTTATCTAAGGGAATCATCACTTCTTTAACAGTAGTGCCACCCCAGGCATGACGAGGGACCACTTTTACCTGATGTATTGTCACAAGCCCGACTACGCGATCATCATCAATTACGGGGAGACAGCGATAGCCTCCTCGAATAATATGTTCATAAATGACCTGCTCAAGAGTGGTATCGCTGGGCACTCCATAACATTCCTTAACCATTGCTTCCTCCACAGTCACCCCACTCATCGTATCTCTAAGGGCAACCAGCCGGTAACTTCTCTCAGCAGCAGTATTAAGAAACCACCCGATAAAAACGAACCAGATCCCATTCAAAAATCTTCCCGTAAAGAACATGAACATGCCGAAGAAAATCAATAGAAAAGCCACAAATTGACCTGTTCCCGAGGCAACCCTCGTTGCTTTCTTAAAGTTGCCGGTTACTTTCCAGATAATTGCTCTCAAAAGGCGGCCGCCATCGAGAGGAAAACCTGGAATCAGATTGAAGAAAGCCAGCATTAGATTTATCCTGCTTAGCCAATACGCCAAAGCGGTAACAGGATGAAGAGGGTGTCCCATTATCACGACAACCAGCCTGAAGAAAATGGCAATTAGGATACTTACGAAAGGTCCTGCAAAGGCCATAAGAAATTCTCTACCCGGCCTTTCAGGTTCGCTGGCAATTTGAGCGACCCCACCGAAGATGAACAGGGTAATATCTCGAACAGAAGTTCCGTGAGCCTTGGAAACTAAACTGTGTGACAATTCGTGGGCTAATACACAGGCGAAGAATATCAAACAGGTCAATAAGGAGACAGTCCAATAGGTAAGGGACTGCCATCCCGGATAGTAATGAGGAAAGTAATAGCTTCCCAGAGACCAGGTAATCAATAAAAAGATAATGAACCAGCTATAATCTATCCTTATCTGGATACCAAGAATCTTCCCCAACTGTATGGTGTTCCTCATCTTCAAATCCTACTTGAAAAAGAAACGGGCTCCGATAGCGCCATCGATTTCTAAATCGGTCTCCTTGACAACCTGAAGGACAGGAACCACTTCTACAAAAATATCGAAAGGCGCTCGGGCGAAGAGATACGCCAGTCCAACAGGAAACCTCACTCCGGCCTCTGTGTCATCTCCAAAATTTACGCGAAATCCCAAACCGTAATAGATGGGGAAACTGCCTGTCTCCACCTTGATGAGTTTGAAATTATGCCACAAATAATCTCCGTGAATCTGGAGCCGCCCCTTGTCGCCGAAAGCCCAGGCAATCGCGCCATCAAAAGCATTACTTTTGCTCACCCAGAGCTTTGCGCTGAATCCTGTGGGAGAACCAAGAATTATTCCCAGTCCGAAGTCGTTCTTCTCATAACCAAGCCCTTTTGTAGACGGGCTCAGAAAAATCAAAATCAATACTAAAATTGTAAATATTTTTCTCATTTTAGCGCCCCCGACCTCCTCCACCGCCTCTTTCGCGACCTGGCTCCGGTTGCCCATGCTCTTTACCGGGCTTCTCCTTCTCATACCCAGGCCGCCCCGGTTCGCCTGGCCTACCTCCGCCGGGCTCTTCCTCCCAAGAACGGCGAAGATGCCGGCGTTCCTCGCTTGTAAGTTCGCGAGCGAGACGGCGATGTTCTCTTCTCACTTCTCTTCTCACTTCTCCCAATTTTACTCCACACTCATCCGCTATCTGCCCCCAACCCTTGCCAGAGTCCCTCATAGCAACAATTTCATCCAGCGACTTTCCCGCCATTTTAGAAAGCACAAGTGCATGGGTAATTTCTCCATATCCGAAACGCTTGACCCTCAGGTCCGCGAGAGTATCTATATCCATTCCAAAGCGCTCGGCATATTTATCAAGAATCTTGCCCTCATTCTCAAGAATCCTCTCCCTGTCCCGGAGCCCCTCTTCTTCTCTGGTCTCCTCCTGAGTCCTAACAGGACTCGCCGCTCCCACAAGAATAATTCCCAAAAAGACTATTCCCAAAAAATTCCGAAAACTTTTCATCTCCTCGTTATCTCCTTCCTTCCGGACCTATTTGTCCTTAAACTTTTCTGAACTCAACTCACCTCCGATTCCCCAGTTATGCTTAGGAACATCCCTTATTATCACAGTAACTGCATCCTTTGGGCATCCGGTAATTTCTACGAACAAGTCAGTCATCCGCGCTACCAATTTTTTCTTCTCCTCAACTTTCCGACCCTCCCACAAATCTACATTTACCAGTGGCATCTTTTCCTCCTGAAAATCTACAGCATGGCTACATTATATATCTTATGAAATTCTCAGTCAATAATAAAAAAGATGTGCTCCTTATTAGGTTTCCCTCCCTTCAAGAAATCCCTGGCACGATAAATATAGGAGCAAGACTGACCATTACTAATTGTTGAATTTCTCAAACCCGCTGGGGCTTCTAAGTAAAAAACTTATTTGCTATCAGCCCAGCAATGGGAGGAAAGAAGAATGTGCTGGCAATCCGAATGAGGGTAAATTTCCAGCCCATCATCCCAACTTCTAAGGGCAACCTTGCAATTGCCCACAAAGACCATCCCGTTAGAAATGCTACCGTCGTTCCCACACTGGCACCCGCGCGCAAAAGTCCAGCAGCAACTGGTAGATTCACATAGGGCCCGCCAGGAGCCAGACCTCCCGCTACTGTGCCAATAAATATGCCTCGTAAACCAGACTCTCTACCTATCCACCTGGAGACAAGTTCCTGAGGAACAAGAACCTGAATCATAGCGGCTACAACAAAAGCAAGAATTATCAAGGGGAGTACCTGGATAGTCGTTCCCATTGCTGATTTTAACCCCAAAATGTGCTCTCCTATTCCTCTATGGTAGCCAATAAAAAGAAGAATGATTGCCAGAAGACCCATTATAACCGTAGAGACTAACATTTTACCTCCCCAATCTTTTCCCTATTCCCAGATGACTCCTACACAGAAACTAACAAAATGACCGTTATATTTCGCATTTTCTATATACCTCTGCAAAATGAACCTATATGATAGCTCCATCCTGAGAGAAGTTTTCTTGCCCATTTTCGATTCTAGCCCAAAAGATGCTGCCAATGTTGGGTCTAAATTCGTATAGTTATAGAGAGGAAATTTGACTACTTCCCAAACAGCACCTGCTCCGAATTTGACAAAAGGTGAATATTCCTTTAACCAAAAATGTTTGACATAGGATATAGTGATAGGGAACATAAAGACCTCAATTTCTTTAACCTCCCTTTTTGTCTGATATGTTATTCCCGCTCCTATTTCAAGAGGAATGATAATTCCCGATGTTTTAATGAAGATATTGCTTTCAAATCCCGGATTGAGCGAATCACTTAGACCCCCGATACCACTGATGAGACCAAGGTTCGCTCCTATCCCCCGGAAGATTCCTGCTTCAACCGTCAGGGAAAAGAAGACAATAATAAAAATTGCAGGAATTAGTTTTCTCATTTTCTATTCAAAATAGTGCTGGTGTTCCGGACAGATACATATATACTTCGGCGCATCAGGCCCTTTTGGGTAAGACTGATAGACTTCATTCAACCTATTCCTAACACGTTCTTCCAGATAGGGAACGGGGCATACCCACTGCCCGTTTCTCCTAACACCAAAGTGGACACACTGGTCAATATAACCCGCTTCCCTCTCGCCCAGATATCCTATTACCTCTCCCCTCTCAAGCGGTTGGCATAGACCAACGACTATCTTTTTATCCGGCTCAAATAGATATATGAGAGAGAATTCGCTATTGTATTCTAACTCCACATGTCTATTTCTCGAATAATAATCGTGACTTTCTACAATCGACACAATAATGCCAGGCACTCCAGCTATAAATGGCGTGCCTTCATCTGCTCCTATATCTATGCCCGTATGTGAAGTACCTCCCTCGCCTGCACCCGGTGTCCCGTAAACGCTGCCCACCCTCTCGATTTTGTCAATCCGTAAAGGAGGTCCGATAACGAAGTCTATAGAGGAATACTTTTCTTGGCCGATAATGTTGAATACAGGCCCTTTCTCGCACGAAGAAAGAACTATGAAAACCAAGGCAAGCCAGAATAGATTAATCAATTTATTATGAGAGAAATGTCCAGATAATAGATATTTCATAACCTCCCTCTTGCAATGCGTTAAATTCAGCACCTATCTATATATTCCTTTTATATCTCTTCATTAATAGCGAATTACTAACCACAGATACAGAACTGAAAGACATAGCTACGCCGGCAACAATAGGATTCAAGAGAAACCCTGTAAATGGATAGAGTAAGCCTGCTGCCACAGGGATGCCCACACTATTGTAAAAGAATGCCCAGAATAGATTCTGTTTTATCTTATTCATTGTGTATTTTGATAAATCAATAGCCATTACTACATCTCTAAGGTCGTTTTTTATGAGCACTATGTCTCCAGATTCAATTGCGACATCTGTGCCCGTGCCAATAGCGATACCGATGTCGGCTTGAGCCAGAGCCGGAGCATCGTTTATTCCATCGCCAACCATGGCAACTCTTAAGCCCTGCTCTTGAAGCTTCTTTATCTCATTAGCCTTATCGCGGGGCAAAACTTCCGATAAAACATTCTCCATTCCCAATTGCCGGGCTATGGCTTCGCCTGTCCTTCTGTTATCTCCTGTTATCATAGTCACTCTTTTGCCCAATTTCTCTAGCGCCTTGATTGCCTCTTTCGCATGTCCTTTTAAAGTATCAGCCACTGCCACTATTCCCACGACAGAACCATTGTAGGCGACAACCATCGCAGTCTTACCCTGTTCTTCCAGGTCTTTAAGTATTCTATCGCCTTTTGACAAATCTATATTTCTCTCCTCCATCAATTTCCTGCTGCCGAGAAGGATTGTTGTATTTTCGTATCTGGCGCTGACCCCTCTCCCGGTTATAGATTCAAAATTTTCTGGTTCAGGGATATCTATTCCTTTTGCTCTTGCAGCCCCAATAATTGCTTCCCCCAATGGGTGTTCAGAATTCTTTTCTGCTATCCCCGCAAGTCTCAATATGCCATCTTCGTCCATATTATCTAACTTGACGACATCAGTTAATTCTGGTTTACCTATGGTCAGAGTCCCGGTTTTGTCAAATAACACCGCATCTATCTTGCTAGCCAACTGAAGAGACCCGGCATTCTTAATCAATATTCCATTTTGTGCACCAATACCTGTTCCTACCATAACCGCTGTGGGCGTGGCTAAACCCAGGGCACAGGGACAGGCAATAATCAGAACAGAGATACCATTAGTCAAGGCAAAGATAAAGCCCTTTCCCAGCGAAAGCCAGATTAAAAAGGCACCAATCCCAATAAAAAGAACCGCTGGAACAAAATAGGCGGAAATCCTATCGGCCAATTCCTCAATAGGGGCCTTGGACCCCTGGGCCTCTTCAACAAGTTTTACGATCTGGAATAAAGCCATATCTTCACCTACCTTGGTCGCCAGGAATTTGAAAGAACCTGTCCTGTTAATTGTGGCACCGATCACTTCATCACCTGGTGTCTTCTCAACCGGAATGGACTCACCTGTAATCATCGATTCATCTACGCTAGAATGTCCATCAGTTACTTTTCCATCTACAGGGACCTTCTGCCCCGGCTTCACCAGGACAATATCGCCGACAATGACTTCTTCCAGTGGAATCTCTTTTTCTTCTCCATTTCTCATTACAATGGCAGTCTTGGCCTGTAAGCCCAAAAGTCTCTTAATGGCTTCTGAAGTCTTTCCCTTGGCAATTGCCTCCAGCCATTTTCCCAGGAGAATAAATGCAATAAGAGTTCCGGCTACCTCATAGTAGAGACTTCCGATTCCGTATGCGGGACTACCTCTCCATATTGCTACTGACACAAAAAGACTATAGACATATGCCGCACCCGTTCCCAAAGCCACCAATGTATCCATATTGGCAGTCCCATTCTTGATAACCGAACTAAAGCCTTTAGTATAGAATTGGTAGCCCGCAATTATGATGGGAGTTGCAAGAAGAAATTGAATCATCGCCATGTTAGCCATAATAGAATTCGGAACAGGGAGACCCAGATGGTGCGCCATGGCAAAGTATAGGAGGGGAATAGCCAATATTAACGAAATCAAGAACTTTATCTTTAAACTTCCGATTTCTCTCTCTCGCGCTTCTTTTTCAATGTCAATTGCGACTTTTTTTTCAGTTACTTTTCTGATTGGCTTATATCCCGTCCTCGAAATTGCTTCTTCCAGTTTCTCTCTCGTGACTGTGGCGGGATCGTATTCTATATGCGCCTTTTCAGAAGCAAAATTAACTTTCGCATCCAATACGCCCTCAACTTTTCTTAAAGAATTTTCGATCGTTAACACGCAAGATGCACAGTGCATTCCCGTTATTCCAATTGTCGTCTTTTCTTTTTTCCCGGGGACCGCTTCAATTCTTGATTCCCAGGCGGGTTCCTCCTTCTTTATGCCCAAAAATTTATCTCGACAGTAGGGACTACAGAAAAAATACACTTTTCCGTCTTTCTCTACCTTAATTGCTTCTTTCTCATCAACTTCCATTTTGCATATCGGGTCTATAGCCATCTCAATCGCCTTTTTCTTTATACCGCTTCCCTAACTTTGAGCCCCTTTATCTTTTCTTCTCTAATATCCTTCGGTTTTAGATATTCGCCAGTCCAGCAGTAGAGGCAGAGCTTCTCCTTAGGGAGACCAATGGCTTTCACCATGTCATCAGCAGTCTGGTATCTAAGTGTCGTAGCTTCCAAATCGTTAGCAATCCATTCCACCATCCCTTTATATTTTCCAGAACCATCATCTATGTATTCCCTCACATCATCTAAATCGTTGCCTTCTAAATTGCGAATGGCTCTCCGGGCAGCCAGCTCATGGATTGACCTCGTGGAGAGATTAAACCTGCAGGGGAACATTAAGGGCGGGCAGGCAACACGGATGTGGACCTCCCTGGCGCCGTTCTCCCATAACTTCTTTATGGTGAAGTTTTTGAGTTGAGTGCCCCTGACTATTGAATCTTCACATAATATGATGCTATGACCTTCTATTATTTCTCTTATAGGAATTAACTTCATCTTGGCTATAAAATCGCGTATCTCCTGTGAAGGAGGGATATAGCTCCTATCGTATCCGAGAGTATATTTAACTAAAGGTCGCCTGAAAGGCTTTCCAGACTCCATGGCATATCCCAGGGCATGGGCAGTCCCCGAATCAGGAACCCCGGAGACAACATCCACCTTTATATCCTGGTCCCGGCTCGCCAGAAACCTTCCACACCTCTCCCTAACTGTTTCCACATTTACCCCTTCATAGCTTGAGGCGGGAAAGCCGGTATATATCCAGAGGAATGCGCAGATTTGATTCGTATCCAGACCTTCTCTCTTCTCTACCATGCCTTTCTCATTTATCAGAACTACTTCTTTAGGTGCGAGGTATTTCACAGTCTGGAAGCCAATATTGGGGAAGGCGCTCGTCTCAGAAGTAACTGCCCAGGAATCTTCCCTCTTACCCACGACGAGAGGTGTATAACCAAACCTATCTCTGGCAGCATATATACCATCTTTATTGAGCAATAAAAGTGAGCAGGAACCATCTATAACATCAAACATCTTCTCTATCCCGTCAACGAGGTCGTTCCCGCGAATGACTAACTTGGCTATGAGCTCAGTCATATTAACCGTGCCTCTACTTACTTCACTGAAAGAGATTCCTTCTTCCAACAACCCTTCAGTCAATTCTTTCATATTTTCTAAAAATCCATTAGTGACTATACAAAACGGGCCAAACCTGGAGTTTAGATAGATAGGTTGTTCACCAAAGGCGCTGATAACACCAATGCCCTTATTGCCCTTCATATGTTTGAAATCCTCATAGAATTTTGACTTAAATTGAGTCTGCCTTATGTTGTGTATGTGCCGCGCAAACTCTTCTCCCAAGACTGCCATGCCTCCATATTCGGTCCCCAAATGCGAGTGGTAGTCCGTCCCGTAGAATAGAATCTCCGCACAGTCCCCCCTGGAAACCACGCCAAAAATTCCGCTCATATGTTACCCCCCCATGAAATATCAAATATCAAATATCAAATATCAAAAACACATCAAAAATCAAATATGAAATATCAAATATCAAATATCAAAAATACATCAAAAACTGTAAGAACTATTTTTGGCCCTTCATCGTTAGAATACTTGAAGCGAAAATGTTAGCCAGTTCTGTAGTCTCCTGCAAAAGCCATTGACAGTCAGAAATTAATAGCTTTGGCACCAGATTGCTATCAAATAATACGTTCAGCCAGAATCTAGACTCGTTAGCCGACTTCAAAGAATGATTGAAGTAATTTTGATAGTCTTTCCTTGAACTTGCGCTCTTGGCTTCAAAATAGTTAGCGCCAATGCTAGTTCCGCTTCGCATAAGCTGCGTGGTGATCTCTCGGATGACTGAATCTTTAGGCAATCCCCTTAAGAATTTAACTAATCTAATAATGTAATCATAAATTCTCATCCTGAATGTATCTTTTGTTCTATCTGATTCTGAAGATTTTTGCATCTTATCTATGTTTTTGATTTTTGATCTTTGATTTTTGATATTTGATTTTTGATCTTTGATTTTTGACCTTTGATTTTTGATTTTTGATATTTGATTTTTGATTTTCTTATTGTATTTGTTTATGGTATTCCTGGAGAGATTTT
>Ga0315310_10000496_pt1 | contig 25124 bp, 20 predicted proteins | sample TDP5_MG_FD_203630 | JGI IMG/M metagenome (GOLD analysis project Ga0315310, IMG submission 203630) | Freshwater sediment microbial communities from Lake Towuti, South Sulawesi, Indonesia - TDP5 | ecosystem: Environmental > Aquatic > Freshwater > Lake > Sediment | place: Indonesia: South Sulawesi...
ATCGGATTATCACTGAAGCCTTCGAGATACCAAAGTGCCTTGAGAGAATCTCCACAAGGGCGTCATTCGCTTTGCCCTCTCTGGGTCTTGCCTTTATCCTTACCCTATATGACCCATCTTCCAATTGAAGCACCTCTTCCTCCCTTGAGCCCGGGATAACTGTCACCATTAATTTCGAAATGCCAGGAGGCTTTAATTCCGGCATTAAGTACGGCTTCCCAGGGCCCTTAGATAGAAAATAAAGGTGATGACAAAAATAGGGCCATCGGTCAGGAGGGAGCCCTGAATGTAGGCAAAAGTATCAAGGTCTTTGAAGAAGTAAAAGAGAAAAAATGTTGTGGAGGCAATCTTTGACACCATTACGGCAACTACATAGCCCATACCCTTTCTTATATCCCTCTGGGCCATATAGGAGAGAAATGTCAGTGTCACCATGAGAGATAGAGCCAGGGATAGCCAGAATCTCTCTGTCGGTTCAGGAATTTGCGAGAAGGCGTTCCCAAAAATGGAAGAGGCAAATCCGTTCATCCTCCTGAATAGCCAATCAGGGGCAATAAAGAAAAGAAGCCCTCCGGCTCCAAATAAAAACGCCCATATTTTCATTAGTATTTCAAGCTGCTTCTCTTCTCGTGTTAGGTCGTCCATTTTTACCCCCTTTATTTTAAATACCACCTAAGATCCCCGGGCGGAGGAAAATTATCAACACCCCCTATAAAACCCATTCCTATATCCCTTAAAAGGGGGAAATTAGCTAAAAATACCCCCTCAACCCCCAAAACAGGGGGGGAATTAACCAAAATACCCCTCACAACCCCCCAAAACAGAGGGGGGAACTACCCAAAATGCCCTCTGGACCCCCTAAAAAGGGAGGGAAACTAATTAAGCCCCCCCCTCATGAAAACGCTCCAAGTCCAGTGAGCTCTTGCCCAAGGATTAGAAGATGAATATTATGAGTTCCTTCATAGGTATAAACGGACTCGAGGTTCAGGAGGTGGCGTATGACAGGATATTCATCGGTTATTCCATTGGCACCCAGAATATCCCTGGCCATACGGGCAATCTCAAGTGCAATTTTCACATTGTTCATCTTTGCCATGGACGAATGAATAGCCCTAAGTTTTCCCTCGTCCTTGAGCTGGGCAAGGCGGAAAGACAGGCATTGTGCCTTTGTTATCTCCATTGCCATCCAGGACAGTTTTTCCTGAACAAGCTGGAAGCCTGCAATAGGCCTGTCAAATTGAACCCTTTCCTTTGCATAGGATATTGCAGCTTCACAACATGCCCTGGCAGCGCCAATTGCTCCCCATGCTATCCCGTAGCGGGCCTGGGTGAGGCAAGCGAGGGGGGCCTTAAGCCCCTGGCTTCCTGGCAAAATATTCACAACAGGGATCCTGCAGTCGTCAAATGAGAGCTCTGCCGTGACAGATGCCCTCATGGAGAATTTCCCTTTCACCTCCGTTGACGAGAATCCCGGCGTCCCTTTTTCCACCAGGAATCCCCTGATGCTCCTCGGATCGTCTCCTTCGGTCTTGGCCCAAACCACAGCCACATCTGCAATGGTTCCATTTGTGATCCAGGCCTTGCTCCCGTTCAATATGTAGTGGTTTCCATCCTTCTTAGCTCTGGTGCGCATGCCGGCAGGGTTTGATCCGAAATCAGGCTCGGTAAGGCCGAAGCATGCCAACTTTCTGGCTGCAGCGAGTTCAGGCAGCCATGCCTTTTTCTGCTCTTCAGAGCCAAATGAATGGATCGCTGTCATGCTTAACGAGCTTTGAACAGAGGCAAAACTCCTGAGTCCTGAGTCCCCTCGCTCAAGCTCCTGCATGATCAAGCCATAAGACACGGAATCCATGCCTGCGCACCCATATCCTTTGAGGTGGACGCCGAAAACCCCAAGGCTTGCGAGTTTGGGGATCAAATGCATGGGAAATATCCCTTCCCTATGGTGCGTCTGGATAACCGGGACAAATTCCCTCTGGACGAAATCTCCCACGGATTTCCTCACCATCTTATGTTCCTCAGTGAGGAGGCTATCTATCTCAAACAGGTCCAGCCCTCTCGAGAGATCTATCCCTCTTTCCTTTCGTTCCCTCACAAACTCTCCTTTTTTATAACAATACTATGGCGCGTGTCATCCTGCAAGATTTTATGGGTTTCGTAATACCTCATCATGATTTCCTACAACCCTAATTATGATGGTGTCACCTCTTAGTTCAAAGGTAGCGCGATATTTTTGATCAACCCTCAATTCCCATATATTTTCTTGTCCCTTTATTTTCTTTGTATGAAGAGAAGGGTGGGGCCAATTGGTCTCCAAGAGACGAATCTTCTGGTCAACCTTTCTTTGAATAAAAGGTGGTAAGTTTCTATATAACCGACGAAAAGACTTATATGCAAGAATTTTCACCGCCAAAGGGATCGAATCAGTCCCTCTGCGGTTCCATCCCCTATGACATGCCCCCGGGCTTTGGCCTGATCGGCTCGCCTCTCAAGCTTCTGCCAGCCCCTCGTCCAGAAATACACCTGTTCAAGATCAATAGGGCCTTTGTGTTGGATCAAACGGATATAGCGATGAATTGAGCGTAGCTCGAGCGTCCCAGACTTCTCCACTCTTTTATGAATTTCTCTTTTCAACCTTTCAATCTCTATGCCCATAAATTGTCTCCATATATTACTTTACACGAAACCGCCCGATTATTCAATTTTATGTGGACAGGACTCTTATTCATGTGTATCGTTTATAAGATATGAAAGATGGTGCACTCATTGAGGTTAGGGATGTTTGGAAGTCCTACCAGATCGGGGAACTCATCACAGAGGTCCTGAAGGGTATAACCATGGAAGTGGCCAAGGGACAATTCGCAGTCATCTTCGGCCCCTCTGGTAGCGGCAAGACGACCCTTTTGAACCTTATCGGCGCACTGGATACGCCTACGCGCGGAACGATCTCTGTTGCTGGTCAGGAGATATCAGGCTTTGATCGCAAGGGCCTTACTGAGTTCCGAAGAGCAAAGATCGGATTCGTTTTCCAGTTCTACAACCTCCTTCCCACCCTTACATCCAGGGAAAACATTGAAGCAGCGTTGGAGATTGTCATGTCCAACAGGAAACAGGTCAGACAGAAGGCCAGGGAATACCTCAACCTTGTGGGCATAGAACAAATGGGAGACAAGTTCCCCTCACAGCTTTCAGGTGGAGAACAGCAAAGGGTCGCTATTGCCAGGGCACTTGCCAAGGAGCCAGAGATCCTTCTGGCTGATGAACCAACTGGAAACCTGGATTCCACCACAGGAGAGATGGTCGTGAAGCTGATGAAAAAGCTTCAGACCGAACTTGGCCTTACATTTGTCGTAGTAACACACAATATGGCCTTTGTTGACTACGCCGACCTTCTTGTCAGGATTCAGGACGGCAAGCTCATCATCAAGTGAAAAAGATCCACATCAAGCCATTCAGGGACCTCATCCAAATGAGGGGGCGGGCCCTTCTCATCGTTCTAATAATCGCAGGTGGAGTGGGGGTCTACGGCGGGGGATATATGGCAAGGGACACCTTTTTAAACACGCGTGATACATATTTCAATGAGCTCCATCTTGCCGACCTGGAGATTACAATCAATCCAGCAACAGAAGAGGAGCTCCCATCGCTCACCAACATCTCAGGGATCAGGGCCATAACCAGAAGTCTTCTAATGCCCGGCTCTATAGAGCTTGAGGACGGCAGGCCCCTCAGTATTGTAGTAGCCTATCTGGATCCTACTCTTAACCCCAAGGTTAACAGCCTCAAGATAGTCAAGGGAGAGTTCCTTTCCCCGGACGACAAAGAAGCTGTTGTTATTGAGAGGAGCCTGGCAGATTACCATGGCTTCAAGGTTGGGGACACGATCACACTCAATCCCTACAGCTTCCCACAGGAGGTCACTGTCAAGGGGATAGCAATAAGCCCGAAGTTCATCCTGCCGACAGCCAATCCGGATGTCCTCCTCCCTTCCAAGGGTTCTCTCGGTGTCATCTATGCAAACAACGCCCTTGTGGATGATTTCTTCGACTACCAGCTCTTTAATAATTTCGCCTTTGCTTTCTCTAAAGATGGGGACAGTAAACCACTTGAGGACAAGATAAACAGCCTCTTTTCTTCCCTGGACATCCGTTTCTTCCTAAGAAAAACGGATCAGTTCTCTTTCCGCTTTTTTGAGCAGGATCTCAAGGGATGGAGCATCTTCATTCCTGCTATTGTTGCAGTGTTCGGTATTCTCGCAGCCATCGTCATAATGCTCGCGGTCAACCGTCTTGTCCAATCACAGCTCAAGGAGATTGGAGGGCTGATGGCACTCGGATATTCCCCCCTCTCCATACTCGTATCATACCTCATCCTTGGCTTAATATTCGGAGCAGCCGGGGGTCTTGTAGGGACGGCAGAAGCGTTTTTGATCTGTCACCTCATCGCACAAAAATATCAATTTGCTGTGGGAATGCCCCCTTTAATATACCTCTACCCACTCAAGCACCTTATTAACGGTTTCCTCTTCGGAATGTTTGTTTCCCTCGTATCCACCTCAATTCCCCTACTGAGGACGGTCAGGCTTCTTCCAAGGGAGGCACTATCCGGCGCAACAAACCTCGGTTTCACATTCAGGCGCACCTTTCTTGCCGAGTCAACCCTGCTTTCCCCCAGCACGCTATTCGGGTTCCGCAATCTCTTTCGCAGGCCCGGATTGACTATCTCAACAATCCTCCTCATATCCCTGGCTATATCCCTCTCAACGGCATTTATCATCTCTCAGAGCTCAGCTGAACACTTTGCTGATGAGGCTTTCAACAGGGAACAATGGAGTGCATTAGCAGCATTCAGGACAAGCCTTGATAAAGAGCATTATACAGAAATCGCTTCAAACAAGAACATTGAAAGATGGCACCCCGTAATCCACGGCGTTGCAAATCTAACAACCCAGAAAGGGGACTCAGCCCATTTCGCACTTGTGGGTGTCCCCTCTAAAAATTTCCTTCGGCAGTTGCACTTCCTCTCTGGGGAATGGCTCAAAAGCGATAATTCATATGAGGTCGTCATAAACAACAACTTCTACCCACTCCCCAATGTCAGAGTTGGTGACACAATCACAGTTTCAGCAAAGAACCGTGATTCTCCCTTCAAGATCGTAGGAATTATTTCGGACATGACAATGGGTGTGGCATTTGCCCCAATTGAAACAGTGAGAAAAATCCTGGAACTCGACGACAAGGCAAGCGGAATATTCGTGTCCTCATCTCTCCCGCCGGAAGAGCTTAAAAAAACACTGTTTACAAATGAGATGGTAACCTATGTCTCCCTGAAGCATGAAATGAAGCAGCAGGTTCGTGATGCCATGGTCCAGCTGCGATCTGTTATTAATGTGGCTATCGGTATCAGCATCTTCATGGCCGTGCTCTTCCTTGTCTCAAGCCTCACTATCAATATATTGGAGAGAGAAGCAGAATATGCAACACTGGGAGCGCTTGGATACACCAACCTCTCCATCTCCAGGATAGTCCTCACCGAGATAATGACAGAATCTTTGTGCGCACTGGCACTTAGCGTTCCCATCTCAATCCTCACGGCATATTATCTCAACTTTGAGATCGCAAGGGCATGGTTCCGAATAGACTTGTTCCTGTATTACAAAGACTTCCTTACGATCATGGTTCCGGCATTTCTGGCAACGCCAATAGCCTCCCTGCCCGGCCTTAAGACAATCTTCTCCCTGAATCTTCCCCAGACCCTCGGCGTTAGGGCCTGATAAACCTCACTGAAATTTCGTCATACTGTTGTTGCCCCATTTAAACAGTTCACTGTAGTTGTCACATTTATGGGACAAATTTTTTGCCCGATGAATCGGGCGACTACAATTGAAACTAAACACGTTTGGATTGACTCCTGTGATAGGTGTTTCTACAATGTGATTCACGGAGGAAAACATGAAAAGAAAAAGAGAAGACAAGCCCGGCAATTTCTACCAATTTTACCCGACTATTGCCGCAGTCGTTGCTGTCCAGTCAGGAGATAAGACAAATGCCATGGCTGTGGCATGGAATGTGGGGCTGTCCTTTGATCCTCCCCTTTTTGGGATTCTTGTTGCTCTCAAGCGCTATACCCACGAGCTGATCATGAAAATTAAATTGCGGTCGTTATCGAGATAAGATCTTCAAAACTTTTATTTTTACCACCTTCAAAAACTGCTTGATTGACCCTCACATATCTCCATTGCTTTCCCATTTGATTGGAGATTTTCTGGCACCAATTAGTAATGGCTGCATCCTTAGCCGGGGTATCCTCCCATACACGGCCCTTTGTCTCTATGATCCAATTAACTTCGCCTTTTTTCGTGCGCTGGATTGCTACCCAATCCGGGTAATAGAACCCGATGGCACCGCTTCTAATTCTTTTTTGGCTTGAAAGAATTTATATATCGCAGCAGATTCTTTGTCGAGTGTAACTGAGATTATCCCGGTTTGAGGAAATGCATATTTAACAGTAATCTTCTGGTTCATTTCCCTTTCTTTTCCAATCGTAAGACTTTGAGACCCAATGCGGTTGTCCTGTATCGCTGTTTTGAGCTGCGGGGCTTGTCAGGAATAGTCATCTCTATCAATCCCTCCGAAAGCAATGGACCGAGCACTTGGTTCCTGAACTTGGTGCGGTCAGATCGACCAGCCAATTCCATTAAGGATAAAAGTGTCTGTTCCTCCGTGCATTTAGCCAAGATATCAACTTGGTGCCGACTTAGTGCCAACTTGGTGCCGACTTCCCCGGTAATTTGTACGGCGGCCTTAGTTTTAACCATCGGATTCGGACGGAAAATCGCAGTGAAAAAACCGTTCGCCTCAAAGATGGGGTCGGGGCAGCCGTGCTCCTGCGCTTCATCACGCATGCGCTTGATGCCGGTGCCGGCCTTCTCGATAAAAGCGATACGGTGGAGCATATCGGCAATAAGGGAATTGCGCCGCACACTCTTTTTTCCTAAATCAGCAGGCCGCATTCCCATTGGCAAGCCACCTGGATTGACAATCTCGATTCTATCGGAGTAAATCTCAATGAAGACATTAGCTCCTGCTTCAAAATAGTCACGATGCATCACAGCATTAGTGATGGCCTCGCGTAAGGCACGCATGGGGTATTCAGGAACATCCTCTCGCCGCAACTTTTCGATCCGGTATGCAGTTCTTGTATTCCGTTCAATGAAACGGTAGCTCTCTTCTATATCGCTGACAATACCATCGGCAAAGTCCTTACGATCCAGGATATTAACCTTGTCTGTGCCTTTGGCCAGAACGCAGGTTATATATGCTTGGGGAAAGAAGTGTCGAACATTCCTGGCAAAGAAAAGAACTCCTGCGTTGCGAAAGACAAGATGTTTCCCAACACGCTCAGCAGCCTCAATATTCACAAGAATATCCTCGATGCGTTCCCTGTGAGTTATCCGGCTATCGTTAAGCCAGATATTGAATTTTTCTCTATCAAAGTCCTTGGGATATTGGAACTTGGGGCACACGGTCAGGTCAAATCGGATGGCGCCCTCAGCGCGGAAAAAATCCCTTATTTCATCCCGTGAAAGTTTCTGAGTGCTCGCACCTTGCCTCCAGAAGAAGCCTTCACGGCATTGGACAGGTTTGTTTTCGCTCTCCCGGATGATAAGGATAAGAACCTTCCCTGCAGGCTCTATCACTAACTTCACCGGCGGGTCACAATTTCTAGCCAGATCCTGAATACGTGCTCGGAGCTCGTTGCTATCGTGTATTCCGACAATGGTGCCATTGTCCCGAACACCGAGGAGGATCTTGCCGCCAGCGCTATTGGCAAACGCTACGAGTTCCCTGGCAAGGGAAGGGGAAAAGGACTCTTTATATTCCAGCATAGAGCCTTCTCCTTCTTTTAGGAGTATTTCAAGGTCGGTTTGCTTCACAGTAGGTATGAAGGTCGCATTCCTTGCAGACCTTCGGTTCTGGAATCTTCTCGATAGTGAAATCCTTTTCTAAGATCCGGGAAACAACACTGTCAAAGTGCGCTGCCGATGCCTCTACTATATCAGGGCGATAGGGAAAGACCATGAGGGCATTCTCCTTCTTATGCTCGCTTGTCCAGTAAAGGAGGAGGCGATCGGGACGCTTTTTGTACCGTTGCTCCAGGATATGGGCATAGATACAAAGCTGCTTATAATAGCTCTCAAGGCTCCTATCGTCTTCCGAGGGGCGGGGCTGTGATTTGAAATCAAGTAACTCAAGCCTGCCATCACCTCCCAGTAGAAGGTCTATTTTACCTGTAAGAATATAATGCTCTTTCTCAACTGAGACATCTACCTCGGTTTCGATTACTCGCTTTATTTCCTCCTTATTCTGGTGAATATAATCCATAACCTGGGCTAATGCCGCTTCACGCTGTCTCTGCCCGATAGGTCTTATTCCACGATTAGCAAGATGACGAAAGTTAAAGTCAAACAGGCTCTGGATCCGATCCTTATCCATATCATAACCCTTTCCGTCCAGAACCCAACGGTGGATATCCTCGATAGTCTGGTGAACCAAAGCGCCGAAAAATATATCTGCTGTTCTTGCGGGGCTGAACTCATAATGCCTGAAGAACTGATATTGCCTGGGACATGTCTCATATGCCCTTAGATCGCTTGTGAAGCTAAATGATTTCTTGAGGGCCATCTTATGTCTAAGGCTGAATGAAAGCGATTTCAGAAGGTATTTTCTGACATAGGGCCATTGGGATAATCCCTGCCAGATTGGATTAAAATGCGGATTTGGGTGTTCGGTTGTGGTCAAAACAAGGATTTTCTCGGCCCTTGAAAAAGCAACATAATGAAGGCGCATTCTATCAAAGCCTGTGATTTTGTATTCCGGTTCAAATGGAGGCCGTGAATAATATGTGCCGAGGGTTCTATCAACATCTTTGGGTGAAGAAAGCCGTGCATCTAAGGAACCAACTACAACAACAGGAAACTCCAGCCCTTTTGCTTGGTGTATGGTCATCACTTGGACATATCCCTTCGGGATGGGTTGATCGGGGTCCTCATATTCATTAATACCACCCTCATAGAGTAGGTGTAAAAAACTATGGAAGAAATGAAATCTGAGGAATTCCCGGTTCCTGGCAGTAATAACAGTGTAATGATAGTAATTCTGAAAGGCATTCAGGAGTTGAGAGAAAATTGCCAGATTTCGAGCCTGATTTTCGTCCTTTATAAAGATATAGAAAGGCTCCAAGGCTATAAACTGATAAAAATAGTCGGCTAATCTACGATCCAGGGTCTGCCTGGAGTGGAGGGCATCAACCTCGGTTGAGAATTTTTTAAGGATCTGGGCCAGGGGATGAGGAAAGGCATAACGCTTACCCAACTCGGTGATGCATTCGTCAATATAAGAAGCGAGAATCTTTAGGCCTCCCTGAAGGTTTCCTCGTCCTTTCCCATAATATCCAAGGAGAACTGCAAAACAGCCCACCATGTACCGGACTTCTTTACTTTCGAAATAGGCCCGCGCCCTTGGACAAAAAGCTGGGATTCCTCTCTGGCTTAGGGCATTGAGATATGATTCGCTATGCTCAATTCTGACACTATGAAGGAGGAGAGCAATTTGGCTTTCATCCTCTATGACTTTATTCTTCTTCAAAAAGGCAACCAAATCAGCAAATCGCCCGGCTTCGTCTTTTGTGTTTTTACCCCAAATGGAAAAGACAGCACTGTATTGGGGCGTTTTTATCCCGGGTTCAGGAAGGATTGTTTTTTTATAACGGAACTGGACCCCATTCTCTGGATTGCTCCAATCCCAGGAAGCCATAAATTTATTATAGGCTTTAACAATTTCAGGATGAGAACGATAGTTTATTGAGAGGGTAACAGTGCAGCATTTTTTAAAATGTCGAGGGAATTCAAGGATATTGCGGACAGTGGCGCCGCGGAAGCGGTATAGCGCCTGGTCCTCATCTCCGACAACGCAGAGATTATTTTTGGATCCAGCAAGGCGAAGGAGGAGCTGCTCCTGGATATAGTTGGTGTCCTGGTATTCATCCACCATTATGTAATGAACTCTCCCTTTTATGGCGGATCCTGCCTCTGGATCCTTAAGTAAATGGAAAAAGAGCTTTTGTTGATGTGCAAAATCAATCTTATTAATCTCAAGAAGTTTCTTCTCATATGCTTGGTAGGCCTTGGCTATGGCACGGACAAATGGTTCTTTAGATCGGACCAGGATTTTAGGATCAACCAGCTCTTCTGTAATCTTATTGAAATAATTTCTTGCACCCTCTATAGCTGTCCATCTCGTGCTCCACCTGATCAGATATTTCCCCTTCTCCTTAGATCCTATGATTTCGTCAAAGTGATCAAAGAGAAAGAGGAGCTGAGTCAATTCATCAAGGACTTCATAATTGTTTCCGAGAGGGGTGCGATGACGATAGCGCAGAAGAAATTCATTGCAAATCCCATGAATGGTTCCAACAAGTAGATCTGATAGGTCGCCTTTATAGCCAAGCTTCTTTGCTGCAAGGGACAACCGATCTCTCAGCTCGAATGCTGCTTTTTCAGTAAAGGTGCATAGAAGTATTTCCCCGGGATCGGCAAGCCCCTGAAGCAAAATATTGAGAGCCCGCACAACGAGAACCAGAGTTTTCCCTGAGCCAGGGCCAGCTATGATGACAAGAGGGCCTTCTGTTTGTCCCACAGCCTTCCACTGATCTTTGTTCAATTCAGGGAATTCTTTGAGAATAGCCTTAGCCACAGCCATCAGAGAAGTCCTTCCTGCCGGAAGCTAAAGATGGAATCCTTAGAGACAATTATATGGTCGAGCACCTTAATCTGGAGAATCTTTGCTGCCAAGATCAGAGCCCGTGTGAGGGTCTTATCCTCCTCTGAAGGGGCGATATCTCCATTTGGATGGTTATGAACAAAAACAAGAACCGATGCATGATGACGAAGCGCTGCATCTATTACCTGTCTCGGATAGACAGTGGCACGATCAACAGTCCCCTCCTCCAAGGTTTCGTCCCCAATAATGTGATAACCACTGTCCAGGTATATAACCTTGAAGGTCTCATTGGTCAGGGCACCCAGGGCGCTTCGGCAATAATCAAAAAGAACTTTCTGGTCAGCCAAAGAGAAACCTACTTGGCTTCTCTGTTTGAGGTAACGGGTTACAGCCTCTTTGATGATTTGCAAAGCAACTGGAGCGACATCACCGATCCCTTTGATCTTCCGTAATTCTTCTAAGGGAGCATCGAGAACCCCTCGAAAAGAACCAAACCGTTTAATGGCCTTCTTAGCGGCTTCTTTTACATCCTTTCGTGGGATAGCGAGCGTCAAAAGAAGTTCGATAGCCTCATAGTCCTCAAAAGACTCAAGCCCATTCTTTAAAAAGCGTTCCCTGAGTCGTTTGCGATGCCCAAGATAATGAGGCCCCTTCTCATTCCTGGGATCTTCTTTTATTGTCATAATTAAACGATGTTAATTAATTTTTCTCAATATATATTAATATTTGATGAATCTCAATAAGATCTTCTCCCTGAATCTGCCCCAGACCCTCGGCGTTAGGGCCTGATAAACCTCACTGAAATTTCGTCATACTGTAGTTGTCCCATTTAAACAGTTCACTGTAGTTGTCACATTTATGGGACAAAATTTTTGCCCGATGAATCGGGCGACTACAATTGAAACTAAACACGTCTGGGTTGACTCATGAGACAGGTGTTTCTACAATGTGATTCACGGAGGAAAACATGAAAAAAATAAGAGAAAACAAGCCCAGTAATTTCTACCAATTTTACCCGACTCTTGCCGCAGTCGTTGCTATCCGGTCAGGAAACAAGACAAACGCCATGGCAGTGGCATGGCATGTGGGGCTGTCCTTTGATCCCCCCCTTTTCGGGATCCTCGTTGCCCTCAAGCGCTATACCCATGATCTGATCATGGAAGCGAAGGAATTCTCCGTGAATTTCCTCCCCTATGAGAAAATAAACATCATTGCCGGCTGCGGCAGGACAGGAGGCAAACAGTTGGACAAATTCAAGACATTCAATATCAAAACAGAGAAACCAGTGAAGATCTCCTCGCCTGTTCTCAAGGATGCATATGCTTCTTATGAGTGCAAACTTAAGGAGCATCACCGGGTCGGCGACCACACCCTTTTTGTAGGAGAGATTGTCCAGGTGCATTACTGCCCAAGAGCCTTTGATAAGAACGGCCTTCCAAACCTGAAAAATATAATCCCTGCCCTCTACCTCGGTGCAGATAGATACCTAAAGGCGAAGCCTGTTGAGATTAATATCATTGGAAGGGACAAAGTTGAGGCGATGTTCCTGAAGAAATAAAAAAAGCATGTGCAGGCTTCTGGGAATAGTTAAGAAGGCAGAGGTTCCCGATAATATCCTCTATGATTTTATATCACTCGCATTGAAGGGACGTGTTCCCACTTCCAGATCAGAAAAAGGGCATAAGGATGGATGGGGGTTTGCCGGTTTCAGGCAAGGGAGAACCTATTACTTAGCAAGAAGCCCGAATAATGTCCTGAACGATCCACATGTGGATACCTGCATCAGCATTGCAAGCCATGCGGAAACCCCTATCCTTCTCGGACACATCAGGAAATCGTCAAGAACATCCCCTGCTATGCAAAATACGCACCCTTTTATGCGCAATGGATGGCTATTCTGCCACAATGGAACTGTTTTCAACCAAGAAAAGCTCATATCAAGAAAATATCCTCCTGAAGGGGAAACAGACAGCGAGGCAATCTTCCTCTTTCTCCTTGAGAGGATCAGGAAGAAGAAAGGAAGGGCCGCACTGCCCGCTTTACAAAGGGGGCTTGAAGAACTGCGAAAATTCGCAAGGTTTTCCTCTTTGAACTTCCTCCTGAGCAACGGCAGGGTCCTTTATGCATTTCGGGAATTTAATCCAGAATGCAGAGAGGGCGGTTACAGGAGCGCAATTGAACTGGAGAGCTATTACACCCTGTTTTATAACATTGAACCGTGGGGGACGATTATTTGCTCTGAGCCGCTTAATGCATCCAGGAGATGGATTTCTTTTAATAACGGAGAGTTGAGAGTATATACTGTATAACGGAAATGAAGGCAAGGAGGCGAAGATGGATGTAAAACAGGTTGGAGTTGTCGGAATTGGAACAATGGGTTCCGGGATTGCTATTGTCAACCTCAGCGCCGGTCTCAAGACCATAGTAGCAGACCGTGACGAGGCAATCCTGAAGGATGGGGCTTCAAGGATTGAAAAGTTTTTCTTGAAAGGGGTGGAGAAGGGAAAGCTCACCGAGGATCAGAAAAGGGAGAGCATCGGCAGGCTCAGGACGACTGCCAGGCTGGACGACCTTAAGGATTGTGATGTGATCATAGAAGCGGTATATGAGGACCTATCAACGAAAAAGAAGCTCTTCTCCGAGCTCAACTCAATATGCAAGAAGAACGCCCTGTTCCTTTCAAATACATCTACCCTCTCTGTTACTGCCATTGCCTCTGGAAGCGGCCGGCCTGATCGGGTCGTGGGAATGCATTTCTGCAACCCTGCACCCCTTATGAAGCTGGTGGAGGTGGCCAGGGGTCTCAGGACAAGCGACGAGTCATACCAAGACGCCATGGAATTTGCAAAGTTGATCGGCAAGACGGCAGTGACAACCCTTGATACCCCCGGTTTCATTGTCAATCTCTTTCTCATCCCGTTCACCAACGACGCCTTGCGGCTTCTTGAATCAGGGGCAGCCAGCGCAGAAGACATAGACAAGGCCGTTCGGTTTGGCCTTGGATACCCTATGGGGCCTTTTCAGCTCCTTGATATCGTTGGAATGGAGCTATATGAATCTGTTGCCATGTCTATGTATACCCAGCTGAAAGAGACAAGGTGCACCACCCCCCCGTTGCTCAGACGGATGATTGATGCAGGCTGGCTCGGGATGAAAGCAGGCAAGGGATTCTTCGAATATAAAGAGAAGGGAATGTTCGGGGCAACGGATTCATCTAAGCATCCTGCTGCCAGTGGAACGCCTTCTAAGCCAGAGACCAATTTCAAGAATGTCGGGGTGGTCGGTTGCGGAACAATGGGCTCGGGAATTTGCCAGGTATGCGCCCAGAAAGGCATGACTGTTCAGGTCCTTGAACCGGATATGTCCCTGGTAACAAAGGGTTTACAGAGGATATCGGACTTCCTCTCCCAGGGCGTCAAGAGGGGAAAACTTACAGAGGATGAGAAAAAGGCCACACTTGATAGGATAAAAGGGACAACAAGGATGGCCGACCTGAAGGACTGCGATCTGATTATTGAGGCAGCTTTTGAAGACATGGAGCTAAAGAAAAAAATCTTCTCCCAGCTTGACGCCATAGCAAGGCCAGATGCCATCCTTGCCACAAACACCTCCTGTCTTTCCATTACCGAGATCGCATCTGCCACAAAGAGGCGAGAGAATGTCCTGGGGCTCCACTTCTTCAACCCTGTTCCCCTGATGAAGCTCGTTGAGGTTATCAAGGGGTTGGAGACGGGCGATAATGCTTTCTCTGCAGGAATGGCCCTTGTCAGATTTCTGGGCAAAGAGCCTGTTGTATGCAGGGACTCCCCCGGGTTCATTGTTAACCGCCTCCTGTGCCCCTATCTCAACCAGGTCATCCAGGCATACGAGGACGGCCTGGCCACGAAGGAAGATCTTGACGCAGCCTGCGAGCTTGGCCTGGGCTACCCAATGGGTCCCCTCAAGCTCCTTGATCTTATTGGCCTTGATGTCCATCTCTTTATCTCCGAGGCGATGTATAAAGCTCTTCACGATAAAAACTTCTCTCCTCCCCCGCTCTTGAGAAAAATGGTCCTTTCAGGACGATTGGGGAGGAAAACAGGCAAAGGCTTTTACCAGTATTGAGACATAAGGAGGAACCAGTGAAAAAAATCATTTTGATCGTCATAGCTGTGATTATAGTAGCGGCTGTATCAGCCCTTTACCTGTCAGGGGCATTCCAGTCCATTGAGGTGAAGGCCGAGGAAGTCGGGCCAATAAGGGTCGTTTATCTTGAACATAAGGGCCCCTACCACAAAACAGCGGAAAAAATCTTTGAGGTGGAAAAGATTCTCAAGGAGAAGAACATCCCTTATACTGCCGGTTTTGGAGAATATATGGATAACCCACAAATGGTGAAACCCGAAGACCTCAGGAGCAATGGCGGCATCGTCCTCTCACCTACAGTGTCAGGAAATATCGCTATTAATCCGCCTTTCAAGAGCAAGGTCATTGAGAAGCGCATATATGCTTCTGCAGCTTTTTCGGGCTCGCCGGCTGTTGGGCCATTTAAGGTATATCCAAAACTCAACCAGTGGATGAAAGAAAAGGGATATTCCCCTTCTGGCCCGGCCATAGAGTTATACCGGATAGAAAAAGGGAAGATGGCCATCACTTTCCTGATGCCATTTTCTACCACATCCCTCCCCGGGCAAAAGTGACTTGACCCCTCTTGGACGCTGTGTTAGTGTCCCGTTGAATGAGCGAGAAAAAGATCACAGAAGAAGAAGTAAAGCATGTGGCGCTGCTTGCACGACTCCACCTTACGGGTGAAGAGCTGAAGGCATTCACGGCACAGCTCAACAATATCCTGATCTATATGGAAATGCTGAAGAAGGTAGATTCAACAGGGGTGGAACCCACATCCCATCCTGTCCCTGTTCCAACCCCGTTCAGGGAAGACATTGTAGCCCCGTCATTAAGTCAGGACCTGACCCTATCAAATGCCCCACAGAAAGAAAAGAAATTCTTCAAGGTTCCGCGCATTATAGAATAAATATAGAGTGGTCCCGCTTTACTACAGAACTATCAGCGAGCTCCATGAAGGGTTGAAAAGGAAGGAGTGGACCTCTGTTGAACTGACCCGGGCTGTCATAAGCAGGATCGGGGAAATAGAGGGCAAGATCCACTCCTTTATCACTGTTACTGCAGATATAGCGCTGGAGCAGGCCTCAGAGGCAGACAAGAGGATCGCCTCAGGAGATCCCATCCCTTTTCTGTGCGGCATACCAATGGCAATCAAAGACATCTTCTGCACAAAGGGAATCCGCACCACATGCGCCTCCAGGATCCTTAGTAACTTTATTCCACCTTATGATTCCACTGTCACAAGAAAACTCATGAAGGCAGGAGCGGTGTTCGTAGGCAAAACAAACATGGATGAGTTCGCCATGGGAAGCTCCACAGAGACATCTATTAACGGGTGCACACTTAACCCCTGGGACTTCTCCAGGGTTCCGGGAGGCTCAAGCGGAGGAAGTGCAGCGGCAGTCGCCTCAGGGGAATGCATCGCTTCAGTTGGCACTGATACCGGCGGCTCCATCAGGCAGCCGGCGAGCCTCTGCGGAATTGTGGGACTTAAGCCTACTTACGGCCTGGTGAGCAGATACGGCATGATTGCCTTCGCATCGTCCCTGGACCAGGGCGGGCCAATAACAAAAGATGTAAAAGACTGCGCTATTGTGCTTCAGGCTATTGCGGGTCATGACCCGGCAGACTCCACATCGGTAAACAGGCCTGTCCCGGATTATCTCAAGGCACTGAAGAAAGAAATTGGAGGGATTAAGATCGGCATCCCCAGGGAATATTTTGTTCCTGGGATGGACCCTGAGGTTGAGGGGGCTGTCAGAAAAGCCATTGGAACACTGGAGGCGATGGGTGCGGAGCTTGTTGAGATTTCACTCCCCCATACGGAATTCGCCATTGCTACCTACTATATCATTGCTCCTTCAGAGGCCAGCTCGAATCTCGCCCGATACGACGGGGTAAAGTTCGGATACAGAACACCTAAATATCAGGATCTCATGGAGATGTATATGAAGACCCGTTCAGAAGGGTTTGGAAACGAGGTGAAAAGAAGGATCATGCTGGGGACCTATGCCCTCTCGTCTGGATACTATGAGGCATATTACAGAAAGGCGCAACAGGTCAGGACCCTTTTGAGGAAGGATTTTATGGAAGCATTTGATAAATGCGACATCATTGTGACACCAACCAATCCCACGCCGGCCTTCAAGATCGGAGAGAAAACCTCTGACCCCCTTCAAATGTATCTCTCGGACATCTTTACAATTTCATGCAATCTGGCAGGACTCCCGGGCATGTCTCTTCCCTGTGGATTTTCAAAGGAAGACCTCCCCATTGGGCTCCAGATTCTGGGACGGCCTTTTGATGAAGAAACAGTTCTATCATCTGCATATTCCTACGAGCAATCTTCACAGTTGGAAAAAAGACAGCCATCCATTTAGGAGTTGAATCAAATGTAAAAAAGGGTAAAATGGGATCACATAAACACTGAGGTCACAGAGTGCCAAGAGAGAGACAGAAAGAGCTGAGAAGACAGAGAAAACGCCGTAGAGAAAGGGCCAGGGATAGAAGGAGAGCGGAACGGCTCCAAGCCGCTCAACCGCCCCAGGTGACACCTGCATCGGAACAGACCGAACAGAGCAAAGGACCTGAGCCGTCCCAAACTCCCGCTGAAAAAGAGACGATCCCTGCCTCTTAATAAAGGGAACTACTTAAAAGAAGAGGTTGACAGGTTTATGGATTATGAAGCGATAATCGGGCTGGAGGTTCATGCACAGCTCCTTACAAGGTCAAAGATGTTCTGCGGTTGTTCAACCGAGTTCGGAGCGCCGCCTAACACCCATGTCTGCCCTGTCTGTCTGGGTCTTCCAGGAGTCCTTCCTGTCATCAACCGTCAGGCAATAGATTTCGCAATCAGGGCTGCAGTTGTGCACCACTGCACTATTGCAAGAAAGTGCATTTTTGCCAGAAAAAACTATTTCTATCCGGACCTCCCAAAGAATTATCAAATCTCCCAGTATGAAGAACCATTGGCAATTAAGGGATATCTCGATATCTCCTCAGATGGACAAAGGACCCGGATTGGAATAACAAGGATCCATCTTGAGGAAGACGCAGGAAAAAATATACACGACAAGGCAATCACAGGGGGAGATTCATCTTTTGTAGACCTGAACAGGACAGGGATCCCCCTTCTTGAGATCGTGAGCGAGCCTGATATTAGAACACCACAGCAAGCCGTGGCATATCTCAAGGCTCTCAGGGAAATATTGATCTATTTGAATATATGCGATGGCAACATGGAGGAAGGCAGTTTCCGATGTGACGCCAATGTCTCTGTCCGAACTGTTGGCCAGGAAAAATTTGGAGTCAAAACAGAGGTCAAGAATATGAATTCCTTCAAATACATAGAGAAGGCTTTATCATACGAGATAGAAAGGCAGATAAAAGTCCTTGACTCCGGAGGAAAGGTTGTCCAGGAGACCATGCTCTTTGATGCGGACAGAGGTATCACCTTATCTATGAGAGGAAAGGAATATGCCCATGATTACCGCTATTTCCCCGAACCTGACCTTGTGCCTCTCGTTGTTGACGAGTCATGGATTGAGATGGTAACCAGGGGCCTTCCAGAGCTGCCTTCACAGCGAAGGGAGCGATTTATAAATGAATATGGGATCCCCGAATACGATGCAGATGTCCTTACTTCATCAAAAAACCTTGCCAATTTCTTTGAGGAGTGCGTAAAATTACATCAGTTCCCGAAGTCCGTATCAAATTGGATTATGTCCGAGCTCCTCAAGGAGCTCAACAGGGAAGGAAAGGAAATTTCGGAGTGCCCTGTCACTCCCAGCCATATTGCCGAGCTCCTGTCTCTTATAGCCGACGGGACAATCAGCGGCAAGATCGCCAAGGGGGTTTTCGAGGATGTTTACAGGACAGGAAAAAGCCCGGGTAGTATTGTGGAAGAAAAGGGGCTTATCCAGCTCACTGATAAGCAAATGATTGAGAAGGTTGCAAAAGAGGTAGTGGCAAAGAACCCGGAGCAAGCCCGGCAATACCGGAGCGGCAAGGATAAGCTGTTGGGATTTTTTATAGGCCAGGTAATGAAAGAGACCGGCGGCAAAGCCAATCCCGGTCTCGTTAACACGATCCTGAAGGAGGTGTTGAGCAAGTGAAGAAGATACTCATAGGCTTGGTTAGTTTCATCCTGTTCCTGGTATTATTGGCATTCGTTATCCCCTTTTTCGTCAATCTGGATTCATATAAAGACAAAATCATCCTACCTGTCGAATCAGCTCTCCACCGAAAGGTCAACCTCGGGCATATCAAATTAACGCTCCTTCCAGGGGTCGGAATCGGGCTGGAGAACTTGAGGATTTCCAATACAGCCGGCTTCTCCTCGGATCCCTTTGTTTCCCTTTCAAGCCTGGAAGTCAGGGTTAAAATACTTCCACTTCTCTGGGGGAAAAAAGAGATCAGGAAGATTGTGCTCAAGAGGCCGGAGATCCTTGTAGAAAGAAACAAAGAGGGGAAGTTCAACTTCTCTGACCTGATAAGCCCAAAGCCTCCCGAGAAGGAAAAAGAAGCAAAAAAAGAGGCGCCTCTGGCTGCCGCCCGTGGTTTTGTTCTTTCTTCACTCGTCATTTCTGATGGAAGGATAGTGCTCAGGGACACGCAGGTTAAGTCTACTCTCTCTATTGAGGAAGTTAACCTCAAGATTTCTAATGTATCCCTGGAAACAGCTATAAAATTGTCTCTGTCTGCAAAGATTCTCCCGGGCGAGGGAAAGCTTGCATTTTCTGGAAAGATCGGTCCTGTTGGCGAAGACCTTAATTTCTCACAAATACCCTTAGACATCTCTTTGACAACTGTCGGCCTTAATCCAAACCCCATATTTGTATTTTTCAAGAAATCAGCCGGTCCTGCCTTCACCCTCTACACTGATATTCGCGCAGCGGGAAGCATGAAGGAGGAACTCACTTCGGAGGGAAGCCTGGAGATCAGAGACATATCGCTTCCATCAGATGATGGGAAATGGCTTGAAATACCTCCTGTAACATTAAAAGAGAAGATTTCGGTTCGCCAGGCAACCAATACAATTAAGATTGACACCCTTACCGTGTCTCAGAATGTCCTCAGCCTTACTCTTCAGGGCGAGATCTCCCAGTATTCAAAGGAGCCAAGGCTCAACCTTGCGCTATCCTCGAATGAATTCTCTCCCATTGACCTGGTCAAGGCCTATCCTTCAATCTTCGAGAAACTTCCTTCAAATATCAGCTTAAGCGGGCCCGGAGCCATTTCTATGACGCTGATAGGACCTAACGACAACCTTGAAATCAAGGGTGATGTGAAGCTCGACAAGATTGATGTCGCCTATGGAGATTATTTCCATAAATCTCCCGGCGTGCCCCTGTCATTGAATATTTATGCCATTAAGGAAAGAAATTCGCTCAAGGTCAACAAGCTTGGCCTTGCAATAAAAAACTTTGTTCTTGATGTCTCTGGAAGAGTTGAAAATCTTTCAGACCCTGCCGTTGACCTTAAAGCATCATCCGGGCTGCTTCGTCCTGGAGAATGGGTAGACATAATCCCTCTTCTCAAGCAATATTCCATAGGAGGCGGGCTGAGGATGGATATTGTTGCGAAGGGAAACCCCTCCAGCCCTTCAATCTCTGGAAAACTGATCATTGAAGATATTAGCGCACAGATCCCCGGGCTTGCTCCTGGCGTGAAGGGGCTCTTCTCATCCATTGCATTTACCCCAAAATCCTTGAACATTGAAAATCTCTCTGCACAGTCAGGAAGCTCCTCTATCAGGATCAAGGGACGGGTTGAGAATTTTACCACCCCTGATGTAAGTTTTGATCTTTATTCCTCCAAAATGAATATTGACGAGCTTTTCCCTCCCTCTGAAAAGAAACCTGCCGAGAAGGAGGAGAAACCGGCTGAGAAACCAAATGAATCTTTACGGAAGTCCAGGGTTTCCGGGACGATAAAGATTGACTCGGGAATAGTCAAAAAGGCACAATTCAGAAATTTCCACGCTGCAGTCCAGCTCAAAAATGGAAAATTCAACATGTCAGACTTGACAATGGACATATATGGAGGAAATGTAAGCGGCTCGCTCTCTGCCGGGCTCCTGGAAAAAGAGCCCCCTGTTGACATCTCTCTCAATGCCAAGAATGTTGAGATCGGTCCACTTCTAAAGGAAACAACCTCATGGAAGGATTCTCTCACTGGATCACTCTCATCGGTTTTCTCCCTCTCCGGAAAGGGAATGGATTCCTCAACACTTTCCAAGACACTCAAGGGTCAGGGCAAGTTTTCATTGTCACAGGGAAAGATCAAAAGCCTTCCACTCATGGAAAAGCTTATAGGTCAAGCTGGCATTAATGAATTGAAGGGTGTCAAGTCCCCGGAAACCGCTTTCAATGATATTAACGGATCTGCATCTCTTTCCGATGGGAAGGTCAACACATCGGACTTGAAGCTTTCCTCTAAAGACCTTGATGCACAACTCACCGGATCCTTTTCTCTTGATTCCTCACTTGACTTCAAGGGGGTGGCAACCCTGTCCAAGTCGCATACCAGCCGACTTGGTTCGGGCACGCTTCAGAACCTTGTCAAAGACGAACAGGGAAGGATCCAACTTCCATTCCGCCTTTCAGGGACAATTCTCTCGCCGAAGGTCGATCTCGATAAAGACGCTATGACAGATATGGCCAAGGCCCAGGCCAGAAAAAAGGTGGAGGAGGAGGTAACTAAAAAAATAAACAAGGAACTCACTAAGCCGGAAACCAAGAAAAAACTTGAAGACCTGCAAAAGGAGGGGGGAAAGAAGCTCAAGGGGCTATTTAAGTAACCCCGCATGGTTTTAAAAACAATCTATTGGTCTGGCGGAAAAGTTCTCATCCTTGATCAGCGCCTGCTCCCTTTAAAAGAAAGATATATCAGATGCAAGACTGCCGAGGATGTGGCGCTTGCAATAGAAAATATGGCCATCAGGGGTGCGCCGGCCATAGGTGTTGCATCGGCACTGGGTCTGGCTCTCGGAGCACGGCAAATCAAGGCAAAAACTATTTCTGATTTCTCCAGCCGTTTTAAAAAGCTATGCAAAAGGTTTTCATCCACACGGCCCACTGCCAGAAACCTATTCTGGGCAATCAATAGGATGGAAATGGTAGCTGACAAATATTATGGAAAATCAATAGAAGAAATCCGTCGTGTTCTCCATAGAGAAGCTCTTTCGATACTCAAGGAGGATGGCGAGGCCAATAAAAGGATCGGGCTATACGGAAAGAGATTTATTAAAAACAAAGCGCGCATCCTCACATATTGCAATGCGGGCGCCCTTGCCACGGCTGGATATGGAACGGCTCTCGGAGTTGTGAGGGCCTCAATAGAAAAAGGGATGACTGTCCATGTTCTTGCATGCGAAACAAGACCTTTGCTGCAAGGGGCCAGGCTCACGGTCTGGGAGCTTAAAAAAGATCGTATTCCTGTCACACTCATAACCGACAACATGGCGGGCGCTCTGATGAAAAATGGCAGCATTGATATGGTAATTGTCGGCGCAGACAGGATCGCTCGAAACGGAGATGTAGCAAACAAGATAGGAACCTATACCCTTGCTGTCCTTGCTCATGAGAACAGTATCCCTTTCTATGTTGCCGCCCCTGTCACCACAATTGATATTTCCCTGAAAAGCGGCAAAGAGATACCCATTGAGCAAAGAGACCCAAATGAAGTAACACAAATTGTAGGCCATCCCATAGCGCCCCAAAATATAAATGTTCATAATCCCGCATTTGATATAACCCCACACAACTATATCAAAGCGATTATTACCGACAGGGGGGTATCCATGCCACCATTTGAACAATCCCTGAAAAGTCTCGTTGAAACAATAATTAAATAGGGATATACTTCTTATGCCCTATGCAGCCTAGCGGGAATCTCAGCGATATCTCACTGCCCAGCTTTTTTCATAAGATTACGCTTTCAAAGGGAACCGGCGTATTACGCCTTACTCAGGGCAAGATGATCAAGGAAATCTATTTCCTCAAGGGCAAAGCTGTATATGTCAAATCCAACATACTCAGTGAAACACTCGGCAGGGTGCTGCTTGAAAAAGGGTTTGTATCCCCTGATACCTACGATATTTCGCTTCGCATCATGCAGGAGACAAAGAAACCACATGGGACAATACTCAAAGACCTCGGCGCCCTGAAGGTCCCTCTGGAGGAAGCCCTTAAAACCCAAATGGAGTATAAACTTATTACTTCCTTTCTATGGAAGGACGGAACATATTCTTTCAGATCCATGAAGGAGTTACCCCAAGGGATAGAGCATATAGAGTTGAGCACGCCCTATATTGTGTTTCATGGGGTCAAGGCATCTGTGAGCCTTGATGAGCTTTCGGAAAAACTTTCCGGTTATATGGAAGAACCAATAGCAATAGTAAAATCCAGCTACAGCTCTCAAGAGTTCGGCTTTACGCCGGAGGAAGAAGAGGTTTTTCATCTCATTGATGGTAAAAGGACAGTAAAGGATATCCTCGAGATGAGCAAGCTGGACCTCCAGGACACCCTCTCCCTTCTCTACGCCCTGATTCTTCTCGAGCTTGCCTGTCCAGCCTCGCTCGTGCAGCAGATCACGAAGGAAGCCCCTGCCCCACCACCCTATCCTGTGCATGAGGAAGCTCTTAAAAAACCAGGACTTACTCCTGAAGATATCGCCATAAGAAACAAACTCGAGGAAAAGCTCTCTGCCATTAGGGAACAGAATCATTTTCAGATACTGGGGATTGCAGTCGGTGCCTCAAAGGATCAGGTCAAAAAAGCATACTATAAACTTGCGAGAGAGTTTCATCCCGACCACTACTACGACAAGCCGGATGAAGTTCGAAGTTATGCCAATGATCTCTTCACGCTAATAACCCAGGCCCATGCAGTCCTTACCAATGATGACGAAAGAAAAAAATACGATGACTATCTAAAGACTGGAAAAACCGATGAGGATATCGCCCGTGAGGCACAGAGTGTAATCAATGCCGAAATTGCCTATATGAAGGGGATAGCACTCCTCAAGAAAGGCGATATAAAGGGAGCAGAGGAACAGTTGCGAAGGGCCTGTGAATTAAAACCGAATGAAGCTGAATACCATGTCTATTACGGTTGGACCCTGTTCAGGCTTACCCCGGCAGGACAAACTGATTTTACAAAGGCAAAGGAGCATATCAACAAGGGATTGACGATTAACAGCAGGCTTGCACAGGGACACTACTTTCTGGGAATGATCTACAAAAGGGAGGGGCGGGAAGCCGAATCAAAAGAAGCGTACAAGAAAACCCTCGAGTGCAAACCAGACCATGTTGAAGCATTAAGGGAGATCCGTCTCATCGCTATGAGGGAGGGAAAGGAAGACAAAGGTCTTATCGGAAAACTGTTCAAATAACCAGGGAGGCAAAATGGTAAAAACGAAAAAGATCTGGCTTGATGGAAAGCTCGTGGACTGGGAGAAGGCAACGGTCCACGCCCTTACTCACACCCTTCATTACGGCGTTGGGGTCTTTGAAGGAATACGCAGCTACCGTCAGGTCAATGGAGGTTCAGCTGTATTCAGGCTTTGGGAGCATATTGATAGGCTCTTTGACTCGGCCCATATCGCGACCATTAAAATCCCCTTCACACGGAAAGCCATAACTGATGCCATCATAAAGACCCTTCGAGTCAATGGTCTCAAGGAAGGTTACATCAGACCTATCGTATTCATCGGTGACGGCGAAATGGGGCTGTCTGCATGGGACAACCCAATCAGGGCAGCAATAGCAGTATGGCCATGGGGGTCATATCTTGGAGAAAAGGGGCTTAAAAACGGAATAAGGGTCAAGATCGCCTCGTGCATCCGACCGCATGTTAATTCCGAGATGCTACGGGCAAAGATCTGCGGAAACTATGTGAACTCGATCCTTGCAAAAAAAGAGGCTGTTTCCGCGGGATATGATGAAGCCCTGCTTCTTGACACGGAGGGATACATTGCCGAAGGGAGTGGGGAGAATATCTTTATTGTCAAAAAGGGAATCTTAAAAACCACTCCCCTGACAGCTGTCCTCCCGGGAATCACCAGGGACTCAATCATGACAATTGCCAGAGATAGAGGTATGGAGATGAAGGAAGAACGGTTTGCAAGGGACGAGCTTTACATAGCAGATGAGGCGTTTTTCACTGGCACCGCTGCAGAGATCACGCCTATCCGGGAGGTTGACGGCCGGAATATAGGCAAAGGGAAAAGGGGGCT